>Ga0114993_10006641_pt1 | contig 10873 bp, 16 predicted proteins | sample ArcticOcean_MG_C_FD_87042 | JGI IMG/M metagenome (GOLD analysis project Ga0114993, IMG submission 87042) | Marine microbial communities from western Arctic Ocean - ArcticOcean_MG_CB2_150 | ecosystem: Environmental > Aquatic > Marine > Oceanic | place: Arctic Ocean: Canada Basin | collected...
GAGCGGTTGTTATATAAAGCTCGTTGTTAGATTTGCCTCCAAATGTACAATTAGTGACGTTTTTTACAGGTAATGCCATTTGGTTTATTTTTTTTCCTTTTAATTTATAAACAGAGATAATTCCAATGCCGTAATGACAAACCCATAAATTATTTTTTTTATCTGTAGTCATTCCGTCGGGGTATCCTGAGAGTTTATTAAATTTAATAAAAATTGTTTTTTTTAAAATTTTTAGTTTTTTATTTATTTTTATTTTATAGATTGTCCTTTTACCACTATCAGTGTGGTAAAAATTATTCTTATTAATAAACGCTGGACCATTTGTAATTAAATATTTTTTATCAACTTGGCGTAAAATTAAGTTTTTATCTAGACAGTACAATGATCCTGTTTGTTTTTTTTCTGCATTATCCATAGTTCCAAACCACAGTCGTCCTGAGGGATCAGTTTTTCCATCATTTATTCTGTTATTAGTTTTGTCTGATTCAATTGGCACCGATGCAATTACTTTTAAATTTTTTAAATTAATAAAAATAAGTTCAGATTTTAAACCAAAAATAAAAATATTCTTTTTAATTTGGGAAACGAATCCAATTGTTTTGTCTACTTTTAGTATTTTTTTTTTGTTTGTATTGATATTTAGAATAAATATTCTTTTCTTTTTAATATCTACAAAAAATATAGAATTTTTTTCTTTTGCCCACAGCACTCCTTCGCCGAGAATTGATTTGACTCTCCATATACATTCAGGTGTTGAGGTTTTAATAATCAAATTTTTTAAATTGACATGCCACCATCAATGGCATGCACTATACCAGTTACAAATCTTGATTCATCGCTTGCAAGGTATGTTGCTAAACTTGCTATTTCTTCTGCTCTACCCAATCTCCCCATAGGTTGTCGTGCTATAAAATCTTTTTTAGCTTGCTCAGGATTCTTAGATGCTTTCACTCTTTCTTCCCATGAAGGTGTGTTAACTGTTCCAGGCGCTATTGCATTGCATCTAATATTATTTTTTATAAAATCCGAAGCTAAGGATTTAGTAAACCCTATAATAGCAGCTTTTGTTGAACCATATACAAATCTATTTGGAAGACCTTTTAAACTTGATGCAATTGACGATACGTTAATAATGCTACCTTTATTTTGTTTAATCATTTTTGGAATAATGAATTTTGTCATGAAATACATTGATTTAATGTTTACATTAAATGAAAAATCCCAATCTATTTCATCACAATCAAGAATGGTACCATGATGTACAAAACCTACCGCATTAAATAAAATATCTACTTTGTCTAGTGATGATGAAAATTTTTCAACATCTGCTTTAATTGTTGAGTCTAAATTTTTTATTTTAATATTTGGATATTCTTTATTTAAAGTTTCTAAAGTTTTATCATTAATATCTGTTGCAATAACATTGGCTCCTTCGTCATGAAATGCTATAGCGGTTGCTCTACCAATTCCTTGGCCCGCCGCTGTTATAACTGCATTTTTATTATTTAATCTTTTGTTCATTTAGAAATTTATTAATTAATTAATTATTTTATCTAACTTTTAGCTTCTGCATGCCAAGATTATCAATTGAGAGATTTATTTTATCACCATTTTTTAAAAAAATTTGAGGTTTTTTTCCCATACCAACTCCTGGCGGTGTTCCTGTTGTAATAATATCTCCAGGTTGTAAAGACATGAATTTACTTAAATAAGAAAGTATAAAGTTAATATTAAATATCATTTTATTTGTATTACCTTTTTGCATATTTTCTCCATTTACATCTAAAGTCATATTTAAGTTTTGGACGTCTTTAATTTCATCTCTAGTAACTAAATAAGGTCCAGTGGGTCCAAATGTATCTGCGGATTTTCCTTTAACCCATTGTCCTGTTCCTTCAAGTTGCCACTCTCTTTCGCTAACATCATTTACAATACAGTATCCAAAAATATGATTTTCTGCTTCAGATTCTAATATTTGTTTAGTTTCTTTTCCAATTACAAAACCAATTTCAACTTCCCAGTCAGTTTTTTTAGAGTTTTTTGAAATAATTATGTCATCATTTGGACCTGATATACAACTAGATGCTTTCATAAAAACAATAGGTTCTTTTGGAATTGGAGCTCCAGTTTCAGCCGCATGATCAGAATAATTCATGCCAATACCGATGAATTTACCTGGTTTTGATATACAAGAACCAATTCTTGTAGAGTTTGAAATTTCAGGTAATTTTCCTAAATCAACTTTTCTAATTTTTTCTAAATTTGTAAAATTGATATTTTCAGGATTTAAATCATGTATATGAGAGGATAGGTCTCTTATTTTTCCTTCTTTATCAAGCGCGGCTGGTTTTTCATTTCCAATACTGCCACATCTAAGAAATTTCATATTTATTTTTTACTCCCCTATTAGGTGGTGTGTTAATGTTCTTGTGTGTTTTTCAAGACGATGCTCAAATAAATAAAGACCCTGCCATGTGCCAAGCATTAATTTTTTGTTTCTAAAACTTAATGTTAATTGATTATTTGTAAGAGCTGATTTTATATGTGCGGGCATATCATCTTTTCCCTCCGTCGTATGTTTGTAAAGTTTGTTGTCCATGGGAGCTAATTTATCAAAAAAATGTTTTAAATCATACAAAACATCTGGATCAGCATTTTCTTGAATAACCAAAGATGCGCTAGTGTGTAAAATATTAATATTAAGCATACCTTCCGCTATATTTTGAGAATTCAGCCATGAAATCGTTTTTTTCGTAAATTCATATAATCCCTGCCCTTTTGTATTTATTTGAATTTCGTGAAATGCCTGTTTCATTATTTAACGTCGATATCATTCATTAAGTGAACAATCGCAACGCCAATAACTATAAAGGAAAGTCCAATAATAGTTGGTATATTAGGTATTTGCTTATATTTGATAACCGCAATGATTGTTATGGCTACAATGCCTATTCCCGCCCAAGTGGCATAAACGATTCCTACCGGAATAAACTTCATTGTATGCGACATAAGGAAAAGACAAATACACAAAGCTACTATTACTATTAATGAAGGGTAAAGGTTAGTAAAGCCATTAGTGTCCTTTAAAAAACTGGTAGCCAACACTTCCAAGGCAATTGCCAAAATCAGGAATGTATATGCGTATGTTAAGTTCATTTTTTAAGAAAGATAACTATATATATAGAGTGTGTAACGTCTAAATCTTCTTTTTTTAGCAATCATTATAATGTGGAAAAGTCAAAAAAAGCCTATTTTATTGACTTTTTTGATTAAAATTTGGCTAGCTATCTATATATAGTGTGATACTAAAGTCCATACGCTATCGATAGTTGATTCGGTAGTATTTGTTTAACAAATAAAGGGAGGAACCATGAAAATGCTTTCAGGATTCTCAAGCACAGTAAACAGCCTAACACATGTAGTTATTTCACTACTTGGATTAGGTATCGTTGTATCTCTTTTGGGTGGAAATGTTCCATTCGTAGGCGGTATAGCTGATAACATCGTTAGCTTAGTTCAAGGTCTTGGCGATGCAGGAATAGTTGGCTTAGTAGCGGCTATCATTATATTAGGTTTTTACAAATAGGTGTTTAAGTTTCGTTAGTTTTCCTCTTAGTAATAACTGACGATCAAAACCTAAAACCTCCTTAGTCCAAATTTGGTCTGAGGAGGTAAGTTTAAATCAGCAAAAGGAGCTTTATGAGTTCATGGATTACAAAAATTAGAAGTTATTTAAGACAGTTTATTGAGCTGGGTGTGCTTTTAATAGGAGTTTCAGTATTCGCAGAAATTTTATTTGGACCAAATGTTGCTTTCTTTGGTTCTCAAGTTACTCAAAACCTAATTGGTTTATTAAATTCTTTGGGTGAATCTGGAATAGCGGCTCTAATAATAGTTTTTGCTATAATAATCACTTATCGTAAATTATTAAAGTAACTATTTATTTTTAGTCTTAAAATCTAAATTATATACTGCACGAGGGCCTTTTCTCGTTCCAAATGGTCCTGGAATAAAAATAGTTAAAGGTTTTGTTCCAGGTTTTAAATCAACTCTATGCAAATTGTCAGCAGACCTAAAACCTACATATCCAGGTCGTCTCCAATATTTTCCTGATTTTAAAGTTTCCCAATAACCTCCTTTAATAATAATCGTTATATAAGGACACATATGATTATGAACACCATCCCCATGATCATCATCAAGCATTTCATGAATAATTATATTAAAAGGAAACCAGAGTGGTCTTTTTCGAAATAAAAGATAATATCTATTCATCCAAGGTTTGGCTTTGCTATATTCGGGATGAGACGCTCCCCTGTCTAAAACTGTTCTTTTCTTTCCTATCTTATCTAATAATTTTAAAAACATTAATTACTTAATTACTTCAGCTAATCCCAACCATGCATTTACATCTTTGCTTGCTATATAATTAGATTTAAAAAATTCTTTCACATTCCAGACTTTTTTTTCACTTAATTCTTTTATTTTTTTATCAAAACCATACTCTTCATAAATACCCTCGTTAATTGTAAAACAAATTAACCCTTTATTTTTTGTTATTCTAATAAACTCATCTAAAGATGGTGGTCTAACATGGCCAAAAGTAAAAGTTCCTACACACATTACAGCATCATAGGTATTGTCTTTAACTTCAATTTTTTTGTTTAGATCAGCTTTTGAAAGTTTTTGATAAAGATTTTTAGGAACCAAATCTAATAATTTTTGTGATAAGTCCGCGCCATAACAATAGTTATAACCAAACTTTTTTAACTCGGTCCCCACTAAACCCGTTCCACATCCTGCGTCATATATCTTAATATCTTTATCTTTTGCATGCTTTTTAAAAACTTCTACTGTTTCTTTTGGCCCAGAATACTTCCAATCAATCATGTCCTTATCGTATTTATTTTTTAAACCCCAATCATCATAATATCTCATTACCTCATCTGTTGTTTTGAGTTTGTAAATGGGTATTTTATTCCCAACATCTTTTTGTGACATAAAATATCCTAACAATACTATTAAGTTAAAACAACCTTGGGTTTTGTACAAAAAATTTTACCGTTACGCTAGAAATGATAAGCTTTTGTATGACGCAAATGGTGAAAAAATGAAAAGCTAATGACAAAAAACCTTTTTTTTAATAGGATGTATTATGGATATCAAATTACTTTCTGGTGCTCTTGGTGCTGAAATCAATGGAGTAAATCTTAAAGATTCATCTGACAAAAATTTTAAAACAATTAATAATTTACTTTTAGAACATAAAGTTATTTTTTTTAGAAACCAGGAAATTACAACAGAGGAACATAAAGCTTTAGCAAAGAAATTTGGACCTCTCGAAAAGCATGCTTATGTTAAAGGTCGTGAAAGTCACCCTGAGATAGTCAGAATTATTAAAGATCCAAATGAAAAAAATCAATGGGGTGAAAATTGGCATAGTGATGTTAGTTATAATGTTAAACCTACTAAGGCTGTAATCTTAAAATCTGTTAAAATACCTCCGGTAGGAGGAGATACTGTTTTCTCAAATATGGAGCTTGCTTGGGAAACGCTTGATAAAGATATAAAAGAAAAAATTAAAGATAAAAAAGCAATACATAGTTCTTTAGGTGCTGCTTTTTTTGTAAAAGATTATAAAGCGATGGAAGGAAATGGTAATATTGATGAATATTCTAATACGCATCCAATCGTCAGAACCCATCCAGAAACCGGAAAAAAAATATTATATGTGAACTGGACTTATACAAAAAAAATAATTGGGTTAGATCAAATAGAAAGTGATGAAATACTTAAGAAAATTTACGAACATCAAGCTCGTCTAGATTTAACATGTAGATTTCAATGGACCGAGAATGCTGTTGCAATTTGGGATAATAGAAGTGTGTTACATTATGCTATAGCAGATTTTTTTCCTGGCAGAGGTCTGGGTTATGAAAGAATTATGGATAGAATAGCTATTGAAGGTGACCGACCTCATTAATCTCAATTGATGAATATTGTTGATCAAATCTTATCTAATTATTTAAGTAATAAATCTCTATATATTGGAGAAAAAATTACTATTAGTGAACATATGATACAAACAGCAATGCTAGCCGAAAAAACTAATAGTGCGAGCAATCTTATATGCTCAAGTCTTCTACATGATTACGGACACTTTATCTTAGAAAGCCCTGATGATTTAGTAGATAAAAATAAGGATGGGAAACATGAGGATGTTGGGTATAAATTTTTAAAAAAATATTTTATAAAAGATGTCATTGGACCAATTAAATATCACGTTAAAGCAAAAAAATATTTAGCCAGAGATAGTAACTATTATACATTACTTTCAGAAGCGTCTAAAATTAGTCTAAAGCTACAAGGGGGAGTTATGAATGATAAAGATGCAAAGAAATTTGAAAGTAGTGAATTTTTTAAAAATTCTATTAAATTAAGAAAATTTGACGAAATAGCAAAAAAAACTGGATTAAAAACAAAACCTATAAATGAATATAAAAGTCTTTTAATCTCTAAGCTTATATGAAATTTGATTATATAGTTGTTGGAGCTGGGTCGGCAGGTTGCGTACTCGCAAATAAACTGTCAGAAAATAAAAATCATAAAGTGGGAGTTTTTGAAGCTGGCAATTCAAGTGATATTTGGAAAGTTAAAATGCCACTAGCTTTATTATATACAATGCATGATCCCAAATATAATTGGAAGTACTATTCTGAACCCGAGCCTCATTTAAATAACAGAAGATTATATTGCCCGAGAGGAAAAATGATTGGAGGCTGCTCTGCTCACAATGGGATGGTTTTTGTTAGAGGAAATAAAAATGACTATGAAAGATGGGAAAACTTTGGATTAAAATCTTGGTCTTACGATAAAGTACTTCCTTACTTTAAAAAAATAGAGAAATGGTCTGGTGGAGAAAATCAATATAGAGGATCCTTGGGGCTTCTTCCAGTCAATAAATCTAAAAATAATAATCCGCTATTCAAAGCTTTTTTAAATGCCTCGTCTGAAGCTGGGCATATAATTAATTCTGACATGAATGGTGAATCTCAAGAAGGAATGGGTATGTTCGATACCACAATTCATAATGGAGAAAGAGCAAGTGTATCAAAATATTATTTAAATCCTATAAAAAAAAGAAAGAATTTAAATATTTTCACTAACGCATTTGTACAAAAAATTATTTTTGAAGGAAAGAAAGCTATTGGTATTGAAGTAAAAATTAAAAACAAGATTGAAAAATTTTATGCTGAAAAGGAGTTAATATTAAGCGGTGGCTCAATTAATTCTCCCCAATTATTAATGCTTTCTGGAATTGGTGATGCTAATCATTTAAAAGAAAAGGGAATAAAAGTTGTCAATGATTTAAAGGGAGTTGGCAAAAATCTTCAGGACCATTTAGAAACATATATTCAACAAGAGTGCAAAACTCCATATACACTTTACACATACACTAAGTTAATTCCAAAGGTGCTGGCTGGCATTCAATGGTTTTTATCTAAATCAGGGCCTTGCTCTCAATCATACTTAGAGGCTGGAGGATTTGCAAAATCTTCATCTGAAAGGAAAATCCCTAATATACAGTTTCATTTTTTTCCATCTTTTGTTATTAATCATGGCTTAGTTAATCCCAGTTCACATGGTTATCAATTACACGCCAGTCCAAATCAGCCTAAAAGCAGAGGATCTATTAAATTAAATTCCTCAAATCCATACGACTATCCTAAAATATTATTTAACTATCTAGAAGATGAAGATGATCTAAAACAAACTAGAGAGTGTATTTATGCTGCAAGAAAAATTTTAGCACAACCTTCATTAGCAAAACATAATGGAAAAGAAATTGGCCCAGGATCTGACAAAAAAAGCGATGAAGAATTAAACGAATATATTAGATCTAATGCAGAAACTGCTTATCATCCATGCGGAACTTGTAAAATGGGTATAGATGAAATGGCAGTTGTTGATGAAAATTTGAAAGTTAAAGGAATACAAAATTTAAGAGTTGTGGATGCTTCAGTAATGCCTGAGATTCCTAGTGCAAATTTAAATGCCCCTACTCTTATGATTGCTGAAAAAGCCTCTGACCTTATTTTAAATTAATTTAACGTATTTGTTTTAATTTTTTTTTCAGCTTCAGCGTTGTTACTACACAACAAAAATATAACTAAAATTCCTAAAAGATTTTTCATTTTTCGTTGTTATTAACCATCCCATTTGACATTAAACATTGCTTCATTACGACGAAATAGTGGAAGTGTCCAAGGTGGATTATACGTTGCTTTAATTGCAAAACCATTTATTAAAATTTTGTCTTCTAATAGTTTTTCACGAAGAATTTTACTATATTTTATAAAGTTTTTATCGGATGATCTGCCAGAGTATCTTATTACTGCAAAGTATCCTTCTTTCATTAATGTAATTTCAACATCTGAATTAGTTGGGATAGGTGTCATTTTTTTATTGAATTCTGAAGGAAGATAAAACTGCATAAAAGACACATTATTTTTTTTCATCTGCGTAACTGGTGTTGTCATTTCTATCTTTTTAGAAGAATTATTGTCTCCTGCAATATAATTAAAAAGCTTTCTGAAAGTACCGCTGTCCTTATCATTAATAGCTTGGGCTACTAGACGTTCAGAGTACTTTCTGATTTCATATATTTCATTTTTATGAACAGTATCAAATTTTACTTCTTCGGTTGCCATTGTAGCATTATTACCTAAAAACAAACCCAGAACCAAGATACCAAAAAGCTTTTTCATTTTTTATGTTTGTTAAAAATTTTATTTGTTTTGGGTTTAAATTTATTATTTCTAATCCTGTTTTTATGTTCTTGAAAAGCCAGTTTTTGCATTTTTTTCATTGCTTTTTTAGAAGACATTCAAGCTTACTCCTATGATTGATATAACAACCATTATTTGATCTTCTTTAGAAATCATAAATTTATCTTACATCATTAAAAAATATAAAGAAGACAAAAAATTTGATATATATGCTGCAAGGATTTCGCAGGAAAAAATGAACAGCCAAAAAATTTTATCACCTTGTATAAGTATTTGTAAAACAGATTATAAAACTGGTTATTGCTATGGTTGTGCCAGAACTAACAAAGAAAAAATAATTTGGAAAGATGAAAAAACAAATGATCAATGGAAAGAGGAAAATATTAATGAATTAATTCAAAGGATGGCAGGTTGGCAATTAGATGCTTTTAAAGAATCTTACGAACACAAAATTAAAACTGGCATTTCAATATTTAAGAAATATCAAATCAAAAAGTAATTTTATATGAAAAATAATAATCCAAAAGGCATTTTATTTATTTTGGTAGGGATGGCTATATTCTCAGTTCAAGATGCTTTGATAAAAATTGTTTTTGAAGATTCAGCTCTTTATGAGTTGTATTTTGGAAGAACCTTAACAGCTATTATCCTTTTAATAAGTTATTTGATATTTTCTAAACAAAAAATTATTTTAAAAACACACTATTTATTTTTAACAATTTTTAGAGTTATCTGTTTTTTTTTCGGGTTTAGTTTGTTTTATATCTCTATAACTTTTATGTCCCTTGCGATGGCAAATGCTTTATTTTTTTCTAGTCCATTTTTTATATCAATTTTAGCAACGCTTTTTTTAAAAGAACAAGTGGGTATTAGAAGATGGTGTGCAATTTTTGTTGGATTTGTTGGTGTATATATTGTTTTAAATCCTGACTTTGAAAACTTTAATATGATGAATTTAGCACCCGTTGGATGCGCTTTGTGTTACGCCATATCAATGACTATAACTAAAATTACATCTGAAAAAGACAATGTTTATACACAAATGATCCATCTGTATATTGGGGCAATAGCTATTAGTATTTTATTTTTTATATTTACAGGAAAGGGTCAATTTAATACTTTTTCTGACTCAACTTTTCAATTTATGTTTAGAGAATGGTTTACAAACCCAACTTTTGCTTGGCCAATTATTGTTATAATGGGTGTCGCTGCAACCTTTTCTTTTTATTTTGTTTTCTCAGCTTACAGCATTGCATCTCCATCGGTAGTTTCTCTTTTTGAGTACTCATTAATTATATGGTCTATAATTACTGGTTATTTATTATTTAATGATATTCCAACTATAAGAACTTTTATCGGCGTAATACTAATTATTTCTGCAGGCATATATATTTATATAAGAGAAAAAACTAAAGAGCAGTATATAGCAACTGAAAATCCAATAAGATAACTATTTCTTTAATTTGCCAATAAAATGTAAATTATCAGTACTAAACTTTGATGAATTTGTTTTAATTGCTTCATCCATAAGTCTTAGTCTGTCCGGATCAAACTCAACTACTTTTCTTTGATTTAAATCTACATATAGTGACAAAACTTCATTTGTTGCAGCTAAGTATTTTTTTTCCTTATGAAACATGGAGAGTCTGTAATGAATTCTTTTTTTATCATGATTAACATAATTTAAATATGTTTCTACTTCTTCTCCTAATCTAACTTCTTGTTTATAGGCAGTATACATTTCGGCAACGAATGTAGTTTTTTTATCTTTTTTTGCTGAGTGGCCTCCCATATTAAAATTATCTAACATTATATCAGCGGCTATATCAAAAACACGCACATAAAATGCAACATTCAAATGACCATTGTAATCCGTCCACTCTTTGATTACTTTTTCTGTTTTTAAAATCATTTTAACTAATATAGTATAAAAAATATGAACAACAAAGTATTCGTTTGTTACTCGGATTTTCACTAAAAATAAAATACCAAATTAGATAATAAAATAAGGATTTTTTAGAATCTATTTTATCTAAAATACAATCTCAGATACTTGATGTTAAGCCTTGTAACCCTGTTGTTAA
>Ga0114993_10006642_pt1 | contig 10872 bp, 8 predicted proteins | sample ArcticOcean_MG_C_FD_87042 | JGI IMG/M metagenome (GOLD analysis project Ga0114993, IMG submission 87042) | Marine microbial communities from western Arctic Ocean - ArcticOcean_MG_CB2_150 | ecosystem: Environmental > Aquatic > Marine > Oceanic | place: Arctic Ocean: Canada Basin | collected...
GGCAGATTCAGAAGGAACAGCTAAAAGAAGAGGCTGGTCACAGTTTAGACCAACAACACATAATTGAGAGAATTCACTAACGTCACCAAAATAAGCTTCTAAAACACCTGGTTCAATATATTCGCCTTTTGATGTTTTGAACATGTCTTTAATTCTTCCTGTTATATATAAAAAACCATCATCATCAACATGTCCTTTATCACCTGTATGAAGCCAGCCATCTTTTAATGTTTCATTGGTAACTTCTTCATTTTTATAATAACAACTTAAAGTAAAAGGACCTTTCATTAGAATTTCACCTTGTTCACTTATCTTTAAATCAACACCTGCTGTTGGTCTTCCAACAGACCCTCTACCTAGTGGTTGATATGGGTTTAAATTGGTACATGTAGCACAGTTTTCTGTCATTCCATATCCATTTGTAATATAGATTCCAATACTTCTATACCAATCTAAAAGCTCTAATGGCATAGCTGCAGCGCCAGTCACAAGAGCTCTTGTTTTTGACATACCAAGTGCACTTTTTAACTTTCTTTTTATAATCCAGGAGAGGATAGGGATTTTTAATACTTTATCAAGTTTGGCTTGAGACATTTTCATTAATATTTTTTCTTGAAATTTAGCATAGATTCTAGGGACACCTTGAAACGCAGTTGGTTGAGTGTCATTTAAATTTTGTCCAAAAGTTTCTAAAGATTCCACAAATGAAATTGTTCCTCCATATCTAAAAGCCACATGTTCAATGACCACTCTTTCAAAAATATGGTTTAGTGGCATGTAAGAAATAAATCTATTTTTTCCACTTAAGTCAACTTTTAAAGGATTGCCATCTTCGGTAATTTTTTTAGTATTGAATAATGTTTCGTAAGTTAAAACAACACCTTTCGGATCACCTGTTGTACCAGAAGTGAATATGACTGTCCAAACATCTTTAAGATTTGGCTTAAAGTCCTCTAATTGGGCATCAAATTTATTAATGAATTCATGCCACTGGTGACCTGTACTAACTTTAGAATGGTCTTTATAGTGAGGGAATGCTATTGTAGGCATGTCGCTACTAACGCCTTGTTTCATTTCTTCCCAGTTTTCTAATTTTCCCACAAAAAGTGCTTTAACATCTCCGAATTCTAATAAATTTCCTATTTCTTTTGAATTTAAGGTTGGAAAAAATGGCACAGAAATATATCCAGCCATTGAAATAGCTAAATCGGCTATAATCCATTCCCTACAATTTTTAGAAACTAATCCAATGTGACTGTCTTTTTCTAAACCTAAGCTTTTTAATCCATTAGAAAGTTTTCTAGCCATTAATCCAACTTCATTCCATGTATAGGTCTCCCATAAATTGCCAAAGGGTTGTTTAAGAAATGGTTTGTTAGAAAGTTCTTTTTCCCACTTATAAAAAGGAAAGTCAAATAACTCAGTGTTCATAATTTTTTTTTTAGTTGTTAAATTTAATTTCAGCTAATCCAATTTCTTTTTCTCCTCCACCTGAGTATAATAGGCAGGTTTTTTTATCAATGTCTTGAAAAACTGATAGACCTCTCAAGTCATGAATTTTTTCAATTGAAGCACCTTTGACAGATTTTTTAATAGAAATTTCACTTCCTTCCTATTTGTTTTTAGCTGTTAGTAATTCAAATTCAGGACCAGCCACCCATTTATTCCAGTCATTTATACTCAAATCAACTTTTCTGTAAAGTAACCTTTCCGTGGTGCCACCAATTCTTGAATAAATCAAATATAAAATATTTTCTTGTATCATTAAACATGCATGTTTAGTGTCAGCATCTAGCATCCATTTTTTTTGTTTCAAATTGCATTAAACCTTCATCAAATATCTAATTTAATAATATTGTAGTCATTCATATTTACTTTTCTTGTTTTATATCTATATAAAAATGTTGTTCCAGGCCAAATGGTTACATTTTTTTTGTTCTCACCGGTTATATACCAACTTTGACATCCTCCTGTTGACCAAATCATTTTAGATAATTTTTTTTGTAAATTTTTATTAAACTCATTGAATACATATTTTTTTAAATTAAAAAATGTATTTGGTTTTCTTTTTAAATTTTTTAAATAATCTAAAGCGTAATTGTACTGAGATTCCATCATATGAATAATAGAGGTATGTGAAAGACCAGTATTAGGGCCAACTAAAAATATGAAATTTGGTATATCATCAGATGTCATTCCGTAATAGGCTTCACCACCATTGTTGTTCCATTCTTCAAATAATTTTTTTCCATTTAGGCCTTCAAGCTCAAACATATGGGTAAATTGAGCTGTTTTAAAACCAGTGCCATATATTATAGCATCTAATTCATGAAGATTTCCTTTTGAATCAATAATGCCATTTTCAACAATTTTGGAAATATTATCTGTTACAAAATTCACTTGTTTTTTTTGAACAGCTTCATAATAGAGGTTTGAATAAAGAATTCTTTTACATCCTAATTCATAATTAGGAGTTAATTTTTTAAGAAGATCTTTGTCTTTAACTGAATTTTTTAAAAATTCTGAAGACTCTTTTTTAAGAGCTCTAGCTGTTAAGCTATTTTTATACTTAAACATTCCTCTTAATTCTAAAATCCAATATATCAATTCTCTACATAACCGGCTATACAACGGATATTTTTTGAATCTGTTTTTGCTTATTTCTGTAATTTCTATGTTTTTTCTTGGAGATATCCACGGAGCTGTTCTTTGAAAGATAGTCATCTTTTTTAATCCATTAATTATGTGTGGAATAATTTGAATTGAGCTTGCTCCAGTACCAATTACAGCTATTTTTTTACCATTTAAATTGTATTTATGATTCCAGTTTGAAGAATGAAACGATTCTCCTTTAAAATTATTTATTCCTTCAATTTTTGGAAATAACGGCTCGTTTAAACCCCCAACCCCTGCCATAACCATTTTTGTTGATAGAACATTACCTTTAGAGTCAGTTATTTCCCAAATACCTTTATTTTTTTTAAAAACTACAGATTTAACAGTTGTATTTGTTTTTAAATGATCTTCAAGTTTATATTTATTTACGCAATGTTTTAAGTATTTTAAAATCTCCTTGTGAGGCGCACATAAATTACTCCAGTTTGGATTTAGTTCAAATGAATATGAGTATAAAAAAGAAGGTATATCGCAAGCACATCCAGGATAATTATTGTTTCTCCACGTTCCTCCAATTTCATTAGCTCTTTCCAATATTAAAAATGATTCATGCCCGTTTTTTTTTAATTTAATTGCCATTCCAATTCCAGCAAAACCTGCACCAATTATTATGGCATCTAAATGCTTTTTATTGTTGTTCATTATTTTTAAATAATAAAATATAATTTATTGTATGCAATATATAAAAATTAAGACATAAAACTATATATAGAATATAGTATTATGAATTTAGAAAATAATTTTAACTATTTAATTTATCTCGAATTTCATTATGTCTCTGCTTTGTTATAGGATACTTAATAATGAAATAAATAGATATAAGGTATATTGCCATTAATAATGGTCCTCCAATAAATCCTAGTTTAGATATTGTTTCAGGTGGTATTTCGCTAATGTCAGATTGAGTTGGAAAAGCAATGATTTTTAATAAGATTCCAGCGAAAAAGTATCCTGCACCAACTGTTAATTTATAGGCAAAAGACATGGTGGAGAAAAACAACCCTTCATGTCTTTGTTTGGTTATTGATTCATATTCATCTACTACATCTGCCATCATTGAATTAGCTAAACTCATTGATGTCCATAAAAATGTAAACCCTATAGTTGACAATATTAAATAGCAAACAATTAACATTGGAGATTCGTTTGAGGGGAATAAGCCAAGTAGTCTTAAATTATATGGACTAGCCATAAAAATTCCAAATAAAAATGTACTTATAATTGTTGCAGTTTTTTTATCATATTTCTTACCTAATTTAGGTGCAATGAATAATGATAGTATTCCTGCTATTCCTCCTGAAAAAATAATTGCAGCAACACCATTTTGATCTAATTCAAAAAAATAAGATAAGAAATAAGTCGTAAGAGAATTGCCAATTCCAAAACCAATATAAATCATCATTGTAAACAGTACTACTGAATTAAATGATTTCATTTTTATTGCTATAGAAATATTTTTTAATAAAGATTTAATGTTTTCTCTTTTATTCATTTTGGGAAGGGAAGGAATGGTATGTTTGGTTCCATATACACTTATTATGATTGACAATATCATTATAACAGCACATAAAAAAGCGAATTTTGGATAAGCTTCAGTATTTAAAAGTCCAGTAGACATTCCTTCTTTAGGAATAAAAATAAATACTAACCCAAAAAGACAAACAAAAGGAGAGACAAGTGTTGTAAACATTATTCTAAAGCTTGTGATAACAGTTCTTTCGTCGTAGTCAGAAGAAAGCTCAGCTCCCAAAGACATTCCGGGAACTAAAAAAAGAGTTAGAAATAACCTAATGAGTATAGAAAAAATAGTCATCCATAAAAACAAATCAAACTCACTAATGCCATTTGGAGGTAAGAATAAAAGGTATGTTGATAAACCTAAAGGAAAGGCAGACATTAACATTATAGGATGTCTTCTTCCCCATTTAGTTGACTTAAAATTATCTGAAATACTGCCAATTATTGGATCTGAAATCGCATCAAACATAATGGCAATTAAAGTAGCAGAACCAGTATAAATTGGATCAAGGCCAAGTATTTGGCTGAAATAAAAAAAAACAAAAATAGAATATAGAACGTCTTTAATTCCAACTGAAATAAAGCCTAATCCATAAAAAAATTTTGTTTTAGAATTAACGCTCATTAAATTTAATTTTATCGTAAGATATTGTTTTAATTATTAAAAAATAAAAATTTGCATATGAAATACAAAAATAATTAATAAATTTGTATTTTTAATACAGTAAATTTTATAATGAATAAAACAAAACAAAAAATAATTCATGCATCAATTAAACTTTATAATGAGTATGGGTTTTCTAATGTATTGAATCAAGAAGTTGCAAAGGCATCTGATATTAGCTTAAGTAATTTTAATTACCATTTTCCAACTAAAAAAGATTTAATACTTTCTGTATGTGCCCATTTAAATGATGAATTAGAAAAGAGAATTTCTAGGGATAAGCTTTTTTCAGGAAACTTTATTGGATTGGAAATCACTAAAATTTTTCTTGAATTTGAAAAGGATTTCAAATTTTTTTATTTAGATACTTATAATATTTTAAGACAATACCCAGTTATTAAACAGGAAATGGTTAGACATGTGATTAATGCTGTAGAAATGATTAAAAATCTAAATTTTATGTCAATTGGTAAAGGTTATCTAAAACCTGAGCCTGTTGATAAACCTGGTTTGTACGATCATGTTGCTCATCAATTGTGGATGCATAGTCATTTTTGGTTTGCTCAAGCCGATATGCGTAACTTGGATAATAAAACAATTATTATGCAAGGTTTGGAATCAAGTTTTGCTATTAGTTATCCATATTTAACAGAACTTGGAATTGAAGAATATAGAGAATATTTAAATAATATTAATTTTTAATTAATTTTGTATTTAATAACAATTTAATAATCCATTAAAATAAAATGTTTATTTAATGAAAGTTCGAAAGTCAAATATTGATGTTTTAAGTTCAAATTTTATTGAAAATGAGATTTCTATGAAGATATTATTGAAAGAGCTTAATCTGTATTTTAAATTATCAAAGTTAGAAGGCAATAAAGATAAAATTAAAAGAACCAGAAGAAGAAAAAAACTACTTGCTAGAGAAAAAATAGACTTGTTGCTTGACAAAAAAAAACCTCATATAGAATTGATGTCTCTTGCTGGCTTAAAACATGAAAACGGGTTTGGTGCTGGTGGAACTACAGTAGTAGTTTTGGGCTATGTTTCTAATGTACTTTGTTTAATTAATGCAAATGTTGCAACAAGAAAAGCAGGTGCAATTGATTATGCTACAAGCTTAAAAAATCTAAGATTATCACAAATTGCTAATGAAAATAAATTATTAACTATAAATCTTGTTGAAAGTGCTGGAGCTAATTTACCAGATCAAGACAGGATTTTTAATAATTATGGTAAGTTTTTTATGGAGATGTCTAGAAGGTCTAAAGAAGGAATCCCAACAATATCTGTAGTGTTTGGTAATGCAACAGCAGGTGGCGCTTATGTTCCTGGTATGTCTGACTATTCAATTTTCCAGAAGAACGCCGCTAAAGTCTTTTTAGCAGGACCACCATTAGTAAAAATGGCAACTAATGAAGATGCTAATGAGGAGGAATTAGGAGGAGCTCAAATGCATAGTAGTATTTCTGGTGTTTCAGATTTTTTAGCTAAAGATGAAAAAGATGCTTTAGAAATAACAAAAAATTTAATTAAAAAAATCAAGCAGCCAGCAGATAATAAGTATGAGAGCGATGCATCTTCCCCAAAATTCGTTAAAGATGAGATTTTAGGGATTATTCCTTCTCACTTGAAAAAGCCTTTTGATATTCGAGAACTTGTCAAAAGATTTGTTGATAGTTCTGAATTTATTGAATTCAAAGAAAATTATGGCAGAACAATGTTTTGCTGTTGGACAAAAATTAATGGTTACCCTATTGGAATTATTGCGAATAATGGAGTAATTTTTATTGAGTCAGCAAGAAAAGCTACACATTTTATACAATTGGCAAATAAATCTAATACTCCTTTACTGTTTATTCATAATACTACAGGCTTTATGGTAGGAAAGAGATATGAACAAAATGGAATGATTAATAGTGGATCTCAATTAATTCATGCTGTTTCTGGAAGTACAGTTCCACACATTAGCCTACAGGTTGGTAATTCATATGGTGCTGGAAATTATGCAATGTGTGGTAGATCTTTTGAGCCTAGATTTCTGTTTTCATATCCAAATGTAAAATCTGGTGTTATGGGAGCAGATCAGTTGTCTGGTGTAATGGAAATAATTAAAAGAAATTCAGCATCTTCATTAAATAAAGTTATTGATGAAGAAAAACTTCAAATAGAAAAGAAAAAGCTGGCTGAAGAGGCTGATGAAAAGGCTAGTGTTTGGCATACTACATCTGAGGTTTGGGATGATGGAGTTATTGATCCAACAGATACTAGAAAATATTTATCCTTAGCATTAGCCGCTGTTTACAACAATGAAATAAAAGGATCTAGTTCTTTTGGAGTATTTAGAATGTAACATTTACTATGAATTTTTATAAGGAAAAAGATATTCAAAATATAAAATCATACAAATTTGATTTTATAGAATTAGACGAAACAGATTACGTCTTTACTGTTACATTAAATCGTCCAAAAAAGAAAAACGCTTTACATCCTCAAATGATTAATGAAATAGCATTTGCCTTTCAATATGCATTTTATAATAACAATATTAGAGCTGTATTGTTAAAGTCAAATGGAGATGTTTTTTGTTCTGGAATGGATCTTAAAGCGTTAGCTGGTGATATTGAAAAAAATAATTCAACAATTCCAGAACCAAATTCAAAAATTTTAATTGGTGAATTATTTAATAAATTATATAAACCAAAAATTTGTCAATTAAATGGTGATGTTTATGCTGGAGGAATTTTATTAGTGGCGGGATGTAATTATGTGATTTCTACAAAAAATATAAAATTAGGACTGCCTGAAGTAAAAAGAGGTATTTTTCCAATGCAAGTAATGGAATCACTCTCAAAAATAATTTCAATTAGAAATGTAATAGATTGGTGTGTTAGAGGATATAATTTAGATGTTTCTATAGCAAAAAAATGGGGTTTAGTTTCTAAGGTTGTTAAAAAAGAAGTTCTTGAAAATGAAACTCAAAAATGGTTGATGGAAGTGACTTCTAATTCTCCAACAGCAATTAGACTAGGATTAGAGGCTTTAGACAAAATTAATTCAAGCGAATTAAATCATTTGTACTTATCTGAGATGTTGGAAAAAGTATTAAATTCTGCAGATGCTAAAGAAGGAATAAATGCTTTTAAAAATAAAAGAACACCAGATTGGAAATAAAACATTAATTACTATGCGCGCATAGTAATATTTTAATATATTAGTAAAAAAATACTAATTAAAATAAAAAAATGAAAATAATTAATAAAGTTCTTAGATTAAAAAAAAGACCAATAGGATTTCCAGATGAAGATACTTGGGAACTAAGTGAGGAAATTTTACCATCTTTAAATGAAGGTGAAATACTTATAGAGAATAACTACATTTCTTTAGATCCTGCCATGAGAGGATGGATGAATGAAACAAGATCCTATATAGAACCTGTGAAAATTGGAGATGTTATGAGAGCTGGATCCATAGGTAAGGTAATTGAATCAAATAATCCAAAATTTTCTGAAGGTGATGTCGTTTCAGGGGGTTCAGGAGTACAACAGTATTCTATTAATGATGGCGTTGGATTTTTTAAAATTTATCCTGGAAAATTAGATTTACCGGTATTTATTGGAACTCTTGGCATGCCTGGAATGACAGCATATTTCGGAATTTTAGAAGTTGGTAAAATTAAAGAAGGTGACACAGTTTTAGTTTCTGCTGCTGCTGGTGCTGTTGGAAGTATAGTAGGACAAATTGCTAAAATTAAAGGGTGTAAAGTTGTGGGCATTGCAGGAGGAAAAGAAAAATGTGATTATGTTGTAAATGAACTTGGTTTTGATGGTTGTATTGATTATAAAAATGAAAGTGTTAAAAGTGGAATTAAAAAAGAATGTCCAAATGGTATAGATGTTTATTTTGACAATGTTGGAGGTGATATTTTAGATTCAGCTTTAATATTTATTAATAAATATGCTAGAATTGTAGTTTGTGGAGCGATATCTCAATACAATAAAACTTCAGCCAAAGGACCAGACAATTACCTTTCTTTACTTTTTAACAGAGGAACTATGACAGGCATGGTTGTTTTTGATTATGTAAAAAAATATCCAATTGCTGTAGAAGAAATGAGTAATTGGATTTTGGAAGGCAAGTTAAAATCAAAAGAAGATATATATGACGGTATTGAAAATTTTTATGAAATTTTCAAAAAATTATTTAATGGAGATAAAAAAGGAAAATTAATTTTAAAAGTTAACTAAATATGAGGGAAGCAATAATTGTATCAACAGCAAGAACACCTATAGGTAAAGCCTATAGGGGAACCTTCAATAATACTACTGCTCCAACAATGGGTGGGTGGGCTGTTGAAGAAGCTGTTAAAAGATCTGGGATTGATCCTGAAAGAGTTGATGATGTAATAATGGGTTGTGCTATTCAACAAGGAACCACCCATGGAAATATCGCTAGAAATGTAGCTTTGACAGCAGGATTACCTGCTACTGTAAGTGGAATGAGTATAGATAGACAATGTTCATCTGGGATGATGGCTATAGCTACGGCTGCAAAGCAAATTATCGTAGACGGAATGGAAGTTGTTATTGGTGGGGGTTTAGAATCTATTAGTTTAGCTCAAACTCAAAAAATGAATTTAGATCGATATGTAGATAAAAATTTAGTTACTAAGCATAAACATATCTACATGCCAATGCTTCAAACAGCTGAAGTTGTTGGAAAAAGATATAATGTTTCAAGAGATGCTCAAGATGTTTATTCATTAGAAAGTCAAATAAGAACAGCTAAAGCACAAGTAGAGGGCAAATTTGATCAAGAAATATTTCCTGTAACTACTTCTATGGGCGTTATGAATAAAGAAACTAAAGAAATATCTTTTGTTGAGAATACTTTAACAAAAGATGAGGGAAATAGACCTACTACAACAATAGAAGGATTGAATTCATTAAAGCCTGTTATTGAAGGAGGTTTAATAACAGCAGGTAACGCTAGTCAATTATCTGATGGCGCTTCAGCTTGTGTGTTAATGGAATCATCGTTAGCTGCTAAACAAAACATTACACCTTTAGGAATATATAGAGGAATTGCTGTAGCTGGCTGTGAGCCTGATGAAATGGGAATTGGTCCAATTTATGCTGTTCCAAAACTCTTAAAACAACACGGTTTAAAAGTAAGTGATATTAGTTTGTGGGAATTAAATGAAGCTTTTGCTGTTCAAGTAATTTATTGTAGAGACATTTTAAATATTCCTAATGAATTATTAAATGTAAATGGTGGTGCAATTTCGGTTGGACATCCCTATGGAATGAGTGGTTCAAGAATGGTAGCACATGCTTTAATAGAAGGAAAAAGAAGAGGTGCTAAGTATGTAATATCAACGATGTGTGTTGGCGGTGGTATGGGTGCAGCAGGTTTATTTGAAGTTATATAAATATAAAAAAGTGATTTTTTTTAAATTAGGATAAAAATACTCATTAAAATAATGTTTAATAAATATAAATTATGAAAAGATTAGAAGGTCAAGTAGCAATTGTTACTGGTGGAGCTCGTGGAATTGGTAAAGGAATATGTGAAGTCTTTTGTCGTGAAGGTGCTACAGTTGCACTTTGGGATGTACTTGACGGAAGCGAAACTGTAAATGAAATTTCAAAATCAGGTGGTAAAATATTCTATCAAAAAGTTGATGTTACAAATCAAGAGTCTGTAAATAATGCAATTGCAGAAATTATAAAAGAGCATGGTAAAATTGAAATTTTAATAAATAATGCTGGAATAATTAGAGATAAATCGTTTTTAAAAATGTCTGAAGAAGAATGGGATTCCGTAATTAATGTTAATTTAAAATCTTTATATGTAGTAACTAGATCCGTTATTCCACACATGAAGGAAAATGGATATGGCAGAATTGTTTCTGCTTCTTCTATAAATGGAACTGCTGGAGCTTTTGGTCAAACAAATTATTGTGCTACAAAAGCTGGAATTTCTGGTTTTACTAGAGCACTATGTAAAGA
>Ga0114993_10006647_pt1 | contig 10868 bp, 10 predicted proteins | sample ArcticOcean_MG_C_FD_87042 | JGI IMG/M metagenome (GOLD analysis project Ga0114993, IMG submission 87042) | Marine microbial communities from western Arctic Ocean - ArcticOcean_MG_CB2_150 | ecosystem: Environmental > Aquatic > Marine > Oceanic | place: Arctic Ocean: Canada Basin | collected...
AGCGCCGTGTGGCTTCACGTGTTGCAGTTTTCGATCGGGGGCAAACGCGGCAAGCGCGCCGACCTGGTAGGTGATGGCGTTGTGGACTTCGGTGGGAGTTAGATCCATGTTTCGACGACCGAATCCAGCGAGATCGGGATAGGCGGGGTGCGCCCCAATGCCAACATCATTTTCGACGGCGAGGGAGACGGTGCGAGCCATCCAGTCGGGGTCGCCCGCGTGGAAGCCAGTGGCTATGTTCGCCGAGGTTATGTACTTGACGATTTCGCTATCGAGCCCGAGTTCGTACCCGGCGAATGATTCGCCGATATCAGCATTGAAGTCGATTTTTCCTGTCACGCCGTTCGTCAACTAGAAACTCCATTATTTTTTATGTGGATCAGTTGGACACAACAGTAATAGTTATCCAGCCGGTTAGTTGTGCGAAATCGATCGAATTGCCCACACTCGGAGCGTAGCACAGCAGGGGGTAATTTCGACATGCATCTAAACTGATCAGATGTTATCGGGAATTGCTGCGGAGATACTCAAGTTTTTGACCGCCGTTTGGCGGGTCTTCGGATCACCGCGTATTTCTGGCGACGAAAAAGCGGTATCAGGTGCTAAAGCTGCTTGGATGAACGGGGTCGGGTCAGTGAAGTAGGTGCAAACCTGGACCAGCGAACTCGTTATGCGGTTCTCGCTGCATCCGGGTTGGTAGCCCTCGTGGTTCTTATCTGGATTATTTCCTCAGTGTTCAGCAATTGACGATACATTTGCATCAGCGGAAGGGACTGAAGGATTTCTGGCGCGTGTGGCCAAACATGTTGATGGAAGCCATGGGTTACAAGGACCGTTTTCTACCGAACTCGAAAACCAAGCCGTCATCTGGGGAGGTAGGGACGATGTCGTTGCACCTTTCTTCTTGAAGTACCCAGACGTTCCTACAACTTTTGCTTCTGGAATAGCCTTGAATCGGACGGCGCCTTTGCATACCGAGGGCTTCACGCTGAGGCACTGAAGATGAGAACCCAATGGTTTGCCAAGACCGAGTATCCGGTGTTCGTGGCGTGGTGGATTAACGATGGAGAAATGCTGCCGACAAGGGAAGAAGCCATTAGGCGACTTGTTCTTCTACACGAAAACGGGTCTACTCCTGAGGCGTTCAACTTCAAGGCGAGTTTTGACGAGTCAGGGAAGTCGGATCGAGGCAAAATGACTGAATACTCAAAATCGGTCATATGACTGTAACTGCGACGAGGTGATTCCGAATTGAGGCTAGAGAGGTTTCAGCACGCCTACATCTCTTGGTAACGGGGGGGGAGTTGAAGCTAATTTCAGCACCCTGACATTCGTATTCACTGCCAGATCACCAGCATAAACTGCCGAGGCTACTTTGATTTTTAATCGGGTGGTGTCTCATGCCGCCTTCCCCATAGGTGGTGGAACGGCGGCATGAGACACAGGTCGAAGCTTACGAACTGGGCAGGTAAACCCGCATGCCTGTCTGCCACGACTCCTGGAGGGCGTCGGTGAATTCCATGTACTTCAGGGAGTCGGTGAAGTTCGATCGGGTTACCGGCTCGATTCCTCGAATGGCGTTGATGAACTCTTCCTCAGCCCGCCAGCTGCCGCGCTTGTCGTCGGGAACCGTGATCGCTGACATTGCATCGTCGCCCTTGCGACCTCCGGTCACCTTTGGGTCTTCACCGAGACTGCCAGCCTCAATGTGAATTGTGCCTTCTGTGCCGAATATCCATATCTGGTTCGGGGGAGTGAACGGACCCGAAACGGTCGTTACCGAGAGGTTGACCAATCCGCCGTTGTGCAGCGTGTAGATGGCGTCGAGCTGGTCAGGAATTGTCATCTGCTGACGGGTTCCATCCCAACCGCGGCGGTGCGGTACTACGACCTGCGCGTTTGCTGACACAGAGCTTGCTGTTCCGACGAGTCGCATGATGTTCTCGTACCAGATACCGGTAGTCATCACGTTATTGCCGGACAGTTCACGAATCTGTCGCCAGTGAGAATCGGCGTCGGAATCCGGGAATTCACTTCCAGCGGTAATCCATGCGTTGACGTTGACGATATCGCCGACATAGCCATCAGTGATCAGATCGATGACGTGCTGTTCGCATGCCATCAGGTGTGGCGGCGGAACGATCTGTGTGATCAGGTCGGGGTTCGCCAACGATGCCGCCAGCATGTCCCGGCCTTCCGATGCGTTCATCGCCATTCGAGCCTCACACAGCACGTGCTTGCCATTGTCGAGGGCTGTCAGGGAGATGGTGGAGTGCATGTATGGCCATGTGCCGATGCATATCGCGTCGATATCGGGATCTTCGACCAGATCGAGCCAGGTCGGGTATGCCTCGCCGAGTTCGTACTTATCGGCAGCTATCTGACTTGACTCTATCGATCGGTTGGCCACTCCCACCAACTCGACTCCCTGCATGGCGCGCAGTCCGGGAATGTGCCGTAACGCCGTGTTGGCCCCTGCCCCAATGAAACCGACTTTTATCGTTTCGTTTGCCATCTGGCGATAATCCTCTACTGTGGATGAATATGAACGCGCAACGCAGCGGCAAAACGACGGTTCGCCACGAGCGTGTGAGGGGCAGTTTACGTCAATCTGTGCCGAGAGCCATCCCCGCAGCGCCGTGGTTGCACCAATACAGCCAGAATCGCCAAAACCAAACGAAAGCACAAATAATTTATGTCGCCGATGAACAGCGAATACTCAGGAAACGTGAAGAGTGTGCCGACTCAGGTTGAAATGACCGGGATAGGCGTGCAAATAGCCTGGGACGATGGGCGAACCTGCACGTATCCGTATCGTTATCTGCGGTTGCAGTGCGCTTGTGCCGCCTGCATTGAGGAAATGACCGGGCGACCGTTGCTGAACATTTCGGCTGTTCCGGACGACATCATCGCTGCCGATCACCTGATGGTGGGCAAGTACGCTATCCAGTTCCTCTGGACCGATGGCCACGACTCCGGCATTTACCCGTACGAGATGCTTCTTCGGCTCGCGGGCAACGACGACGCTGTTATTTGCGAGGGTGGTTAGTGGCTGAGTCAGATCGAACACCCGATCATCGGGATGTAACCCTGCGGTCGATCGATGATTACGGTCGACAGTTGCAGCGCGCGTTGAGTGGCCTGTCGATTGAAGAGGCGCGCTGGATGCCTACGCCTGAATCGAATCACATCCTTTGGATCCTGTGGCACATGGGCCGGATGGAAGATATGTGGGCATGGTACTTGCGTGGCGATGGTCCGAGTGCGTGGATCGAGGGCGGCTGGGCTGAGCGACTTGGGATTGACCCTGATCGAAACGGCGTTGACGATTCGATCGAGCAGGTTCGTGATTTTCCTGATGTTTCTGTCGAAGAAGTAACCGGTTACTGGCAGGCGGCACGGGATTTGTTGATCCCTTCTGTCGAAGGCGTTACCACTGACATGTTTGGCATCAAGCGACCTGAGGCGTGGCTTTACGCGCCGGATAGAGCGCCTGACTTATTGTTTGCACTTGGCAGGATTCCGGTTGAGAACAGCCAACATCTTGGGCAGATCGCTTACATTCGTGGGTTGTACGCAGCGAAGTTTGGGTAGGGCTTAGCTTGGCGTCGCACGGTGTCCGTATTTCCTCGTCTCGACCGAAGCGGGGAGACACAGGTCAATGGCGAATGACCGAAGTTGTAGATGTACGACAGTGATTGCCACGTCACTCGTACCTCGTTCCTCGCAATGACAGAATGCCAACCCTAAAACTTTGGTTTGCTGGCTCCGAACGATTGCACTGCGTTGGCGAGGTATGACGAGCGGAACTGCACGCCCCATTTCCCTTCGATTTTCGTGAATATCCACATGGTGTCGAAGCCGTTGTACTCGGTGCCGTCCTCGTATTGGCGGGAACCCCGAATGGCGATGTGTACCTTGTCGGGCCTGGACTGAATGGCTGTGATCGATTTGTTGATCGTGATGTGCCAGTTTTCTTTTTCCAGAGCCTTTGTCATGGCATCCTGTACGGAGTGGAATTCGTCCGGGGTTACCCAAGTTTGAAACTCGGTGCCTGACAGTCTCAGGTGAGGAAAGTGCATTTCAGCGACCATCGTATCGGCGTCGCGTGCGTTGAATGCCAGCGCCCATCGCTTGAAAGTTTCGATCGCTTCATCTGCAGGATTACTCATATTTGATTTCTTCTCATCAGGCTGTGGTTCCGCCAGCAAATTAACTGAGCGGTTGTCGAATAATAACGTGCTGAGCGCTCATAGCCAGTACGTGAGTCGGTTTACTACAGCTGATCAGATAGTGGGGTGCGCAATGACACTGGGTTTAGTCGCCTGTAAATTCTGCTAGCGGCGGTCTGGGATTTTCCTATTACGTTCACTTGTTCTCGGCAACAAACTAAATGCCATGGGAACCGCCATCGCACAAATGATCGGGCTCATGTTGGTCATCGGAACTGCTATTACCGCGGTCAACACTGTCCTGACTACCTCGGCAGATCGGTCAGCATCGATTGCCGCCAGTAACGAGCGTCTTATCGAAGAGTTGGAAACGTCGATCAGCATCGTCAGCGCGGCCACGGTGAGTGGTTCAGGCGATTCTCAGTTCGACGTAGTTGTTACCAATGATGGACGCAGAAGTTTAGGTAGTTTCGACGATTGGAACATTACCGTACGCTACGACCAGGTGGGGGCACCAAGCGAAACGTTCGCTTCGCCAGCGCACTCCGACACACTTCTGGATGACACCTGGATCGCGCACTCGTTTTGACTCGACTACGATATTTCTCAACCTGAGTTGATCGAAGCAAAACGCCTTAACGTCCACGAAGAGGTTGTGTTGCGTATTCAAGTGGATCCGACATTTCAAAGTGAAACTCCGGTCGTCATCACGGTCACTACCCCGAACGTCCTTACCGATATCATCATCTTCGAGTCGTAGTGGCGGAATCCTCGTGCGGGCATCAAGAGACACAGCGGCTTGTTAGATTAAGCCAGCCCATCTCCCCGTATACCGCATCATCCACTCGCATCGGTGCAGTTCAGCCGCGCTTGCCGAAAACCACCGCCGCCCGTTTGCGCGCTCCCCTGTTTGCGCGCTCCATGGACGGTCGGCAGACAATCGGCAGGAGATCAGGAGATAAAGGTAGCCCTACCGACTGAAATCGCTAGATCGCAGTGATCGCCTTGATCGCACACGAGCTCACGCTGATAGTATTCGCCGCGCATCAGGCAATCAGCTCTCAACATCGACTCCGACGAACGGTCACTTATCGAATCGACTGACTCGGGTTGCTTTCAAACCTGCTGTCAGTTGGAGATTATTGACTGAAGAATGCGACGCGATCTGTCGACGCAAATACCGAATATCAGTGACATTTAGGAATGGATAATGGCAAAACGTATCAACAGGATTATCGAACTCATCGAGGCAGGCGAGCCGGTTTACTACACCGGCACGGGAGATCTGACTTACGAGAATGGTCTGAAGCAGGCCAGCACGTGGGCTGATTTCCTTATTACAGATTTCGAACACTACGCATTCGATATTGCCGGACTCATGGCGTTCATGAAGGGGTTGGTTGATGGCGGCCCGACAAAATCTGGTCACCGAACTCCTGCCGTAATTTCAACACTGCCTTCTAATTGCCGAACTATCGAAGAGGTTCGGGCCAACGCCTGGCAGATTCGTCAGGTTCTGTCAGCCGGGGTTCACGGAATTCTCCACACGCACGCTCGACAGGCAGAAGCGGTTCGTGCATTCATCGAAGAGTGCCGATACCCGTTCCACAAAGAGGGCCGAGAGGGCCTCGGTGAGGGTCAGCGTGGTGCCGGTGGACAGGGACGCCCTGCTGAAATATGGGGTGTCTCAGCGCAGGAATACACGAAGATCGCCGATCCGTGGCCGCTCAACCCAGATGGCGAGTTGATTTTGGGTCTCAAGCTGGAAAATCAGGAATCGGCTGCGAATTCAGATGCTATTTGCCGAGTGCCTGGACTGGCGTTCGTCGAGTGGGGTCCGGGTGACATGGGAATGTCGTTCGGAAACTCCGATGCTCACGACCCGCCGTACTCGGCAGAGATGGATCGGGTGCGAAACCAGATCAAGGACGCGGCGGATGTGAACGATCTGGCATTCCTGTGCTCGTGGAACGACAAGAGCAAGGACGATGCTGGAAACCTGCAGGTGCTTATAGATATGGGAGCGAAGATGTTCTCTGGTGGCGGGGAAGAACGAGCGATTATCGGTCGAAAGATGACCAACCGCCAGATGCCCGTGTAGGCGGCGTGCCGCTTGCTCTGCGAGGTCGGGTGTGGTGATGGTTTAATCGTTGGCTGGGGCCACTGGATTCTTTTCTGGCTGCCCTGGCCGACATCCCGACTGCAGTGGAGGGAATCGTTCGGAGTCTCCTCGCAGTTAGCTTTCTCACTCAACCTAGCCTTCTCCCCAGGGGAGAAGGAATAAGGGGATAGAACGTGGCGATTTCTTGCCGCCCTATATCCCGACTCCTGTGGAGAGATCTTCGGTAGTTGGGTGCGGCGGTGCTCTGGAAGCGTAAATAAAAAAGCGAGTGGCTCGTTGTGAGGCACTCGCTTTTCTTTTTAAGTCTCTGACTTGACCCGGCCGTCTACTCGCGGCCGAGTATGTTTTTTACGGTCCCCACGATGTCCTCGGGTTGGGGCATGAATGCCTGCTCGAGGTCTCGGTTGTATGGGACAGGGGCGTGAGGACCTGTGACTCGTTTTACCGGGGAATCGAGTGCGTCGAATGCCTTGTCGGCGATGACGGCAGCAAACTCGGAAGCCATCGATGCACGAGGGGTGTCCTCGTCAACAATAACCACGTTGTTCGTCTTGTTGACGGACTCAATGAGAATGTCTTCATCGAACGGTGAAAGCGACATCATGTCGATTACTTCAGCTTCGATACCAATCTCGGCAAGCTGATCGGCAGCCTTTTGACAGGCGATCGATGTGTACGACATTCCGACGAGTGTGACGTCGGTTCCGCGTCGCATGTAGCGGCCCTTGCCAAGCTCGATGACGTAATCCTCGTCAGGCACAAATCCTGTGAGGTTTATCAGCTTCTTATCGTTGACGAGGAACACGGGGTCGTCGTCACGAATCGCGGCTGCGAGCAGCCCTTTTACTGAGTAAGGATCGGATGGCACAACGACTTTCAGGCCGGGGATGTGCGCCAGCATCGAGTAGAAACTCTCGGAGTGCTGAGCAGCATGACCAGTGCCTGCACCAGACCGTGCGAACAGGGTCAATGGGACTCGGGTTTGACCACCGAACATGTAGCGACTCTTAGCTGCATTTGAGAGTAGCTGGTCGAATGCTACGGTTACGAAGTCGAAGTACATGAGGTCGACTACTGGTCGAAGACCGGTGAGTGCGGAACCTACCGCAGCACCAACGAATCCTGCCTCGGAAATCGGTGCGTCACGAACTCTTTCGGGACCAAATTCCTGAACAAGGCCCTTGGTGGCTGCGAACGGCCCGCCCCATGCGTCGAGTGGTTCCTTAGTTTCTTTGTCGAATCCGCCGGAGATGTCTTCGCCCATGAGGAACACATCTTCGTCGCGAATCATTTCGGCTCTGAGGGTGTCGCGAAACACGTCACGGAATCGAAGCTCTTTACCGGCTACTCCTTCGTAGCCGGGTCCAAGCGGGTTATTTGCCTGTGAGGTCGTCATATCTGTTTGTTTTTCTTTTCGTTGAATCTGATGAAATTTTTACGAGTAGCTGGCGTTATCGCAGACCCGGAATCGGGTTCGAATAGCTAACGTATACGTCTTCGTAAAGAGCTGAAGGATCGGGCATTGGGCTGTTCATTCCGAACTCGACCGCATCAAGCATTTCCTTCTCGACAGCATCGCGAATGCTTTTCAGTTTCTTGGCTGTCATCAACTTCTGCTTGGTGACAGTTCTTTCGAAGTGCTTGATGGCATCTTTATCGCGGTAGTACTTTTCTTCCTCTTCTGTGCGGTAGTTCAGGGGCACGTCGGCGTGGAAGTGACCGTGGTAGCGGTATGTCTTGAGTTCAAGGAAAGTTGGGCCTTCGCCGGCTCGTGCTCGGGCGATTGCTTCGCCGGCGGCATCGTAAACAGCAAATACGTCCATGCCATCGACCACAACACCGGGCATTCCGTAGCCTTCTGCCCTTGAGGCAATATCTTCAGCAGAGACCGCGTACCAGGATGGGGTGGCTTCGGCATAGCCGTTGTTTTCGCAGGCGAAGATCACGGGGAGCTTCCAGACGGATGCCAGGTTCATCGATTCGTGAAGCACGCCCTGTGAAGAGGCACCGTCACCGAAGAACGAAACTCCAACCGACTCGTTCTCGATTCCTTTGTACTTTGCAGTGAGTGCGGCACCGACAGCGAGTGGGATCGAGGCTCCGACGATTGCGTTGGCTCCGAGCATCCCTTTCGAGAAGTCGGCGATGTGCATCGAGCCGCCCTTGCCTCCGCACTGACCGGTCGCCTTTCCCATGATTTCGGCCATCATGGCGCTGGTGTCGAGCCCCTTGGCGATGCAGTGACCGTGACCACGGTGGGTCGATCCGATCCAGTCCTTATCGGTGAGATGTGCACAGATACCGGTAGGAGGTGCTTCCTGTCCGTCCGAGGGGTGAGTTACACCCATCGCATTTCCCTTAAAGGTTTGCTCGAGCATCGTCTCCTCGAAGCGGCGGATCCGATACATCGTGCTGTATATCCACTCCAGCTTCTCTTTGGAGATATCCATCTTTAAGTGCCTCCGGCGTGCATTTGTGGCCCCTCTTGGCACGGCAAAATAACCGCGCTGGGCGCAAATTTCAGATCAAGACATGTGTCATTTTTCGTTTCCGAGTGACAGACGGTAAAACGACAGTGGAACTTTAGCATCGGCGAAGAGGGCATGTGCGTTCGATTACGTCACTTCACGCAAATTCTTGTGGCCTGAGCGTGCACGAACCAGTTTTTCGAACTCGTCTGGTTTGTCCACTGCGACGTTGATTATCCGAACAGGGCTGCCCATTTTGAGGAATCCTCGCGGCCGGATCATCGAGTTTAGTTCGATCGTGACATCCGTCTGCCCCGCCGACATGAGCCAGGCTTCGATTTCACCCAATTCAGATCGGAAGCCATCCCCGGATTTACTCGATTTTGCAGTTCTTGCATTTATCGCAGCGATACTGGTGATTGGCACGATGATCTCGCCGAGGATCCTATAGCGCAGTACAAGTTCATGTTCGTTGATCTCATCCGGCATTGTCCGAGTCGATGTGTACATACCAAAAATCCAAAAAATACCGTACGCACTAACCGCGGTAACCACCCACACTACGGTCTCTGACTGGATCAGCACGTGGACTAATAGCAATTCGACCGGTGCTGTGATTATTGTGAAGACAACTAGATAGCCGAGGATAGATCGATTGGCGGGATAAAAATTTTCTGGCGCACGCCGAACAAAAATAAACCGCCAAACAGCGACCCAAATCTCCAGTTCGACTATTACAAACCGTAGTACGATTCGTGGAATAAGTCGCGAACTCATTTTGGCCGATCCGGACCGCTTTCGTCGCACGAATATAACGATGATGGCAATTACGATCAGCACTTCGATCGCGATGACAAGCCCTGCGCCAAGTTCAGACACTAGCTACTACCCTCGACCAATAAATCGACCCAGTGATTTCTTGAGCGAGACTTCCTCAGGGTTTTCGTCGTGCATCACTCCATCGAGTAGTGAGTCGTATGGCGATGATTCAGTGCTCACCGCGGGAGTGACCGTGAAAAGTATGGTGTCTTCTTTGCCAGTTTCTTTGCAGCGCAGCGCTTCTTCGATCACCTCTTTGACGGTGTACATCGCATGTGGTGAAAGCACGATTCCTTCCAACCGAGTGAACATGAGCCCGGCGCTATAGGACTCGATCTGACCATGTGCGATGGCTTCGACGATCTTCTCTTTGAATAAGGATGAAACGATCGGTGCTACCCCGTGATATCGCATCGCCCCGGCGAGTACACCGGGTGGCGCGTATTCACGGCCGAGGGTGTACATGGGAACCTGCGGCATGAGGCCTGCAGCATCGGCAGAGTCTTCTGTGTAAACGCCTCGGGTTAGGCTTGGCGTTGAGGCTTCTTCGACCGCTACAAATCGGGTGTTGCGACCCTGAATTCGAGCTGGAACGAAGGGCGCTATCAGGCCGCCAAAATGAGAACCTGCGCCAATTGAACCGATGATGTGGTCGGGTGCTTCGTTTACAGCGGCGAGCTGGCGCTGGGCTTCGAGGCCAACGATGGTCTGGTGGATAAGCGTGTTACCCATCAGGGTCGGGATAGCGAACTTCACATCGGGGTCGATCGTCGCTTCCTCGTATGCCTCGGCAAGTGCGGTTGCTATCGATCCTGAATCGGCTCCCTGTGTTTTGAGTTGATGCTTTCCGACCCGGGTGTTTTCTGACGGACTTGCCTGAACGTCGACTCCCCACACACGGCCGTACGCATCACCCCATGCAAGATCAGATTCAGGTTTTCGGACGCTGTAGATACGGCTCTTGAGCCCGAACAACGAAGCAGCGTGGCCTATCGCGCTGATCCAGACTCCTCCAGCACCGCCGGTGACGATTCCTTTGGCCCCGGTCTGTTTGGTGTAGTAGGCCTGCGGGATGGCTGTGTTTGATTCATACGACCCGCTCGGGCTGCCGCCTTCGACCTTGTAATAGAGCTTCGCCGTGGTGCCCAGTTCTCGCTCGAGTGCTGCCGCCCTGAACATGGGAGTGGGCCGCCACTGTTGATATGCGGCGCGAACTTCTTTGGGAATGTTGAACGTTCGGCTTTTGGCGTTGAGTTCTTGTTCGATGATTTGCCGCGGAAATAGCGG
>Ga0114993_10006650_pt1 | contig 10867 bp, 9 predicted proteins | sample ArcticOcean_MG_C_FD_87042 | JGI IMG/M metagenome (GOLD analysis project Ga0114993, IMG submission 87042) | Marine microbial communities from western Arctic Ocean - ArcticOcean_MG_CB2_150 | ecosystem: Environmental > Aquatic > Marine > Oceanic | place: Arctic Ocean: Canada Basin | collected...
GAGGGTGGCGCTTTCTGCAGCCGTGCACACTTCCAGGGAGGTGAGGGTCTCCACGGAGAGCTGGCTCTCGGGATCAAACGTGCGCAGGGACTCGATCTCGTCTTCAAAGATCTCCACGCGCAGGGGCAGTTCGGCGGCGAAGGGGAATAGATCCAGGATGTCTCCCCGCAAGGAGACTTCACCGGGCGCCTCTGCCAAGGGCTGACGGGTGTAGCCTGCGGCGACTAGCGAGCGCAGGAGGGGATCGGGGTCAAGGGCGTCGCCCACGGCCAGCTGCAGGAAATGGCTCTCGAGTTCCTTGAGGGGTGGCACGGGTTGGAGAAGGGCCAGCAGTGAGCTGACCACTGCCTGCGGCCGATCTGCCGCGTTTCTTCCCAGGGACTGCACGAGTTGCAGACGCATTCGCATGGAGCGGGCGTCGGAGCCGGGTCCGCCTTTCGTCCGTTGTTGACGTGCGGGAAACTGCTGCGCCTCTTGGCCGAAACTCCGTAGATCCGCGGCCATGGCCTCGGCTTCAGCTTCCGTGGAGGTCACGACCAGGGCGAGTTCGCCGTTCATGGGGGGGTGCGAGAGGGCGGATGCGAGTATCAGCCCCTGGGACGAGCCCCACAGATTTCCGAGGCTGCAGGTGCCGTGACGCTGCGCATGCTCCAACGTTTTTTGGAGTTCTGGCAGGAGTGGCAGACCGGCCGCATCGATGACGGTGGCCTCGTGCTTGTCACTTTGGGTGTCGTTCACGCGGGGCTACGCTCTTCGAGGACAAGCAGGGCTTCGCTCGCGGCCCAGTGTTCCGCTTCCTTTAACGTGCGGCCCCAGGCGCTCGGGAAGCTTTTCCCTCCGGCCTGGACCCGTACCAGGAAGGCTCGCGCGTGGGAGGGCCCGCGTGCTTCGAGTTCCACGTACTCCGGTAGGCAACTCCATTGCCCTTGGCAGAACTCCTGTAGAGCTTGCTTGGGGGACAGGATGTTCTCCTTGGATTGGACGGCCTTGAGGTATTCGTCCAGGGTGGCCAGCGCGAAGGTCCGTGCTGCATCCAGGCCCGCATCCAAATACACCGCACCTAGGACGGCCTCATACAGGTTGGCGAGGACGGCGCGCGAGAGGGCGCGGTGCTGCAAGCCCCCTCCTACTTGGGCCACTTCCTCCAGGCCCATGGTATGGGCGGCCCGGGCGAGCGTCCGACGCGAGACCACGCCAGCCTTCATCTCCGTCAAGTCCCCCTCAGCCAGGTCGGGGTGGCGCCGGTACAGTTCTTCAGCAATGACCAGGTCAAGGGCCGCATCGCCCAGAAACTCCATGCGTTCGTTGTCCTCGCTGCGCTTCTGTGAGGCGTGGGTGAGGGCGAGTTCGAGCAGGTCAGGCTGCGCGAATATGTGGGGGATAGTGGCCATGCACGCTGGAGATCTAGTCGGGCGGCCTGGGCCGCGGAGTGCATGCTACAGTAGCCCCCGTGAACCGGAACCGATGACGAACGAGTATCGACCACGACCCAATGACCGATTGGTCGAGCCGCTGTTTGACGGGCTTGAGGTGGGCGCAGATGCGGATGCGGATGCAGAGCAATCGCTGGCGCGTGCCAAGTTCCCTTGGCTTCTGATCGTCGCGCTACTCGCTACGGCCCTTGGCCTTTGGTTCTGGGCCTAAGATTCTGGCCCTTAGATCCAGGGCGCGTTTAGCTTCCGATTCGCGGGAATTCCGCCAGGGTGGGGTCCGCGAGACGAACACACTCCCGCTGGGCGAAGCGGTCTGTCATGCCTGCGAGATAGTCGCAAATGGCCCGCTCCAGACCCACTTGGTCGGCCCAGGATCGATACCAGACCGGGAGCTCCTGAGGCTTATCGCGGTAGGCCTGGAAGAGGTTTTTAAGGACCTGCTGCGCGTAGGCCAGGAAGGCCTGCAGGTGTTCATGCCGATAGAAATTGTTGTACAGGAAGCAGCGTAGCTCACCGGTCATGGCGGCCATACGCGCCGAGTGTCTTACGATCATGGAGCCGTGGCCGCGCACATCTGCAGGGGAGAGCACTCCAGCGCTCATGATGCGGGTATGGGTTTCAGTGAGCAGGTCTTCAATGCTATGGCCGATCAGCTCGTTCGCCACGCGCTGCACCCTTAGCTTCGGATCCTGGTCGGTGTCGAGGAACCCGGGGTGCCGATCCTGGACTCGTTGCCGGGCATCCCGCCACAGTTCCACTTCATCGTTCAACTGTTCCTCGCTGAACATGCCTGCAAGTAATCCGTCTTCCAGGTCGTGCTTGGTGTAGGCGGTGGAGTCGGCCATGTCCACGAGTTGCGCTTCGAGCAGGGGGCTCGCCGGTCGCGGTTCAAGTTCCTCGGGCCAGTCCCTCTCCGCCTCGTGCTTGAGGAGCGATTCTCGGACCTCCCGTGTCAGATTGAGCCCAGGGTAGTCGGGGCTACGGCGCTCGAGCGAGTCAACGACCCGTAGTACCTGGGCGTTGTGCCTGAAGCCGTCGTAGTCGGCCATCAGGTCATTCAGGGCTGCCTCACCCCGATGACCAAACGGTGGGTGCCCAATGTCATGGGCCAACGCAAGCGCCTCGCACAGCGGGCCGTTCAAGCGCAATGCGCTGGCGAGGCTGCGTGCCACCTGGCACACCTCCAATGAGTGCGAGAGGCGCGTGCGATATTGATCGCCAGCCGAGTTGACGAAAACCTGGGTCTTGTAGCCTAGCCTTCGGAATGCGGTGCTGTGGGTGATGCGATCGCGATCGCGCTCGTAGCACGTTCGCATGGGATCTTCATTTTCAGGATGCGCCCGACCTCTGGACTGGGCCGCATGGGTCGCACAGGGTGCAAGTTGGGTCTCTTCGCGTTTCTCCTTCCCGGAGCGTTCGAAGAGGGGCTGTTGGAGGGAACTCACGGGACTTGGCACTGCCGGGTGGACGTGACGCAGGGCGGCTGGTTTCACCCGAACGCCATTGCCTCACGCGCGTTGCGAGGTTCGGGTTCACCCAGTCTACTGGGTAAGTCAAGCTCCCGCGCCCTCTCCACGGCGACAGCCCTCCATGCCCTCCCCCTTAGATGCCAGCGAGCCCTGGTTTGTCACCGCCTTTCGCGCGGACTATCGGGAGTTGTACGCGCACAGGGACGATCATGCGGCCGAGGAGGAGGTGGACCACCTCATGGCGCGTGGGCTGCAGGGGCCCGTTTTGGATCTGTGCTGCGGTTTCGGGCGTCACGCAACGGCGATGACCAAGCGCGGGTTGGAGGTTGTCGGAGTAGACCTCTCGGCTGAGTTGTTGCTGGGAGCGGATCCCCGCCTCGTGGGTCGGCTTGCTCGGTGTGACGCCCGGTCACTTCCGTTCAAGCGTGGCGCCTTTGCCGGTCTGGTGAACCTCTTCAGCTCCTTTGGGTATTTCGGTGAAGAGGGTGACCTGCAAGTCTTGGACGAGATCGCGCGGGTTCTCAAACCGTCGGGCGTGGCCTTTATGGACATGATGAACCCGGAATTTATCCGCGCCACACTTATCCCGCGTTCTAAGCGTGAGGAGCAGGGCGTGGTTCTCACGGAGGAGCGCTCCCTTGAAAACGACGGCCTCCAAGTTGTGAAACAGGTGTGCATGACCCGACCCGATGGGGAGGTGCGCCGCTGGCGGGAAGAGGTTCGCCTGTACACGGTGGCCGACCTCACAGGGCCCCTTCAGGAGCGCGAAATCGAGGTGGAGTCCGTGGCTGGGGCATTCGACGGGCGCCCCCTGGCTGCAGATACCCCCCGACAGCTGCTGCGTCTACGAAGAAGGTAGGGTGCGGGCGCCCACCGCCCCGTACAATCAGGCTCGCTTCCCTCTCAGAGCCCCCCCATACACGCATGTCTCAGCAACAAATCCACTTCAGCGAGAAGGCCCTCGAACTCCAAGCTCTGGCACGTCAGATCGCCGATAAATATGTGCGACCTGCCGCCGCCAAGCACGACAAGTCCCAGGAGTACAACTTCGAAGCGGCACGGGCGGTGGCCGAGGCGGGTCTGTTCCGCACCTTCATTCCCGAGGAATACGGCGGCCATGGTGCCGGAGTTCTTGCTCTAGCGCTGGTGGCCGAGGAGCTCGCCAAGGCTGACTCCGGCTTTGGTGTGGCCTTTGCAGTCAATGCTCTGGGCTCGTTCCCCATCATCCTGGGAGGGACCGAAGAGCAGAAGAAGCACTGGTTGCCTCAGGTAGCGTCCGGGGACAAGTTCGTGGCCTTTTGCCTATCCGAGAAGTTTGCCGGCTCGGATGCCAGTGGACTTTCGGTCCGGGCCTTCGAAGATGGGGACGACTACATCATCTGCGGAGAGAAGAAGTGGACCACCAACGGTGGGGTGGCAGACATCTACACCGTTTTCTGTGTGACGGACCCCAATTCGAAATCGCGCCGCATCAGCGCCATCATCGTAGAGAAGGGCACGCCTGGCTTTGAGATCAAGAAGATTGAGGACAAGATGGGTATTCGCACGGTGCCTGTCGTGGAGACTCACTTTGACCACGTCCGCGTTCCCAAGTCCAATCTGATCGGTGGTCGCCCTGGAGCCGGTTTCAAGCACGCCATGCAGACCCTCGACTACGCCCGCCCGGGTGTGGCCGCGCAGGCGGTGGGCGCATGTCAAGGTGCCTTGGATCTGGCCAACGTCTACTCGAACCGTAGGCAGCAGTTTGGTGTGCCCATCTCGAAGCACCAGATGGTGCAGCAGATGATGTCCAACATGGCCATGAAGACCGAGGCTGCGCGCCAACTGGTCTATGCCGCTGCTGCTGGAATAGATGAGGTCGGTCCCAGTCCCACCAACTCCAAGATGGCCGCCATGGCCAAGTGCTTCGCCACCGATGTGGCGATGGAAGTGGCTACCGATGCCGTTCAGGTGTTTGGGGGCTATGGATTCATGGAGGACTACCCCATCGCCAAATTCTTCCGGGACGCCAAAATCCTTCAGATATACGAAGGGACCAACCAAGTGCAGCGCTTGGTGATCGCGCGCCACCTGGTGCGTGAGTGCGCGGATCTCGAGCACCTGTCCGAGTTCATCCCTGTAGAAGAGCAGCAGCCTTACTACGATGAGGCTGAAGTGACCCACGAAGTCTGAGTCGTAACGGACTCGGTTCGCGCTGAGCATCCTCTAGCGATTCTTGTGGTAGCGAGAATGGGAGGACCAAACCTTGTCCGACAAGTCGGACCTAGCAGGAGAGCTACATGAGTTCGTTACGAGTAGGAATCAATGGTTTTGGCCGCATGGGGCGTTTGGCGCTCCGTGCGCTGTGGGGGAGGGAAGATCTTCAGCTCGTTGCCATAAACGAGCCTCATGGATCGACAGAAACCCTTGCTCTGCTCATCGAATTCGACAGCGTTCAGGGACGTTGGAATCACGCTTGCACCTCTCTGGACGAGGGTACGGTGCTTGTAGATGGAACGCCTGTTGTGCGCACGTCCCACTCCGTACCTGGAGATATCCCGTGGGGCGCTGAGGGTGTGGACCTTGTTCTTGAATGTAGTGGAAAGTTCCGGACCAGTGCCCTGCTAGAGGGCCATTTCACAGCCGGAGCGAGCCGCGTCGTCGTATCCGCACCCGTAAAGGACGGCCCCCCCAACATTGTCGTGGGCGTCAACCATCGGGACTACGACCTTGGCGAGCACAAGGTCATAACTGCGGCTTCGTGCACGACCAACTGCTTGGCTCCGATTGCACGGGTGCTGCATGACGAGGTAGGTATCGAGCGGGGCATGATTACAACGATTCATGACCCAACCAATACCCAGCGTGTCCACGATGCACCTCACACCGATGCACGCCGGGCTCGTGCGGCCCAACTCAGTCTCATTCCCACTAGTACGAACTCGGCTACTGCCGTGACGATGATTATCCCCGAATTGGCGGGTCGCTTGGACGCGATCGCCGTCCGGGCTCCGGTATTGAATGCGTCCCTGACCGACTTTGTGTTTCACGCGGAACGGCCGACGAGCGTTTCGGAGATCAATGACGCTCTCGCTGCTGCGGCGGCCGAAGGTCCGCTTGCTGGAATCCTTGGCTATGAAGAACGGCCGCTGGTTTCCGCAGACTTTGCCGGGGATCCGCGTAGTGCCGTGATCGATGCTCTCTCGACTCGCGTAACCGATGGCCGACTCGTCAAGGTCCTCGCCTGGTATGACAACGAGTGGGGCTATGCCAATCGGTTGGTTGAGTTGGCGGCCATGATGGCTGCGAGCTAGGCGCTCGGTAGGCGCCTTCACGGAGCTGGACCTGGAGCGGCCCTAAGCCCCTTCAGGGGCTGTATTCCGGGTATTTCGGTGTTCGGGGGGAATCCCCAACAAGTTCCGGAAATTCACCGTTCGGTTGGGTGAGCAATACCGCTTTGGGGGGGGAGCGGATTCCCCAATCCGCACCCGGCTGGGAAGGCTGCCCACTCCCTGGCATGTTCTTCCAGAAACAGTCCCCTTTGCGCCCCGGGCGTCCCCATCCTCCATGGCATCCACCTACGTATCCGTCACTCGTTCTCACCAGTTCCTCGATCGGGCTCTGGACCCTCTCGTAGCCAACCCGGTCACCTTTCACCGTAGGGCCAAGGCTCTGGCTCAGCGCTGGGATCGCGATGGGGCCCGCCTGGAGATTCGGGATCCCATGGCTTGGCGCAAGCCGCGAGCCTCCGCCTCGAGAGGGGTCGCCTCCATCGAGGTGCAGTTGCGCACGGAGATTGATCAGATCCAGATCATGGACCGTGAGAGCGAGGCACGCTTGGCTCGTCGCATCGAGTTCGCACGCATCAGACTGAGCTCGGCCCTTGAGCGTGCCGGACTAGAAGAAGGAGACGTGTCCGACCGGGTGAACTACAACCCGTCCACTTATTCGGACGCGGACGCCATCTGTGACGATATTCCTGCGGAGGTGTGCCTGCGGTGGATTGAGCTGCATGCTATGCGTCGCGAACTCGTGGAGTGCAACCTCTACCTGGCCTTGATCAATGTGGAGCGCTATACCAAGGGGCCCGCGGCCCGCCTGGATCTGATCCAGGAAGGCTCGGCCTCTTTATTCCGTGCCGTGGACGGGTTCGAGTGGCGGCGAGAATTACTATTTCGCACGTACGCGGTGCATTGGTTGAACCAGGCTTTCCGCAGCTACCTCTACAACCACGGGCGCACGGTGCGCGTTCCTGTCTATCTTCAGAAAGCCATGAAGCACGTGTACCTGGCCAAGGAGCGCCTAAGTGGGCGCGCCAGCGACGTGCGCGCCTTGGCCGCCGAGTCAGGGATCAAGGAGAATGTCGTCCTCGGGGCTCTTGCCGCGGACCGTGGAACGATCTCACTTGACGGAGGTCTGGGCAGGGACGATGAAGGCCGTGGGGCCTCCGAGTGGCTGTGCGATGAGAAGACCGGGGAGGTTTACTCCCCGAGCATGGAGGACACCTCCCTGGAGGACGGACTCTCCGAGGCCATGGTCCATCTGTCGGATCGTGAACGACGGGTGCTGGGGCTTCGATTCGGTCTGGGCGAAGCACGCGAGCACACGCTCTCGGAAGTGGCGGGCCAGATGGAAGTGTCCCTTGAACGCATCCGCCAAATTCAGATGCGGGCTATCCATAAGCTTCGTACCCCGACCCTGCGCCGGGCCGCTAGCCCCTTCTTGTAGGCCTAGGCAGCCTGACCCGGAGTCGGAGCAAGAGCTCCGTCAGAGGGTCTTCGTGGCTGGCCGGGGCTTGCCCTGAAGCAGGGCTCTGGGGCGCCCTACCCCCCTTTTCCTTGCCGTCACGGGTCGTAAGGCCCCCCGCGAGGGGCAGAATCCAAAGGCTCGATCTGCTACCCTTCTAGGCTACAGATCGGCCTTTAAATGTCCTCTAGCCCCTCCACGACGGCCCTCTCGGGGGGCTCCCCCTCCAAACCTTCCTGGCTCAAGGTCCCTTTGCCTGGTGGTGAGGTTCACGGCCGACTCAAGCGGCTGACGAAGGAGCTCTCTCTCAACACGGTTTGCGAGGAAGCCCGCTGTCCGAACCTGGGCGAATGCTGGAGCGGGGAGCACCCGACCATGACGATCATGGTGCTTGGGGATCAGTGCACCCGTCGCTGCCGCTTCTGCGCCGTGGAAACCGTGGATAGGGCACAGGCTCCAGACCCTGCCGAACCCGCAAACGTGGGCAAAGCCGTGGGGCGACTGAACCTGGACTACGTGGTGATAACCAGCGTGGACAGGGATGATCTGCCCGACGGTGGAGCTGGCCATTACAGTCGATGTGTGGCTGAAATTCGTGCCCGCGCGCCCCAGACGATCATCGAGACGCTCGTCCCTGACTACCAGGGCTCCGACCTGGCTTTACTTCTGCCCGGGCGTGAGGCACCGGGCCCGGGAGCCCATCCTGATGTCTTTGCCCACAACGTCGAGGTTGTACCTCGCTTGCAGCGCAAGGTTCGTGACCCCCGCTGCTCCTTTGAGCGGTCGCTGCAGACTCTTGAGGAGGCCAAGGAGCGAGACGACACGCTCCTGACCAAGTCGTCCCTCATGGTCGGGTTGTCGGAGAGCGCTGACGAGATCTCCGAAGCCATGGCCCTTCTGCGTGCTGCCCACGTGGATTTCCTTACCCTGGGGCAGTATCTGAGGCCCAGTAAGCAGCACGTTCCCGTGCACGAATATCTGCCACCTGCTCGATTCGAAGAGCTGCGCCAAGAGGGGTTGGGGCTTGGTTTCCAATACGTGGCAGCGGGACCCCTGGTGCGATCTAGCTATAAGGCCGGCGAGTTCTTTGCCACTCGACTCATTCGTAAGCGGCGCGCCCAACCCGCTCTGAACCCCAACTGATTCCCTCCGACTTCGCGCCCCATGGACCCCAACGAAGCCTACTCCCTGATTGACGCGGACGGTCAGCCGCGCTCCAAGTTCACCTGCGCCCTAGCGGACGATGAGCTGAAGGATTGTTTTAGGTCCATGCTCGCCGTGCGGTCATTTGACGACATCTGCATGAAGCTGCAGCGAGGTGGGCGTATCGGGTTCTCGATCCCCAATAGAGGCGTCGAGGCGACCCAGGTCGGGGCTGCAGCGGCCTTGCGGGATGGCGACCATATCTTCCCCAGCTACCGCGACTTTGGAATGGCTCTGCACAAGGGCGTTCCCCCGGTGGAGATGTTCCACAACATGTTCGGTAACGGCAGGGATGCGGCCCGGGGGCGGCAGATGCCGGTGCACTTCTCCTTCGTCGATCCGGTGCACTTCTTTTCGATCTCTTCTCCCATCGGTACGCACTTGCCTCATGCCGTAGGTGCGGCTCACGCGTTCAAGGTACGCAGAGAGCCACACGTCGCCTTGGCGAGTTTCGGCGACGGCGGAACTTCTAGCAACGGCTTTCACAGCGGTCTGAACTTCGCTGCCGTAATGAAGGTCCCTGTCGTGTTTCTCTGTCAGAACAATGGCTGGGCAATTTCCTGCCCCTCCTCTCAGCAGACCGGGTCCGAAAGCTATGCCATCAAGGCCAAGGCCTATGGGATGCCTGGCCTTAAGGTCGATGGCAACGACTTGCTGGCCGTGCATGAGGTGATGTCCGAGGCGCTTGAGCGCGCCCGTGCCGGAGATGGGCCCACGCTGATTGAAGCCGAGACTTACCGCATGGGTGGCCACTCCACCTCGGACGATCCAAGCAAGTACGTACCCAAGGATGTCCTCGATAAGTGGGAGGCCCTCGATCCCGTCAAGCGCCTGCGCGGGTACCTTGAGTTTCGGGGTCTATGGACCCAGGAGTGGGAGGACGAACTTGTCGCCAGCTTGGTGGCCGAACACGCTGCTGCTGCCAAAGAAGCTGAGGCTGAAGCGCCGCCTGGGCTTGAGACCATCTTCAGCGACGTTTTCGAGTCCTTGCCCGCCCATCTCCGTAAGCAAGGCGAGGCTGTCTTCGACCTGGCCCGCCGTAAGGGGGATGCTGCGGCTGGCGAGGGAGCCTTCCCGCTCTAGAGCACGTTCTGCCATGTATTCCTCAACCTTGCCCCCCGACGATCTTTCCGTTCGTATCCTTTTGACGGACGCCTCCCAGTAGCCATGGCCAACCTGACTCTGATTCAAGCTGTGAATGACGGCCTTAAAGCCGCCATGCGCGATGACCCCACGACCCTTGTGTTCGGTGAGGACGTGGGCCCGAAGGGCGGCGTGTTCCTCGCCACGGAAGGCTTGACGGCCGAGTTTGGTGAGGAGCGTTGCTTCGATACGCCCCTCTCCGAGGACGGCATCATCGGCGCCGCCATCGGCATGGCTGCCAACGGCCTGCGCCCCATCGCAGAGATCCAGTTCCAGGATTTCATCTTCCCGGCCTTTGATCAGATCGTTTCCGAGGCAGCCAAGCTGCGGTATCGATCCGGTGGTCAATACACAGCACCTATGGTCATCCGCACGCCTTACGGCGGCGGCATTCGTGGAGGGCTGTACCACAGCCAGTCGGGAGAGGCTTACTTTGCCCACACGCCGGGCTTGAAGGTGGTCATTCCCTCTACGCCCCACGATGCGAAGGGGCTCCTGATCGCTGCCATCAACGATCCCGACCCGGTGCTTTTCATGGAGCCCAAAGCTCTCTACCGCTCCGTGAAGGGCGAGGTACCCGAGGGTTGGTATACGGTGGACTTGTCCACTCTTCGCACGGTTCGCGAGGGCGACGACGTCACTGTGTTTTGCTATGGCGCCATGGTGCCCGTAGTGGAGCGAGCCGCAGCGACCGCAGCGGAATCTGGAATCGAGTGCAACGTTGTGGACCTGCGCACGCTCATGCCCCTCGACGAGGAGGGCGTACTTGAGGCTGCGAAATCCACGGGCCGCGTGGTCACCGTGCATGAAGCGCCTCGTTTCTGCGGTTATGGCGCCGAGATCTCGGCCATGATCGCGGAGAATGTGATCGAGTACATGGAGGCGCCGATTCGA
>Ga0114993_10006651_pt1 | contig 10867 bp, 11 predicted proteins | sample ArcticOcean_MG_C_FD_87042 | JGI IMG/M metagenome (GOLD analysis project Ga0114993, IMG submission 87042) | Marine microbial communities from western Arctic Ocean - ArcticOcean_MG_CB2_150 | ecosystem: Environmental > Aquatic > Marine > Oceanic | place: Arctic Ocean: Canada Basin | collected...
CGTGGTTGGGCGGACCGATGCCCAGGCCGCCTACCCCTCGGATCGCCCGGTCTCGGCCGGCGACATGGTGGCGACGATCTATCACCAACTGGGGGTCGACCCATCGATGACTGTCGAAGATCTCAACGGACGCCCGGTACCCATTGCTCATGGCGGGGAACCGGTCTTCGAGGCGATTGCTTGACCCGTGGTGATCCTGTCACCATAATGCCGCCCCAAAATGGGGTGGTCTCAAGACTACCGTTTCGGCTGTTGTGCGGAGAGAGTTGATGGGCGTCTATCCCAAGCGTGAGCTCAAGGAGTTCCGCGAGTTACTTGAGCGACTGCGGTCACGTTTGCGCGGTGACGTCGAGCAGTTGACCGACTTGGCGTTGACCAAGGGCGAGGGGGGCAGTGATTCGCGGAGTCCGACTCACAACGCCGACGCCGGCACGGACAATTACGAGCAGGATTTTGCCTTGCGGTTCGTGGAGAACGAGCAGGAGACGTTGCGAGAGATTTCCGAGGCATTGGGTCGTGTCGAGGATGGGAGTTACGGCGGTTGCGAGCGGTGTTTGGCGGAGGGGAAGACGAAATCGCAGGCTCGGATCAAGAAACCGCGTCTGCGGGCGATTCCCTTCACGCGTTACTGCATCGATTGCGAGCGATTGCGAGAATCCGAGGCGCCATGAGTGACGAGGCCGAGCGGGTTGGTCGGGAGGGCGGCAGTTCTCAGCCGGCTGCGGGACGGGGTTCGGGTTGGGCCGTGGCCATCTTTGCTGTTCTGGCCATTGTCGGTCTGGTTGTGGACTTGTGGACCAAGTGGGTCACGTTTGATCCCGAGTTCGTTTCGGGTGCACGTCGACCGATCGGTGGAGGCTGGGCGACATTCGAGTTGACGACGAGTTTCAACGAGGGGGCACTGTTCGGAGTCGGTCAGGGCCTGACCTGGCTGTTTGCTCTGTTGTCTCTGGTGGCCGTGGCCGGAGTCTTTTTCTGGTTGTTTTGGTTGGGTGGCCGTTCGAGCATCTGGTTGAGCGTCGCGTTGGGCCTGATCCTGGCCGGCACGCTGGGCAATCTCTACGACCGTGCCGGTTGTCACGGCGAGGTGTATCCCGACGGAACGGTCCGGGCGGGGGAGACGCGTTATGCGGTCCGCGACTTCCTGCTGTTCACCTTCGGACGGCCAGGGACTCGGATGGGCCAAAGATACCACTACCCGGTCTTCAACTTCGCCGATGCCTTTCTGGTCACCGGTGCCATCATGCTGGTGTTGAAGTCGTTCCGGGCCGAGGAAGGCGAAGAAGACGAGTCGTCTACCAGTTCTGCATCGAGTTCTGGAACAGGTTGACCAGATCCTCTCGCGAGGCTTCTCGGGGCGACAGCTTGGTGACTCGGTGTTGAGGCAAAGTGCCTTCGACGAGGCTGGGGATATCGTCATCTGAGTAGCCGACATCGGCGAGTCCATTGGGCATGCCGAGAGTTTTCATGAAGTGGACGATTCGTTCTTCGAGGAGTCGACCGGCATGGTTGCCGTCGAGCGGATCGGCGTCGCTGATGTCGGCACCGAGTGCACGTGCGGCTTCGAGGTGCCTGGCGGGGTTGGTGTCGGCGGTGAAGCGGACGACGGCTGCGGTGTTGAGGATCACGGAGATGCCGTGGGGGACCATGGGGTGATCGACGTGGTAACCGGGTGGTTGAAAATCGCGGACCATCCCGGCAACTGGGTAGGACATGCCGTGCGGCAGGTGGACTCCGGCGTTTCCAAAACCGATCCCGGCTATCGCCGCCGCCAGCATCATTTGGCCTCGAGCATCTTCATCGGACGTATCGGCGACGGCACGTGGGAGGAATTCGGCCATCAGTTCCAGGGCCCGAATCGCCCAAATGTCACTGATCGGGTTGGTGCCCTGGTAGGCGGGACGTTCGATTGGCCGAGCCGGTCGAGGTCGTTGGTTGAACGGGATCGCGGTGTAGGATTCCAAGGCGTGGCTGAGCACATCGAGTCCGGTTGCGGCGGCGACGGCTGATGGCATGGTGCGGGTGTTGACTGGGTCGATGATGCCGAGTGTGGGTTTGAGGAACCGGTGAGCGATGCCGGTCTTGGCTCGCATTTCGACAAAGTCAAAGATCGCCACTCCGGTCGTCTCGCTGCCGGTGCCGGCTGTGGTCGGGATCGCGATCAGGGGCATGAGCGGACCGGGCACCGGGCGGCCTCGTCCAATCGGTGCGTTGACGTATTCGAGAAAATCGGCGGGGTAGGTGGCGTACAGATTCGCCGCCTTGGCCGTGTCGATCGCACTGCCGCCACCAACGGCCACGATCGCGTCGAAATCGCCTCGAGTCACGAAGTCCGACGCCGCCTGAAAACTCCGGTCCGTCGGTTCAACCGAGACACGCTCAAACACCTCGTATCCCACACCAGCGTCTTCGAGCGACGAGATCACCGTGCGGCCTGTCGGCAACTCGACCAACGCCGGGTCGATGACGACCACCGCCTTGCTGATCGACATGTCGGCCAGATCCATGCCGACTTCGGCTGTCGTTCCCGGGCCAAAGCGGATATTCGACGCGGATATCTGGAACGCGGTGTCTCGCTCGGCCATCATTGGCTCGCTGCAAAATGAGGGTTGAGGAACGAATATCCCCGAGAGGATTCGAACCTCTAACCTCTGGCTTCGGAGGCCAGCGCTCTATCCAATTGAGCTACGGGGACAGGTGACGAAACTCGGACGGCAGGGCCGCTTTCGACACGTCGCTGACGTTGTAACGTCGGCTCAACCGGCTTGCAAGCAACGACACAACCAGCCGGGATCATCCAACACCGCTTGTCGTTTCTTTCCACTGTGACAGTTTGCCGTGTAAGTCCTACAAGAATTGGAGGCTCGGAACGTGACCTGTCGAGTCGGTATGCAACGCGATCGGATTCAGGGTGCTGCGTGGAATGTGGTGGTAACGTGTTGTCAAAACATGAGTTATGCAGGTGTCCGGGGTGGGGCTGCCGGTTCGGTCCAAGTTGACCGTTGATTGTTGGATTTGGGGACCGGCAATTGCTCTAAGATGAGGTTGTCTGGAGGGGGGCTTCCGGGGGGGACAGGGAGGTTCCCGATGATGAGCGGTGGGCGGTGCGAGGCGGCTTGTGTTTGGGGGGGCCAGTCGCGAGGTGGCGTGGTTGTGCTGGCGATGTGGGTGAGTGTGGTCTGTTTGGTGAGCGGTTGGGAGGTGGCGGTTGCTGCGGTGTATCGGACCGAGAACTTTATTGTCACGGCCAGCACGCGTTCGCTGGCCGCTCGAGTCGCATTGGCCGCGGAGTCTCATCGTCGCGAGTTGTCGGTGCGATGGGTCGGTCACGAGATGCCTCGGTGGTCGGTAGCGTGCCGCATCCTGGTCCGCTCGGGTCACCCACAAGCCTCGGGAGCGACGACATTCAGTTTCCGTCGTGGCGAGGTCTTTGGTTGGCAGATGACCTTGCAGGGCCCCGACGTCGAAGTGCTCGAGTCGATTTTGCCTCACGAGTTGACTCACACCGTTTTCGCCTGTCGTTTCCGTCGTCCGGTACCGCGATGGGCGGATGAGGGTGCGGCGGTGATGGCCGAATCGCTGGCGGAACGGCGGCGGCAGCAACGGGCGGTGGTCAAGCTGTTGGAATCCGGGCGGCGGATCGTTCTGAGAGACCTGCTGCGGATGTCCGAGTATCCGGCCGACCGGCCGACGATGTTGGCTCTTTATGCCGAGGGTGTTTCGTTGGTGAGGTTTCTGGTCGAGCGGTTGGGACGGCTCGGGTTTCTGGAATTCCTCGAATCGGCATCGGGTGGTGACTGGGACGCTGCGGTGAGTACGAGTTGTGGCGGGATTTCGATCGAGCAGTTGGAGCGTGAGTGGGTGGTGTGGGCCTTGCGGTCGCCGGTGGTCCGAGTCGTCGGCTGGCAGTCTCGGACCACTCAAACTCCTCGGTCCCTCCACATCGTAGCCCGTGCCCAGTCTCCTCAACCCACCGCAGCCTCGACCGCAGCCTCCAAACCGTCATTGTCTGCAAGCGATCGCCGGAGTTGGATCTGGCGTGCACCGGATCCCCGTCGCCGCGTGCGTTAGAGCAGGCGTCAGCCTGGCGAAAAACAGATCAAGTCGCTTCCCCGTGCCGGGTCGATGGCTGTTAGACTGTTCCTGGTGCCTTGGCCGTTTCGGGTTGCGGTTGTTTGTAGGCATGTTGTCTGGCAGGTAGTCGGAGCGAGTGGAGATGTCGGAGAGTGCGGTGGTTCTGGCGTTCGCGTTGTTGGCGATCAGTGTGTTTCTATTTGCTGCGGAGTTCTTCATTCCATCGGGCGGCCTGATCACGGTATTGGCTGTCAGCAGTCTGGTGGCATCGATTCTGTTTGCCGGTCAGGCGTGGTGGGACGATTCCCCGGTCCGTTTCTGGTCATTCGTGATGGCTGCCGTGGTCTTGGTCCCGTCGTCCATACTCGGAGCCGTCCAGATCCTGCCTCACACGGCCTGGGGACGTCGTCTGACGTTGGAGCCACCCGAGGGTGCCACGTTGACGGGTTACGAGTCGGAGGTGGAGTTCCTGGAGACTCAGGTTGGTTGCACTGGTGTGACGGTGACGGTATTGAATCCGGGCGGGATGGTCGAGATTGGCGGCGAGCGGTTGCATTGCGAGGGTGAGGGGATGATGTTGGATCGAGGCGAGTTGGTCGAGGTGATTGGATTGCGAGGCAATCGTTTGCGGGTGCGGCCGACATCGAGATTGTCAGAGGGGACCGATTCGGATCCCGACGACGCGCCTCTTGACTTCCGGGAATTCGAGGGTTAAACAGCAAGCAGAGATTTCGGTCCGATTGGGCCTCTTGTGTGGCTATGGCGTGACGTCGTCAAAATGCGAGTGGCTTGGCCGGGTTGTCACGAGTTCAGATTGCGAAGGGGGTAGTCGTGTTCGGGGGCCCTGCAGGAATCGTCATTTCCGTTGTTGGTGGAATCATCGTCTTGGTGGTCTTTGCCATCGTGATGCGTTACTTCGGCATGTACATCCAGTGCGTGACGACCGGTGCCAAGATTGGCCTGTTGAACCTGATCGTGATGAGCCTGCGGAAGGTGAATCCGTCGGTGATCGTCCGCAGCAAGATCATGGCCACGCAGGCGAAGCTGTACCAGCACTACGACATTTCGACTCGAGATCTCGAGGCTCACTACTTGGCTGGCGGCAACGTTCCCAACGTGATTCGTGCGTTGGTGGCATCGGACCGTGCCCACCTGAATCTGGATTTCGACACTGCCCGAGCCATCGACCTGGCGGGTCGGGACGTGCTGGATGCTGTCCGCACGAGTGTCTATCCCAAGGTGATCGATTGTCCGGACCCGTCGAAGTCCAGCAGCGGCACGTTGGACGCGGTGGCCGGTGACGGCGTCCAGTTGAAGGCTCGCGCCCGGGTCACGGTCCGAACCAATATTAATCAGTTGATCGGTGGAGCGACCGAGGAGACGGTGATTGCTCGAGTCGGGCAGGGCATCGTCCAGGCGATCGGTTCGACTCGATCGTACAAGACCGTGCTCGAGAATCCCGATTCAATTTCTCAGACCGTGCTCGGCCAGGGCCTTGAGTCTCAGACGGCCTTCGAAATCGTCTCGATCGACATTGCGGACGTGGATGTTGGAGAGAACATTGGGGCCCGGTTGCAGGCGGATCAGGCCGAGGCCGACATGCGAGTGGCTCAGGCAAAGGCCGAAGAGCAGAGAGCTTCGGCGGCGGCTCGCGAGCAGGAAATGATCGCGAAGGTCCAGGAGAGTCGTGCGAAGGTGGTATTGGCCGAAGCGGCTGTGCCTCGAGCGATCGCTGCCGCCTTCGAAAACCGCAAGCTGGGCCTGATGGACTACTACGAATTGAAGAACGTCCAGGCTGACACAGAGATGCGGCAGACGATCGCCGGAGGATCTGGTGGCGGCGACAGCAGCAAGTAGGTTCGGACACGATCACGTCGTACCGGTTTTCCGTGGAAAGTGCTCATGCACCTGTTGGCCGATCTGACCGACTTTGTGCCGCTGATCGTCGGTGCGATCGCGTTGATCGGTTGGATTGCCAACAAAGTCAAGGAGGCCGGTGGCGGCGCTGGCGCCGGTGTTCAGGATGCTGCGGCAGGGAACGGCGCCGGGCGGGTGCAGGCCGAGATCGACCGGTTTCTGCAGCAGGTGCGAGGCGGTGTGGGCCAAGCGGTCGAGAATGTGGTCGAACGACCGGTTGAGCCAGCCAAGCAACCGGAGCCTCAGGCAGCACGTCGCGAGTTGAGCGGGTTGTCGAATCGGCACGTGATTGGCGACCGGCACATCGACACGGATGTCGACGATGATGTTGTCTCGCACCTTCCGAAAGGTCGGATGGCGCGCCTGGTGGAAGAGGACCTGGGGCATGGAGTCGAGCGAAGTGTGGCGTCTCACATGGGGTCCGTCTTCGACACGGACGTCGAGTCTGCCGAGTCTGCCGAGTCTGCCGAGTCTGCCGAGTCTGCCGAGATCTGGAAGGACGGTGGCAGTGGGTTGACGGCCGAAGCCCTGGTCGGGCTGTTGACTCGGCCCGAAGGCATCCGTCAGGCGGTGGTGGTCCAGGAGGTCCTTTCACGTCCGAAGGGACGTCGGGGGCGTCGTGGCCGACGCGGTCTCTGATTTTTCTGGACGCGTGTTGTTGCTGGCTGGCGAGTTCGAGGTCCGCGGCAGCACGTCGGCGTTTCTGCGATTGGCCGAGCGATTGCCCGGTCACGGCTTAGATCCTCTGGTCGTCTGCAGTAGTGCGTCGCGGTTGCCGGCGAGAATCCGCCGCGATGTTGCGATTCTGGAGTACCCCGGCCTGACGACTCGGATCATCGACCGCCTGGTCCGTCACCAGTTGTGTCGAGACCTGAGTCTGGCGCCTCCGGACGTGATCCACGTGCAATCGCTTCGGTGGATTGGATTGGGTGGTTGGTTGGCTTCGGCCTGGCGGCGGCCTCTGGTCGTCAGTGTGAACGAGGTGTTGGGTGAGCGTGAGCGGTTGAGGCTACCGGAATCGGTGAGGCGGGTGTTGGCGGTGAGCGAGGCGGTGAGCGAGTCGTTGAGGGAACGTGGGGGCATAGCTGAAGCGATGATCGAAGTGATCCCGGCGGGCGTGGATCGGGTTGATCCGATCTCTTTTGGTGGCCAACTGGTGGACGTTCTGGATTCGGGGCATGTCGCGTGTGTCGGCACTGCCGGCCCATTGGAATCGGTCAAGGGTCTCGCTCATTTCCTCGGAGCGGCTCGGACGGTGTTGGCAGCGGGTCGGGATGTCGAGTTCCTGGTGGCAGGAGCGGGTCCCGAGGAGTCCAATTTGCGGCGATTGGCCGGGGAGTTGGGGATCCGGGGCCGCGTGACATTTTTGCCCAACCGGCCGGATTTCTCGGATGCGTTGGCGGCGATGGACGTGTTTTGTCTGCCATCGCTTCAGCAGGGGTTGGGGACGATTCTGCTCGAGGCGATGTCAATGGGTCGACCGGTGATCGCGACGGGTGTGGGCGGTGTGGCGAGTGTTGTTCGAGATGGCGAGACGGGGTTGGTGGTGCCACCGGGCGACAGCACGACGCTGGCTCGAAGGATTCTCGAACTGCTCGATGATCCGACCACGGCACGTGCGATTGGCAAGGCGGGGCAGACGGACGTGGTGGCTCGTTTTGGGACCACGGCGATGGTCCGTAGCACTGTGGCGGTCTACAACGACGTGACGGAGACATCCTGTGACGAGTCGGACCCGGTTGTGGGTACCGGTGAGGGTACGGGTGGTGTGGCAGTGACCCGGGAGGATGAATTGGCATGAAGGCTGAGATTGTGGCGATCGGGAGCGAGTTGACGAGTGGGGCGAAGCTGGACACAAACAGTCAGTGGTTGAGTTTGCAGTTGGCGGAGTTGGGGATCGTGGTGGCGTACCACACGACGATGTCTGATTCGATCGAGGCGATGACCGAGGTGTTCGAGATTGCATCGGATCGTTGCGACCTGGTGCTGATCACCGGTGGCCTGGGTCCGACTCTGGACGACATCACGCGTGACGCCCTGGCGGCCTTGGCCGGTGTCGAGTTGGCACTCGACGAAGACTGCCTGGCTCATATCACAGACCTGTTTGCTCGCCGCAGCCGCGAGATGCCCGATCGCAACCGGGTTCAGGCGATGTTGCCCGTCGGCAGTCGTGCGATCGCCAACCCTCGCGGCACGGCTCCAGGAATCTGGATGGAGCACGGCGGCGGGGCAGGGGAGGGGGCAGGGGCGTGTCAGTTGGTGGCGATGCCCGGAGTTCCCAGCGAGATGAAGCGGATGTTCAGCTACGAAGTTCGGCCTCGGTTGACCGGATCGGGCCGTGTCATCCGGCGGGCGTTGTTGCATTGTTTCGGTGTGGGTGAATCGGCTGCCGAGGAGATGTTGGGTGAACTGACGGCTCGCGACCACGACCCCGAGGTTGGGATCACTGTGCACGAGGCGACGATCACGTTGAGAATCAACGCAAGCGGTTCGAGTGAAGCGGAGTGTTTGGAGAAGATTTCTCGAGTGGACTCGCAGATTCGGGATCGGTTGGGTTCATTGGTATTTGGCTCGGGTGACGATTCGCTCGAGAGTGTCGTGATCGCTCAGTTGTTGGCATGTGGCCAGACGTTGTCGACGGCCGAGATTGGGACTGGCGGCGTGCTGGCCGCTTGGCTCAGCGACGTGGACGCAGCTTCGGGTTGTTTTGTTGGTGGCCAAGTACTGGGTGATGCCGATCGCATGGGTCGGGTGTTTGGTGGCGAGGTGCCTGGTGGCGAGGGCAGCAGCGAGTTGGTGGCACGCGAGTTGGCGTTGGCCTGTCGGATGGCGAACGATTCGGGCTACGCGTTGTCGGTGGCGGCGTGTCCGGCGTACGATCCGGATGCTGCCGACCAGGTGGCTCCGACGACCTGGGTCGCGTGTGCCGGGCCGGATGGTGTGGAGACGAAATCTCTGACGTTGCTCGGTGATGTATCGTTCACTCGGAGCCGATCGGCCAAGACGGCATTGGACCTGCTTCGAGTTCGTCTGAGCTCCCTGTCGGGCAAGTGTCATTGACCGACGGGACAGGGAGCGATCATAGTGCCGTGATGACGGAAGAGAATCGTGGTCCGAATCGCTCGTTGGTGGGCATTGTTTCGTTGGGTTTCCTGCTCGGTGCGATCCTGGTTTGGTGGTGGGATCCGTCTGGTCAGTGGGCCAAGGGTGCCATTGGTGGGATGATTCGGATCGGGGTGGTCGTGGGATGCCTGTGGTTGGCATTGCCAGGTCGATTTGGCACGGCGGCCGGGACGAAGGTGTCGCCGAAGTTGTTCTGGGTGGTGATTGCAGCGGTGGCGGTCGTGTGTTGGCGTCCGCGGCTGGTGCTTGTGGTGATCCCGCTGTTGGGCGCGATCAGCTTCTTGGCCGTGGTGCTCAAGCCCCGAGTCTCTCAGCGCTGAGCATTCGGGCGACGACGTCGGCGGTCGGCAACGACCGCTCGAGCGGCGGACTTGAGAAACTCGTCCCGTTCGGCTCGGGTCCGTCCTTCGAGTCGTCCGGCGATCATTTCGACCCAAGCGGGTCGTTCGACCGACGCCACCTGCATCATTCTCAGGAAGAGACTGATGTCGTGGAAGTTGCGGTCGGCGATCATGTTGGTGACCGGAGCGACCAACTGGGCGACGCTGCGTACCGACTTTCGTGGGAAGGTGAGAAACAGGGCAGCCTGGTGCGAGACGTAGCGTCGGCCCTCGGTGTCCTGCTCGAACCGATGTCTGAGCACGACGAGGCCTTCGCTGCGAATCGGGGTCGGCAGCAGGCCGGAGTGCCACGTGCCGGTGCCGCGAACGATCAGCAGGTCGTCGGTTCGCAACAGAATCTCGATCGTCGCGTCGGATCCGTCGGGACTCTTGACGGTGTAGAGATCGGGAGCGGCGGTCGTGTTGAGTTGGAGTTTTGAGATGCCCAGTACTTTCCAGACGGCGACCGCCATCGAGGGATTACGGCGGTAGTATTCGTAGGTCGCCGGTTCCAGTTCGATTCGAATCGCCGGCAGGCAGCGAAACAGAGTATGACCACCGAGCAGATCTTCGACCTGAGCCCGGTGATGGTCCTGGAGTTGTTCGAGAGGGATCTTGGCTGCGACCGATTGCCGGGCGTCGTCCGACGAGGTGGCTGCGACGATTTCGGTCACTTCGAGCGAACTTCGGCGGGGCGTGGTGGTGCGAGATCGAGTGGGTTCGCCGGCGTGAAGCAGCCCATACGAGCAGAGGGCGACGAGTGCCAGACCGAGGTGACCGGGCTGTCGGGTCATGAGTTGTCGAGGATTGGTGACCGGTGTTTTCATCGAGCTTCCCTGCGGTCGCGACTGAGCCGCGATCTGAAACGACCTGTAGTCAAAATCGGTCGACCGGACGCCTCGACTTGATGTCTTTCGCGGGACTGGCGTCGTCGGCAGACGGGTCTAGTTCTGCGTATTACGAATATCGCTCGAGGCGATGTCGCAGCGGAACAGTGATGCGGGGATGGCATCAAAGAGGTCTTTGGCGTTCTTGGGCAGTTCGAGTGTGGCGAGTTCTAGGAAGCGGCCGTTGTCGAGTCGTCCGGCGACCAGGAAGCGGCAGTCGAGTTGGGCGATCGCATCGAGTGCGGCGTCTCGCTGGTCGGAGTCGTTGTCGTAAAAACGGGGATGGATGACTCGAGCGGCCGTGTCGGCTCCGATCACGAACGTGGTGCCGGGGAACAGTCGGGCTTTTTCGAGGAACGTGGGGGACGCGGTGACAGCCAGTGGCTGGTCGGTGAAGTTCTTGCGGCGTTGATGGATCGTGTCAAAATCGAGCGGCGGCTTGTCGGCGTTGACGACAGTCATTTCGTAGTAGACCGGTTGCCCGAG
>Ga0114993_10006657_pt1 | contig 10858 bp, 7 predicted proteins | sample ArcticOcean_MG_C_FD_87042 | JGI IMG/M metagenome (GOLD analysis project Ga0114993, IMG submission 87042) | Marine microbial communities from western Arctic Ocean - ArcticOcean_MG_CB2_150 | ecosystem: Environmental > Aquatic > Marine > Oceanic | place: Arctic Ocean: Canada Basin | collected...
CTTCCGGAATCAGCATTCCCTGGCGCTGAACGCCGCCCGTATCCAGCGCGTTCTTGATGCGCTCCTGCACCAGTCGTTCGTGGGCGGCGTGCTGGTCGACGATGACGATACCGTCTTCGGTCTGGGCAATAATATACGTTTCATGGACCTGGCCGCGGGCAACCCCCAAGGGGTAATCGCCGGGGGATTCTTCGTCCATGGCGACATCGGGCGCAGACGGCCGGGTGTCTAGGCCGGGCAGGGGGCTGTGGAAATTTTCGGCGTGCTCACGCATTCCGGCGCTGCCGTATGTTCCACCGCCACCGCCACCGCCGAAACTTCTTGTAACGCCGCCAGGCCGTATGGCGCCCAACGCCGCGCCGGCGACGGTGGTCGAGGCCCGGTGCCCGGCTTCGGCCAGCGCGCGTTTCAAGGCGCCGACGATCAGTCCCCGCACCAGTCCGGCATCGCGGAACCGGACTTCGGCCTTGGCCGGGTGCACGTTGACATCGACGGCGTCGGACGGCAGATCGAGAAACAGCGCCACCAGCGGATAGCGGTCGGAGGCTAGAAATTCCCGGTAGGCCCCTCTGAGCGCGCCATACAACAGCTTGTCCCGGACCGGGCGGCCGTTGACGAACAGGAACTGCATCTGCGCGTTGCCCCGGTTCAGCGTCGGCAGCCCGGCGTACCCTGTGAGAACGGCGTCTTCGCGCTGGGCTTCGATGGTCATGGCGTTGTCGTGGAAATCACGACCCATGATCGCGCTCAGGCGTTGCAGCAAGGGGTCCGCGCCGTCCATGGAGCCGCTGACGGCGGGCAGCTTGATCAGGTCCCGGTTACCGTCGCCAAGACTGAATCCGATGTCCGGATGCGCCATGGCCAGGCGCTTGATGATATCGACGGCGTGGGTCTGTTCGGTTTTCGGGGTTTTGAGGAACTTCAGCCGCGCCGGGGTGGCGAAAAAAAGATCACGCACCTCGACCCGGGTGCCCGAGCCCAATGCCGCCGGCTGGGGCGGGGTAATGTCGCCGCCGTCAACGGAGATGGTCCAGGCCTGATCGGCTGCCTCAGCCCGGCTGGTGATGGATAATCTGGCGACGGCGCCGATGGAGGGCAGGGCCTCGCCCCGGAACCCGAGGGAGTTGATGGTCAACAGGTCGTCGTCGGGCAGTTTCGAGGTGGCGTGGCGCTCAATGGCCAGCGACAGATCATCGACGGTCATGCCGCATCCGTCGTCGGTGACGGACATCAGCGTCTGGCCGCCGTCGCGGACCACAGCGTCGATGTGCGTTGCCCCTGCGTCGATGGCGTTTTCCACCAGTTCCTTGACCACCGAGGCCGGGCGTTCCACCACCTCGCCGGCGGCGATGCGGTTGATGACGGTTTCCGGCAATCGGCGGATGGTCATGGCGTTGTCTTAAGTTTTGTCTTGTGGGCTTTGTAGCGCGCGATGAGACCCAGGGTAGAAGAACAGGCGTCGAAATCTACACCGCCGTTCTCGAGGGTGTAGAGGACCTGGGTCGCCAGTTCCTTGCCCCATTCAACGCCCCACTGGTCGAACGGGTTGATGCCCCAAAGGACAGCCTGAACGAAGACCTTGTGCTCATAAAGGGCGATCAACTGGCCAAGGGTGAATGGATCGACCCGGTCCAGGAGGATCGAATTGGTCGGCCGGTTGCCTTCGAATTCCCGGTGCGGGCGTTGTTTATCCTGAAGCGAATTCGCAACATTATCAGGCGCCGGGACGTCATCGGCTTTATCAAACACGCGGCCTTTCATCAGGGCCTCGGTCTGGGCAAAGAAATTGGCCAGCAAGCGGTCGTGATGATTGCCGACGGCGTGGCGGGTTTCCATGGGCGCAATGAAATCACAGGCGATCCGCTGGCGGCCCTGGTGCAGGGCCTGATAGAAGGCGTGCTGGCCACGGGTGCCGGGGTCGCCGAAGACGACGGTGGCGGTGTTTGTCTCGACCGGCTCGCCGAAGCGGTCCAGCGCCTTGCCGTTACTTTCCATTTCCAATTGACGGAGGTAGTTGGGAAACCCCCTGAGGCCTTCGTCATAGGGCAGAATGGCCAGACCCTGGGTACCCAAAAAGTCGATGTTCCAGATTCCGATCAGGCCCAGAATTACCGGCAGATTGGCGTCCAGGGGGGCTTTCAGAAAATGCTGATCCATATCGTGAGCGCCCGACAGCATGTCCTCAAACCGGTCCATGCCCAAGGCGATGGCTATGGGCAGTCCGATGGCCGACCACACGGAATAGCGTCCGCCGACCCAGTTCCACAGGTCGAAGGTGTTTTCGGCGGAAATTCCGAATTCGGCGACCGCTTCACTATTGCCGGAAACCGCGACGAAATGCGAATTAATGGCGCTCTCGCCCAGGGCTTCCACCAGCCAGTCCTTGGCGGTACGGGCGTTGGTGATGGTTTCCTCGGTGGTGAAGGTTTTCGACGCAGCGATGAACAGGGTCGTTTCCGTCGCCAGTCCGCTTAGGGCGTCGAATATCTGCACCCCGTCGACGTTGGAAATGAAAACCATGTCCGGCCCGGACGTGCTTAGTCCCCCTTGGGACTGGCACACCATTTGGGGCCCTATGTGTGAGCCGCCGGTGCCGATGTGGACGACGGTTTTGATTGCTTTGCCGGTGGCCCCGGTCCAAGCGCCTGAACGGACCGCGTCGGAGAAGGTGCGCATTTTGCCGCGCATGGCCCGGACGGCTGCAATGACATCGTCCCCGTTTGCCGCCAAGGCGCCCGTGTCCCCCTCCAGCGGCAAGCGCAGCGCCACATGCAGGGCGGCGCGGTCTTCGGTGGTATTGATGGGCTCGCCCGCGAACATGCGGTCCCGCCATCCTTCCACGTCGCCGGCGCGGGCCAGGTCTACCAGCAGGTCCATGGTTTCAGACGTGATGCGGTTCTTGGAATAATCGAGAAACAGGCCGCCCAGGGCTAGGGAAAACCGCTCAAAACGGTGCTCATCCTCGGCGAACAGATCGCGCATGTGCTGATCCGCCGTTTGCCGGTAATGAGCCTCGAGGGCCTGCCAGGATGGGGAATTTTTCAAGGACGCCATGAAAGCATTATTAGCAAAGAACGAAGCGACGGAACAGAGCCGTTCAGGGCGTGCTTTTTACCCCGTTGGGTTTGCCGACGACGACGATACTCAGCCGGTCCGGTCTGAGAAGGGTTTTGGCGACCCGGTTGACATCTTCCAGGGTCACCGCCTCGATCAGGCTGTTGCGGCGGTCCATGTAGTCGATGCCGAGATCTTCCATCTGGATACCGACCAGCATCGCCGCGATGGAACCGCTGGACGCAAACCGCAACGGGTACGATCCGGTCTGATAGGTCTTGGCGTCGGCCAGTTCCTGTTCGGTGACCCCGTTGTCCGCCATGCGGGCCCATTCCTGACGCAACAGGCTGAGCGTTTCGGAAACCTTGGCGTTGGTGGTGCCGGCCCCGCCGAATATTAGCCCGGCCCGCTCCAGGGGGTGCAAACCGGAATAGACCGAATAGGCCAGCCCCCGTTTGTCGCGAATGGTGTCATACAGTCTGGAGGTAAACCCGCCGCCGCCAAGGACGTAGTTCATCAGGTAGGCGGTGTAAAAATCCGGGTGTTTGCGCTTCAGTCCACGGTCGGCGAACACGATGGAGCTTTGCGGGATATCCTTTTCCACGACCTGGGTGCGCCCGTCGCTTTGAGGCTCGGCTTCGGGGATATCCCACGGGGCGGCTGTGTCAGGCAGGCCACCGAACACATCGTCCAAAATCGCTGCCAAAGATTGCGCCGTGATATCGCCGACGACGCCGATTTTCAGGTTGTTTTTTGCCATCCGGCTCGAAGCGAAAGCGACCAGATCGTCCCGGGTGATGGCGGCGACGCTTTTAGCCGTGCCGCTGCGAAGCCGGCCATAAGGGTGGCTGGGAAACAACCGCTTGAACAGGGATTTACTGGCGATGGCGCCGGGGTTTTCGGAATCCTGGCGGATGCCGGCCAGAATTTGGCTACGGATTCTCTCAACGGGCTCAGGATCGAAGCGCGGCCGGGTCAACGCAAGTTTCAACAGATTGAACGCCGTCACCCGGTTTTCCGTCAAGCTCACCAGACGCCCGCCCAAGGCGTCACGCCGGGCGTCGAAACGGAGAGAAATGACCAAGTCTTCCAATGTGCTTTGAAAAGCTTGGCTGTCAATGTCACCGGCGCCTTCATCGAGCAGCGACGCCGCCATGTTGGCGAGCCCGCCAAGGTTTTCGGGGTCGAGCGCCGAGCCGCCGCGAAACGCGAAGCGCATGGAAATGATCGGGTTGGTGTGATCACGCACCAGCCACGCCTCGATCTCGCCGGAGGATTTGACCCGTTCTATCTCGACGGCCAGGACCAGGCCGGCGGTAAAGGGCGATAAGACCAGAATTGCGAACAGGGTGGCGAACAACCGGTTTCGGAGAGTTGTCATCATGGCGTTCTCAGCCGGTTTTCTTTTGCAATAACAGGGACGTCACGGAATGGCTGTCCTTGAGGACCGCGCGCGCGGCGGCGTTGACATCGGCAGCGGTGATAGCGCCGATGCGGTCCGGCCAGCTTTCCACGTATTCGACACTCAGCCCCACGGCCAGCGCAGCGCCGAGAACGCGGGCGCCGGCGGTAAGGGAATCGCGGGCGTAAACAGCCTGGGCGCGCATGCGTTTCTTGGCGCGTTCGACGTCTTTGGTGGTGACGCCGTCGCGTAAAAGGGTCGCCACCAGTTCCTCGATTTTATTTTCCAACGTTTCCATTCCGACGCCTGGGCGCGGGCTGGCGTAGAGGCCAAATTTTCCGGGACCGCGATCATCGCCCTGATAAAAACTGCCGGCCCCGACGGCGAGTTTTTCTTCCACAACCAGGGTCCGAAACAGCCGGCTGGTAGCCCCTTCGCCTAAGATGTTGGACAGAACCTCCAGTGCATAGGCGTGTTTTGTCTCTCCGCTAAGGTGCCCGGGCGCCAGATAGACCCGGCCCCAAGCCGGTTGACGCACGCGCTTGTCTTCCAGGGTGACCCGGCGTGCGGCGTGTTGCGGCGGCTCCGTCGGGCGGATGCGGGGGTTGGGCGGGGCGGCGGGAATGGAACCGTAATATTTTTCCGCCAGGGGTTTCAGTTTTTCCAAGGTTATGTTGCCGCCGACGACCAGGATGGCGTTGCCGGGCGCATACCATTTTTTGTAGAACGCCATGACTTGTTTAAGGTTGAGCGCTTCGATTTCATGGGCCCAGCCGATCACCGGGCGCCGGTAGGGGTGGTTTAGGTACAACGCCGCGTCCACCTGTTCGGCCAACAGTCCGCCGGGATTGTTGTCGGTGCGCGACCGGCGTTCTTCCAGAACCACGGCTTTTTCGGTTTCCACGGCTTTTTCCGTCAGCACCAAATTGATCATCCGGTCGGCTTCCATTTCCATCACCATTTCCAGCCGGTCCACGGCGACGGTCTGGAAATAGCCCGTGTAGTCGCTGGATGTGAAGGCGTTTTCCTGACCGCCGTTGCGGGCCAGGATGCGGGAGAATTCCCCGGGGGCGCGCTTCTTCGTGCCTTTGAACATCAAATGTTCTAGAAAATGCGCGATGCCGGATTCCCCCGGCCCCTCGTCAGCCGCGCCGACGCCGTACCACACCATATGGGTGACCACGGGCACCCGGTGATTCTGGATAACGACCACCCGCATGCCGTTGGAGAGCGTCGTTGTTTCGGGGTTGAACACCCCTTTGCCTGTCTCCACGGCCAGTCCGGCGGCGGGGGCGAAAGACACAATCAGTCCGGCCAAGGCAAAAAACAATGCGATCCGTTTTATCAATGGACGTTCCTTGTGTTTGGAGCAGGGATCAAACTATCCCTTGAAAAGATGGCGATCACAAGGCGATCGCCTTGGGCAAGATCAGAAATCCAGAAGCCCCTTGCGCCCGCGTTTGATTGTCACCCCCGGGGTCTCGCCTTCGGTGATGGGTTGGCCTAGGGCTTGTGTTCTCTGGATTCGTTTTTGTTCTTTCCTGGCATCGACAACGGTACCGCCGGCTTCCTTGTCATCAACCCAGAAGATCAGCTTATCGACGAAACGTTGGTCTTGATTACTCAGGATTGAGCTTTCTTCGTTGATAGTGGCGCGGATATCGGATGTCGCGGTCAAGCCTCCGGTATTGCGCAACAGCGCGATTATGCCGGGGCTTCCTTTGGGCGGCGGTTGCTGTATCGATGTCTTCACGGCCTGGCTGAGAATGGCGCGCTTGGCGATGGCGGATGTCAAGTCACCGCGCCGAACGGTTGCTCCCGGTTGCGGCGGGCGCAGCTTGTATTGGGGCGGCAGGCTCAGGGGAGGGCGGGAAAACACGGCAAATTCATCGGGCGCGGTTTTATCGCTACTGAAGGCTTTGCGCGCCGATTCGCACCCCGATAGCAGGGCCGCGGCACAGGCAAGGCAAAGGAAAGTGGGTGCTTTTTGCATATCGATAATCCTTGAGCGCTATTTTAAGGCGTTTCGTCCTTCACAAACAAGGAATCTAAGATTAAAACCACGGCGCCAACTGTAATGGCGCTGTCCGCTGCGTTGAAGGCGGGCCAGTGGTGCCCCCAGGCGTAAAAGTCCAAAAAGTCCGCAACCGCCCCGAACCTGAGGCGGTCAATCAGGTTACCGATGGCGCCTCCGATGATCAACCCTAGCCCGATGGCGGGACGCAGCCGGTCAACCCGGTAAAGCCAAACCACCAGCACTGCCGTGATCGCCACCACCGCGCCCGGCAGCAGCCAGGCGCCGAGTTCCGGGACGGAGTCCAGCATGCCGAAGCTGACACCGTAGTTCCACCCCATGACCAAATTGAAAAAAGGCGTGACCTCAATCACCCGGGGCGGCTGCATGACCGTGAAAACGATCCACCATTTTGTCAATTGATCGACCGCCAGCACCATCGCCGTGACGGCTAGGCCCTTGCGGAAATGGGTGGTGAGTGTCATGCCGCCGAGTGCTGGGCGGCGTCGGCGCAACGGTTGCAGGTTTCCGGAAATTCGTCGTTGCCGCCGACCTCGTCAAGAATCTGGTAGCACCGTTGGCATTTTTCGCCACTGGCGGGCGCGGGGACCACGGCGACCTCTGCCACGTCTTCCAGGGTAAGGGCGCCCGCAGGCGCTTCACCGTTCTCCAACCGGGCGCCCGATGTGATGAACAACTCACTGGCGTCAAGGCCGTTAAACACGTCCAGGTATTCAGGCGTTGTGTAAACCACGGGCTGAGATTGCAGGCTGGAGCCCATGCGTTTTTCGGCGCGTTCCAATTCAATGGCGCCGGTGACGACGCGGCGCAGGCGGCGAATGGTCCGCCACTTTTCCGCCAAGGCGTCATCGCGCCAGGCGTCCGGAATATCGGGGAAGGTGCGCAGGTGAACACTACCGGTGGCTTGGTCATCCGGGTTGCGGGCCAGCCAGGCTTCCTCGGCGGTGAAGCAGATGAACGGGGCCAGCCAGGCGGTGAGGCAATTGAACAGCTCGTCCAGGACCGTTCTCGCCGCCCGGCGCTTTATGTTGTCGGCACGGTTGCAATAAAGGCTGTCCTTGCGAACATCAAAGTAAAAGGCGGACAGATCGACGGTGCAGAAATTGTGCAATTCGGCGAACAGGGTGTGGAACTGGAAGTCGTCGCAGGCCTGGCGCAATGACCGGTCCATCTCCCACAGGCGATGCAGGACCCAGCGCTCGAGCTCCGGCATGTCCGCCAGATCAACCCGCTCCTGTACGTTGAAATCATTCAGGTTGCCGAGCAGGAAGCGAATGGTGTTACGCAGCCGCCGGTAAATATCCGCGTGTTGTTTGAGAATTTCCGGGCCGATGCGAAGGTCCTCGGAATAATCGGACCCGACCACCCACAGGCGCAGGATATCGACTCCGGTCTGGTTCGCCACGTCCAGCGGCGAAACGACGTTGCCGAGCGATTTAGACATCTTTTGGCCATCCTCGGCCATGACGAAGCCATGGGTCAGGACCGTCTCATAGGGCGCCCGGCCACGGGTGCCGCACGCCTCCAGCAAGGAGGACTGAAACCAGCCCCGGTGCTGGTCGGAACCTTCCAGGTAGAGGTCGGCCGGCCAGCCGAGCTGCCAATGGCCTTCCAGGACGAAGCTGTGGGTACAGCCGGAATCGAACCACACGTCGAGAATATCGGTAACCATCTCGAAGTCATCGGCGTCGTATTTGTCGCCCAGGAAGCGCGATGGTTCCGACGCGAACCAGGCGTCGGCCCCTTCGGCCTCGATAGCCTCGACGATGCGCTCGAAGACTTGGCTGTCGCGAAGCGGCTCACCGCTTTCCTTGTTGACGAACACCGTGATCGGCACGCCCCAGGCGCGTTGCCGCGAAACGCACCAGTCGGGCCGGTCGGAAACCATTCCGCGCAGACGGTTGCGGCCGGCGGCGGGGACAAACCGGGTCTCGTCAATGGCCTTGAGGGCTTTGTCGCGCAGCCCCGTTGTCTCCATGGAAATAAACCATTGCGAGGCATTGCGGAAGATCAGAGGCTTTTTCGAGCGCCAGCTATGGGGATAGCGGTGAACAAGCTTGCCGCGCCCCAGTAAAGAGCCGGCCTCGGCCAGGGTGTCAGCGACATGGTCGTTGACCTTGTAAACGTGCTGGCCGGCGAACAGCGGGACATGGGCGTAAAAGGTGCCGTCCTCGTCCACGGTCTGGGGTATTTCGAGGTCATTGGCTATGCCCAGTTCCCAGTCATCGGCGCCATGGCCCGGCGCGATGTGGACAATGCCGGTGCCTTCCTCCGTGGTGGCGAAGCCGGCGGCTAGGGCCGGAACGTTGTAATCATAACCCTGGCCTCGCAAAGGGTGGGCACAAAGAGTGCCGTCCAGAGCCGCGCCCTTGAACGATGGGCCTTCTTCAAAGGCGGTAATGCCACACTCGTCCGTAAACGCGGCGACGCGGGCCTGGGCGACAATCAGGCGATCACCGGCCTTGGCCAGGGCGTCGTCCGCCGTTTGTTTAACCTGCACGGCCACATAGTCGATATCGGGACCGTAGGCCACGGCCCGGTTGCCGGGCATGGTCCAGGGCGTGGTCGTCCATATGACGATGGCGGCGCCCTCGGCTTCGGAAAGGGACGTTTCAATCACCGGAAAGCGCACGAAGATGGTGGTTGATGTGTGGTCGTAATATTCGACCTCGGCTTCGGCCAGGGCGGTTTTTTCTACCGGCGACCACATGATGGCTTTGGAGCCACGGTAAAGCGAGCCGTCCATGAGGAAATGGCCAAGTTCGCGCACGATTTGCGCTTCCGCGGCAAAGGTCATGGTTGTGTAGGGATCGTCCCAGTTGCCCATGACGCCAAGGCGCTTGAACTCTTCGCGCTGGATGTCGATCCATTTTTCGGCGAATTCGCGGCATTCACGGCGGAACTCGATGATCGGAACCTCGTCCTTGTCGCGTTTCTTCTTGCGGTATTGTTCCTCGATCTTCCACTCGATGGGCAGGCCGTGACAGTCCCAGCCCGGGACATAAACCGCATCACGGCCCAGCATTTGTTGTGAGCGGACGATGACGTCTTTGAGGATTTTGTTCAGTCCGGTGCCGATGTGGATATTGCCGTTGGCGTAGGGCGGGCCGTCGTGAAGCACGAACGGCTTACGTCCGGCGCTGGCCTTGCGGCGATGGCCCTCAAGATCGGTGTCCTGCCAATGCTTCAGCATCTCGGGCTCGCGCTTCGGCAACCCGGCTTTCATGGGAAAGTCCGTTTTGGGAAGAAACACGGTCGATTTGTAGTCTACGCTCATGATTTCGCCTTGTGACGTTCCAGGATTTTACGTGTCTGCTCTACATCCAGGGCGATTTGTGCCTTTAAAGGGTCCAGCCCGTCAAACTTCTTTTCCTCGCGCAGGTAGTCGATCAGGCGCACACGCAGGCGTTTGCCGTACAGGTCTGCGTCAAAATCGAGCAGAAAAACTTCCAACAGGATGCCGTCGCCGTCGAAGGTGGGCCTGACCCCGATGTTGGCGGCGCCGTCGTGCCATTGTTGGCCTTCCTCGCCTTCCATCAGGGCCTGGACCGCATAAATGCCGTTGGCCGGGCGGATGTGACGGCCCATTTGGATGTTGGCGGTTGGGAATCCTAAATCACGGCCCCGGTTATCGCCATGGACGACCCGGCCGGATAGCTCAAAGGGGCGGCCCAGGATTTTCGCAGCGCCTAAGGGGTCGGCGTCTTTAAGCCGGTCGCGAATACGGGTCGACGAATAAACCTCGCCGGTGTCGTCGGAAAGCGCACTGACGGCGGTAAAACCGAACCCTTCCTTTTCCCCTAAGGCCAGCAGCAGGTCGCAATGACCGCCCCGGTTGTGGCCGAATACAAAATCATATCCCGAAACCACATGGTGCGCGCCCAGGCCCCGGACCAGGGCATCCCGGATGAAATCTTCGGCTTCTATTTCGGAAAAGGCCTTGTTGAACCGCTGCACGATCAGCAGATCGGCGCCCATGGCCTCGATCTGCTGAGCCTTGGCGCGCAAGGGGGTGAGCCGGAACGGCGGCTGGTTCGGCGTGAACAATTGCCGGGGGTGCGGCTCGAAAGTCAGCACCGCCCACGGAACCCCCTCGTCCCGCGCAATCAGCCCGGCCTCGTTGATGACCGCCCGGTGGCCAGGATGAACGCCGTCGAAGTTTCCGATGGCGACTGCGGCTCCGCGAGCGTCGTCCGGCAGGGAATCGGAATGTCTAAAAATCCGCATGGCGGGAAAGTGTCAGCGCCCCCAGGATTGGTCAAGGGGAAAGGGTGAGGCAGATTAGAGGTTTTCGAGCGCCTCGGGTCTGGCAGGAACCAGGATTGTGGCCTGTCCTTCGAGCACTGTCGTGCCGGCGACGGAACAGA
>Ga0114993_10006659_pt1 | contig 10854 bp, 10 predicted proteins | sample ArcticOcean_MG_C_FD_87042 | JGI IMG/M metagenome (GOLD analysis project Ga0114993, IMG submission 87042) | Marine microbial communities from western Arctic Ocean - ArcticOcean_MG_CB2_150 | ecosystem: Environmental > Aquatic > Marine > Oceanic | place: Arctic Ocean: Canada Basin | collected...
CCCCATTGTGCGGTTGGCAAAGTCGCTCGGCTCCAGGTGCGTGTCATCGTTTCCGTCGAACCAAAACATGCCGTGATACATCGGGTCCGACAGTTTGCCCATGCCGGCCGGCGTGGAGGTGCCCAAGCCCACATGCAGCTCCGGTATCATCACCTGGTTCGCCGAGAGGTTTTGAATTCGGATCACCACGTTGGTCATCAGGAACTCGCCGGTCGGAGTGAACTCCTTGATGATCCTCAGCCCATTGCCCGTCTCCAGCGTGGCCCGCCACCCCTTTCTCGTGTTGCCCTCACCCATCGGCTCGAGTTTGTAATCCTCGCGCCCAGTTAAATTCAGGAACTCATTCGCGCCCCAAAGCATGAAGACCGGCCCTGGCGCGCCACGATTGAGCGCCACGCGATTGGTGTCTGATTGAGCCCCGCCCGTGTCGATGAGGTGATCGTGCAGCTGGACTTCCGCCAACCCGCCGCCCTTTGAAGTGAAGACGAAAGTGGCCGTGTCCGTTTCCACCGATTGGCGAACTTCCGGTAGTTGCGGCTTGATGCCTGGCGGCGGAATCAGCGCGGTGGCGTTGCCTTCAGGCGCGGTCGCATTACCTTCAGGTCGGGTGCCATTACCGTCAACTGGTCGGGTCACCGGCTTCGGAATAGGCACCGTGGCGTTGCCGGCCACTGTCTTATTATCTTCTGACGAAATAACTCGCGGCGCGGGCGGCACAATCTTGTCCACCAAGTCCCCCCAAAAAACCATCAGGAGTGCGGCAACCACGAGAATAATAATGGCGTTTCGATCCATGATAATTAACTAGGCGGCCCAGCGGGCGGCGAGATGAGGGAAAGGGGTTTGCGCGGCGGCACCGGATCCTGCCCGCAACCGCCCCACGGATGACAGCGCGCCAGACGCTTCACCGCCAGCCACACGCCCCGGAACGCCCCATAGCTCTTCACCGCCTGCAGCGCGTAGTTCGAGCAACTCGGGTCATAACGGCAGATGCCCCCCGGCGAAAGTGCCGCGAGCAATGGCGACAACGTCAGCTGATACAGCCGGATTAACATCACGAGGAGAAACTGCAACGGGTTCACGCGGCCTCCTTTAAAAGATTCGCCGAGCGCAGGGCCGACAAGTAATCGGCCTCCACGGCCGCAAGTTTTTTGCCCAGCAAACCTCGCCGCGCCACCAGCACCATGTCCGCCGGCACCCGCAGCGCGTGCTGGTGCAGCCGGAAACATTCGCGCAACAGTCGCCGTGCCCGCGCGCGTGTGACCGCCGGTCCGAGTTTTTTAGTGGTGATGACCGCCATTCGAGAGTGTGAGTTTTCGGGGAATTCCATCCAGTTGAGAACCAGTGAGCCCACCGCGATCCGTTGGCCGGTTTGGCGTAGCCGTGCGAAATCGCGCCGTTGGCGAATCCGCATGGCGCGCGTCAGCCGCAGCCTGGGCGCGGGGACGGCCATGCGGTTATACCGGCGTCAAGCGCGCGCGGCCCTTTTGGCGTCGGCGCAGGATGGAGGCGCGCCCGCCCCTGGTGGCCATGCGCGCGCGGAACCCAAAGCGACGGGCCCGCTTTATTACAGAAGGTTGATAGGTGCGTTTCATCTCAAAAAATCGCCAAATTCAATACAAATTACCTCTCCCAGAGAGGCGGAACGGCGGAGCATACCAGCCTCAAAAATCGTGTCAATGGGCGATTAAGCCAAGTAACCATGTTTTTGGAACCACTCCACCGCGTCCGCCAACGCCTCCCGTGGCGGAGTTTGCGGCAGGCCCAGTTCCGCAATCGCCTTGGCGGGGCTGAAAAACATCTTGTGCCGTGCCATGCGCACGCCCGCCAGCGGGGCCTTGGGCGGGCGCCCCGTGATTTTGCTCAAGCCCTCATCCACCACCGCCGCCAGCCACGCCACCGCGTACGGCACACGCAGGCGCGGCGCGGGCACGCCGGAGATCTCCTCCAGAAGCGCGAACGCCTCCGCCATCGTCAAATTACCCTCCGCGTGCCCGAGGATGTACCGCTCGCCCACGCGGCCCTTCTCCGCGGCGAGGATGTGTCCCGCGGCCACATCGCGCACGTGCACCCAGTTTAAACCAGTGTCGAGATACGCCGGCATCCCGCGCTGTAAAAAATCCACGATCACCTTGCCCGTCGGCGTCGGCTTCACGTCGCGCGGGCCAACGGGCGCGCTGGGATTCACAATCACCACCGGCAGTCGCTCCGCCAACTCGCGCGCCACCACCTCCGCCCGCCACTTGGAGATTTTGTAATGATTGCTCATCTGCGCCTCCGTCACCGCCGTCGCCTCATCCGTCGGTGTCGCATCGCGCGACAGCCCGATGCATCCCACCGTGCTCGTATAAACAATCCGCCCGCACCCCGCCGCGCCCGCTGCCTCGATGACACTGCGCGTACCCTCCACGTTCGCCGCGTACATCGGCGCGTAATCCGGCAGCCACAAGTGATAACTCGCCGCCACATGAAAACACCAGTCGCACCCGCGCATCCCGCGTTCCAGCGCCGCGCGGTTGCCCAAGTCGCCCGGCACCGCCTCGTACTCCGCGCCCTCCAGTCCACGCCGGTCGCCGCCCTCGCGCAGCAGCGCCCGCACCGAGTGCCCGCGCGCATTCAGCTCATGGACCAAGTTGGCGCCGACAAAGCCCGACGCGCCCGTGACGAAACATTTCACGCCGCGGTTGTACCCGCCCTCACCCTAGCGCTCAAGCCGGTTGCATTCACGCCGTGCCCGTGGTACATTGCCGTAGCCATGAGAAAACTCCTCGCCGCCCTTGCCCTGCTTGCCTGGGCACCCCTGTCACCGGCACAACAACTCTCTTTAACCGCCGTGCCTTACGTCCACCCCAACCTTCACACCATCGACATGTCCGTTGGCGCAAACTGGAGCTGGAACATCCCCGACCCCATGCCGCGCGCCGGCAACATGAACCTCCGCACCCAGTTCCAATCATGGAACGGCGTGCCCATGAACGTCGCTGGCTACTCGAGAAGCTATAGATCATTTGGCCGCCAGCGCGTGCCCTTTCTCGGCCGCGCCCCATTCGTTGGAAGGATGTTCCAGAACAACTGGCAGACGCGCAGTTTCCAGCACTCCAACTTTTCCTTCCGCACCACCTTGGTCGATCCCGCCGGCAACCCCGTCTTCCGCCAAGGCACCCAGCCGTTTTATCGCGTGCCGGGCATCCCCCGCATGCACGGACTGGTGCCTTGACCAGCGAGCCCAACGCCGGGACACTCCGGCATGCAGAAGCACATTATCGTTTTGGCCAGCCTGTGCTGTGCCCTCGGCCTGTCCGCCAAGCCCCCCATGCAAACCAAGGTCACCTTTAAAAGCGAAACGAAACAGGAAACCTCCATCCAGTACCTCCTTTATCTGCCGGAAAAATACCCGGCCCAGCCCGACGCCAAGTGGCCGCTGCTCATTTTCCTGCACGGCGCGGGCGAGCGCGGCGACAACCTCGAGCGCGTCAAGGTTCACGGCCCGCCCATGCTCATCGATAAAGGCAAACACTTACCCTTCATCATCGTCTCCCCCCAGTGCCCACGCGGCCAAGTGTGGAATGTTGCCACCCTCAATGCCCTGCTCGATGACCTCATTAAAAAGCACCGCATCGACACCACCCGCCTCTACCTCACCGGCCTGAGCATGGGCGGCTACGGATCGTGGAGCTGGGGCATCCAGCAGTGCGACCGCTTTGCGGCCATCGCCCCCATTTGCGGCGGGGGCAATTTCATCAAGGCCTACAACGCCGCCGGCGCCAAGGGCAAGGCGATGCGCACCCTCGGCGTGTGGGCCTTCCATGGCGGCAAGGACACCGTCGTGCCCCCCGGCGAAAGTGAACGCATGATTGCCGCCCTGAAAAAATTCGGCCACCCCAACCCCAAGCTCACCATCTACCCCGAGGCCCGCCACAACTCCTGGACCAAGACCTACGACAACCCGGAGTTGTACGAGTGGTTTTCAAAACACCAGCGCAAGTGATCGCACCAAGACGCGAAAAGGGAATCAATCTTGGCGGCTTCTAATCATTGCGCGAGTTACCCCAATCCACTGGCCTTTTTTGCGCGGTCGACCACGGTGCGGGCGAGTGCGCGGGCTTTTCCGGCCCCGTCCTTTAACACTTGGTTTACGTGGTCAAGGTTGTTTTCCAGCTCGGCGCGCTGGGAGCGGGCGGCGGCGAAACATTCCCAGTAGTGCTCGAAGAGGGCTTTCTTTAAATCACCGTAGCCAGGGCCGCCTTCGCGGAGGCGGGTTTCCCAATCAGCGGCCACGTCGGCGGGCGCGACGAGTTTTAAAAGTTGGATGGCGATGTTCTGGCCGGCGTCGGGCTTGGGCTCCTCGGGCGGGCGGCTGTCCATGACGAGTCGCATGATCTTTTTGCGCAGCACCTTTTCCTCTCCAAAAATCTCAATGGTGTTGTTGTAGCTTTTGCTCATCTTTTGGCCGTCGGTGCCGGGTACCACGGCGGACGCGTCTCGGATTTGCGGCTCGGGGATGACGAACACCTCACCGTAAATCTGGTTGAACTTTATGGCGATGTCGCGCGTGACCTCGACGTGTTGTTTCTGGTCGCGGCCGACGGGTACAATGTTGCTGTCATAGATTAAAATATCAGCCGCCATCAACACCGGATAAGCGAACAGCCCGAAGTTTGCCGCGATGCCCTTGGCCTGTTTGTCCTTGTAACTGTGGCAGCGCTCGAGCAGGCCCATGGGGGTGACGGTGCCGAGCAGCCAAGTCAGTTCCGTCACCTCCGGCACGTCGCTTTGCACAAAGAACACCGACTTGGCGGGATCCAATCCGCACGCTAGGAAATCCAGCGCGACGCCGAGCGAGTTTTTACGGCGTTCTCCGGCGTCGGTGATGCTGGTCATCGAGTGGTAATCGGCGATGAAATAGTACGCCTCGCCCTGTTCCTGCAGCTCGATGGCGGGGCGCATCATGCCGAAATAATTCCCGACATGGAGTGTCCCAGACGGCTGGATGCCCGACAAAATTCGCATGGCGGATGAAGGTAACAGGCACACCAACCCACAATCAAGCGTACGCAGCAGACTTATGATCTTCCAGTCCGTTTCATGAGGCAACAGGAGCGCTGGCGGCGAATATCCCCCCCAGCACTTGCCCCGCCCGGTGGCGGTGGTATAGTCGCGGAGATGAAAGCCACCTACTACGCCGTCTTACTCGCTCTGGTGCTGGGGGTGGGGTGTGCTACTGCGCCTAGGCTGTTACCGGAGGATATTCCGTCACTAAAGGCGTTGGCTGAGGAAGGAGATGCGGAGGCACAATTTCAATTGGCGAACAATTATTACATTGGAGAAGGTGTCGAAGAAGATTATGCCCAATCATTCAAATGGGCATCACGCTCTGCGGCACAGGATAATCCCAAAGCTAAATACCGTCTAGGTTCGTTATATATCCAAGGACGCGGAGTGCCCAAGGATGAGAACAAAGCCAAGGCATTATTCAAGGAATCCAAAATTGGGTTACTGAATCTGGCCGATCGAAACGACCCTCAAGCTCGAGCTTACCTCGGGGTGATGTACCAACGTGGTGTGGGAGTAGAGAAGGACGAGAAGGAAGCGGTTAAATGGTACCGTAAGGCAGCCGAGCAGGGTGATGCTTTAGCCCAGTATAACCTCGGGTGGATGTATGCCAACGGCCGAGGAGTAGAGGAGGACGAGAAGGAAGCGGTTAAATGGTACCGTAAGGCAGCCGAGCAGAATGATGCCGAAGCCCAGTACAACCTCGGGGTGATGTATGCCACCGGTCGCGGAGTAGAGAAGGACAGGAAGGAAGCGGTTAAGTGGTTACGTAAGGCAGCCGAGCAGGGTTACGAACCCGCAAAAGCTGCACTCAAGAGACTCTCACCGTAGCACCCAAATGCCCTCCACCCTCTACCGCCGTCTTACTCGCTCTGGTGCTGGTTCTAGGGTGTGCTGAGTTGGCCCGCATCGACTTGCCAGCGGTTTAGTTTTTCGCCCAGTTCGCTGGGCCAGTTTTCCTCGGTGCAAGTCATGAACACCTGCCCGTGCCCATCGCCACTGCGATTGAGCAGGGGCAGAAAGCCCGCGCGCCGGCTGGCGTCCAGTTCGCCCATTACGTCGTCGATAAGCAGGATGGGCGGCGCGCCATGAGCCTCGGTGAGGTGCTCGGCCTGCGCCATTTTCAACGCGATGGCCACGGTGCGTTGCTGGCCTTCGCTGGCGTAGTCGGCCACGGTTTTGTCGTTGAGTTGCAGCTTGAGCTCGTCGCGGTGCGGGCCAATGAGAGTGGTGCGCTGGGCGAGTTCGCGTCCGCGGGCCTTTTCCAGTTCATCGGCAAAATCCACCTTCACGCACGGCTGGTATTCCATGCGCAATTCCTCCGACTCCGGCGCGATGCGCGCAAAGGCCGCGCGCGCCATGTTTGCCAGCGGGGGGATCAGCGTGCGCCGGTGAGCCATCAGCTCGTTGCCCAGCTTGATGACCTCGCCGCTGAAACTCTCCAGCGAGCCCGGATCCGGGCGGTGCTGTTTTAAAATTGCGTTGCGCGAGCGCACAGCGCGCATGTAACGCTGCAGCAGTGGCAGGTAGCCCGGCTGTGTTTGTGAGAGCAGCAGATCCATGAACCGCCGCCGGATGCGTCCTGAGCCCTTCACCAAATGCAGATCCTCTGTGCAGAAGACCACCGTGCGCATGGTGCCTAGGTAGTCGGTGAGTTTTTTAACCGGCTGTTGGTTCAGCTGCAGCCGGCGCTCGGTGCGCGACCAAGCCATGCGGATGTCGTGCGTGCCGGTGCCCACCACGCGGCCGCCAACGAACCAGCCGCCCTTGCCGTGCCGCGCGAGTTGCGCGCTGCCCACGCCGCGAAAGGAGCGCAGCGTGCTCATCAGGTACACCGCCTCCAGCAGGTTGGTCTTGCCCTGCGCGTTTTGGCCGAGCAACAGGTGGATGCCGGGTGAAAAATCGGCGTCCAACCGGTGGTAGTTCCGGAAGTCTCGAAGTCGCAGATGCGCCAGGTGCACGGGCGACTATGGCGTTTTTTCCGGGAGGCTGGCAACCCAAGCGGCAAAGCCCGCCTTGGCGGCGGGGATTTTTGAGGCGCGGCGTTTCAGGTCGCGCATGTCGTGGCCGGCGGCATGCAGCGTGGCGGCGAGTTGCGTGGCTACGGCGGCGTCCATGGGCTTGAGCGCGGCGAACAGCGCGTCTAGGTCGCGCCCGTGTTTTTTGAACAAGGCCTCGGCCTGTAGGCGCGGCGGGGTGTATTGGCCGTCGCCGTTGCCGTCGATGAAGACCGGGTTGGTTGCGCCCTGCACACGGGGTTGGTGCCGTTTGGAGGTCGGCTGGTACGGGCGCGGGCTTTCCCAGAATGGCGCGGTGACGCCTGGGCCGGTAGCGATGGCCACAAGGTGTATGTCGTGCATGGGGCGCGGGATGATCCAAGTGTGGCTGGCTTTTTCAATGGCCGCGCCGGGCGTAATCGGTTGGGTGCGGATCAACTGCCCGTTGGCGTACAGCTCCACGACATCCGCGCGGATCCACGAAGGGCCGAGCACGCGGGCCTTCACCTTTAATTTCCTACCGCTCCCCGTGGCCACGTCGCCCGCGCGATGTTTGCCGTCAACCGTCAGATGCACCAGCAGCCCCATGCTCACGTGCGCTCGCATTTTGTTTAAACTGTCGCAGGCCTTGGCGATGTTAATGTTTGCCGGGTCGGTGTCGGGGCTTTCCACGTAGGTGCGGGCTTGGCCAAGGATGAAGCGGCTGACGTCGTGCGTGTCGCTGGAGCCGACGGCGGCCACGTGATGCCCCCAGTTGAGCATCGCGAACCAGTCGCGGTACAGTGACTTGATGTCCGACTGCATCGCGGCGGAAGTCACTACTTCCATCGCGTCAAAACTATATGGCGCGCCGTGGCGGTTGCGGCCGGTGGCGTGGTTAAAATTTGCGGCTGCCATTGGGCTAAATCCGCTGTGGATATTGCGCGGATGATTTAAAACCACCACGCGCACCCCCGGCGTGCCGCGCATGGAGGCCATCAGTCGGGTCCAGTCGCCGAGTTTGTAGTCCGGCACGGGGCTGTTGGGCGAGATGGGGAAGGCGTTGAAGTGGCCGGTCTTGGTCGTGACTTCATTGCCGATTACGCTGGTGAAAAAAGCTGAGGTGCCGGTTGTTTTTTGCACGGGCCGATAGTCGGCGTGGTGGTTGTGATCGGTGGCCACGGCTAGCTCGATGCCTTCTCCGGCGATTGTGTGCATGCGTTCCTGCTCGGTGGAGTCGCCGTGACCACTACGGGTGAGGGTATGGATGTGGGTGTCGACCGACACCAAGCCGGGGGTGGGCACTTCGCGGCGGATTTTTAATGAGAGGTTTTCCGGTTTGCCAATGCGCGTGCGGATCACGGTTTTTGCCATGCTGTATTCAAATCCGCGTGAGGCGTACACGGTGTAGCGGCCCGGCAAAAGACCGATGCGCGCGCGGCCGGTGCTTGTGTAAACCACGCCTGGGCGGTGTGCCAGTTGTTGCCCGGGCGAGGGTAGCAAAGCGGCTAGCGTGCCGGAGGAGTCAACGATGGTAATCCGGCAAGGCAGTGGTTTGTCGTTGTCGGCGTCGCGGACTTGCACAGTCAGGAGTGATTGCGAAAACACCTGCGCTGGTGGTGCGGCCACCAGCTGGATGGGCCCCGCCTCGATGTCGTCGGTCGCTTTAGGCGATACAATGGACAGTGTGTTTTCGCCTTCGCGCAGTCCTCCGGGCGGCACGGTGATGGTGTTCACGAGCGCGGAGTCGATGCCTAGCAGGTTGCCGATGCGCTGGTTGTTCAGCAGCACTTTCCAGCGAAACTTCACCTGCCGTTGGCGGATGAACAAAGTTTGCGCAGTCTTGTTTAGCTGGGCGTTGAATTTAACGTCCAGTCGGCGCCCGTGTGGTTTGCTGTTTTTAAACTCTTCCCATTCGTGAAATCCCGGCGTGCCGAGATGGTAAACTTTGGGGGCCAGCATGCGTACGGACATGGGCGGTTCCCAGGCGAATGAGATTGAGGTCAGCGCGGTGAGCGAGAGGCCCACCATGAATGGGAGGTTGCACATGCCGCATCCTGAACAGCCGCGCAGTAGATCGCAAGCTTGCGCATTGGAATAACTTCTCCTTGTCCGCGCTGGAAATCTAGACTTGAGTGGTGAGGATGAAAGGAGGTTTGTTCATGCTTCTCACTGTGGCCGTGCTGTCTCCCGCCTTGTTGGGCGCGGGCACACCGCCGCCCACACTGACTTACGGATGGAAACGTGGGGAGAGCCACGTTTACAGCGTCACCCTCGTTTTGCAGGAGGAACGCTACGCCGCGAGTGCGCGTGGCCACGTGGTGTTCACCGCACGCGCGGTCAACCCGCACGGCTTCACCATTCGCAGCCACAATTTTCTCTCCATCCAGCGCCATTCGCACGCGGGCAAACTGTTCCCGCCCTTTGGCGTCTTCCGGCTTGGCTGGCGGCATTTTGATGGCGCGACCGGTGGCCGGCCCTTGCGCGAGTCGGTGGATGTGGTGATTGATCCCCAAGGAAAAATCATCGGCGGACATGCGCCGGCTTTTGACCTCGCTTCGCCCGCGCGGCTGGTGCTTGAGACTCTGCCCACCGAGGCCGCCAGCCAATGGCAGAGCCGCAACGAGTCCAGCATCGTGCACGAAATGCGCACCAAGGTTTCTCCCGGGTCGCGTCTGGTAAAGCTGACCAAGACTCCAATCGGCGCTGACGAATCTTCCTCTTATACCATTGGCGATTCCACGGACAATCTTGTGCGGATCCAAAAACAATATCGCCTCGCCACTCGCGCCGCCAAGGATCAGCCCGCGCTGGAACTTGCCGGCAAGGCCGACCTTACCTTTGACCCCAAGATTGGCTTGTTCCAGTCCATGAAATTCACCGGCAAATTGACCATCACCGAACAGGGCACCACGCGCACGGTGCCGTTGACCCTCAACTACGAGCGCCTCACCGGCGCGCAACGCATGGCGGCACTGCGTCCGCCCAAGCCCGCCAACCATATCGAGATGCGGCCCCTGCCCGCCGTGGAATTAAACAAAGCCATCACCCAACTGGAGCGGCGGCGGTCTTTCCCGCGCCTACAGGCAGCCAACCGCTTGGCCCGAGCCGAGCCGGGCAACCGCCGGCCCGAGGTGATCAAGGCCTTGTTGCCATCGCTGATCGACACCGATCCTTACACCCGCCAAGCTGCCTGTCGGGCATTGGCGGTTTGGGGCGAAGGCGCCGCCATTCCCGCGCTCATCCTGCGACTGGGCGACCCCCAGTTGACCGTGCGTTGGGCGGCTCTGGAGGCGCTGGAAAGACTGGCCGATCCCCGCGCCGCCAGCCCAGTGGCGCGCCATCTTGCGGCGGGGCGCGAGGCTGCTCCCTCCATCGCCACGCTGCAAGCCATCGGCCCCCCGGCGGAAGGCTCCGTGCGGTCGCTTTTAAAATCCGATCAGCAGTCCACGCGCTTTATCGCCTGCCGACTGCTGGGCGCCTTGGGCACCGGACGCAGCGCCCTTTCGCTGCTGGCCATTCAGCGGGGCAAGGATCCACTCGCCGCCGATCTCGCAAAGCGCGCCCTGCGCCAGATTGTACAGCGCCACAGTCAGTGATGGACGCCGTCATTCGCCCTTTTCGCCCGGAGGATCTCGAGGCCATCAAGGCCATGACCATCGAGGGTTTTAAAGGCGTTTCCGTGGAGCACGGCATTGACGAAAAATTTGGCAAGATCGCCGGGCACGATTGGCGCTGGCGCAAGGCGCGGCATGTGGATGACGATGTCGTGGCGCACGCCGCGGGCATTTTCGTGGCCGAGAGTGGGGGCGAAGTGCTCGGCTAC
>Ga0114993_10006660_pt1 | contig 10853 bp, 7 predicted proteins | sample ArcticOcean_MG_C_FD_87042 | JGI IMG/M metagenome (GOLD analysis project Ga0114993, IMG submission 87042) | Marine microbial communities from western Arctic Ocean - ArcticOcean_MG_CB2_150 | ecosystem: Environmental > Aquatic > Marine > Oceanic | place: Arctic Ocean: Canada Basin | collected...
GTGATTAACAGTGTTGATCCCTTTTACTGTAATACATTTCCCAGGTTGTCCGTAAGATGGAGTCATATGAGTAAAAATATTATATTTGTCTTCTAAAAATTTTAATTGATCAACGTCTTCTTTTGTACAAACCCAAGTATCTTGATCGCGAGCTGTTCCTACGGGCTTTGCTAGAGTTACATACAGTGGTATATCTTCGTCTTTACAATAGCCACAAAGATCCTCAAATTCTTTAGAAAAAACGCGACCTTTAATAATACATGTTGAAATGAGAAGCTCTAAATTTGCAGATTTTGAGGCTTTTAAAGCTTTCATAACTCTTTTGTATGAGCCCTTTTTCCCCCTAAACTCATCATGCTCTTCTTCAATCATGCTATCTAAAGATATTTGAACTTTATAGCCACCTAAACCAGCGAACCACCTTGCCTTTTCTTCATCGAAAGTCCAGCCATTAGTATCTAGAATAACTAAATGTTTTTTAGGGTCTATCGCATCTATTAGCTGATCGAGACTTCTGTCCAGAAGGGCCTCTCCTCCAGTTAATACAAATCGAAATATACCAGCTTCATCTGCCTGTTTTGACAACTCCCTGTAATCATCAAGATTCATTTGTGGCCTTGGATCTAATTTCATTCCAGTTTGTTTTTTAATATCCCGAGTCATATAGGGTTCTTCGCAGCAGTGTATACAATGAAAATTACATAATGAGCGATTAATTTTTATTCTTAAAATTGGGCTTATTTCACCATCCAACATATTTTTAAAATATTGTTGAATTTTTTCATGAACTCTTGGGCGTTGTATACTTTGATCCTTACGTTTATTTTTTTCAATTAAAGATAAAGCTTCTTGGTCTGCTAAGATTTGAAGTGCGTCAGTCATTAAGCTTAGTCCTGAATTATGTAGAATGTTGTAATTGCTACAAATTCTAGCATAAATATATGTTTTAATATATTCTTAACTTTTGATATAGATATAATCAATTTTAGCGTTGAAGGCATATAAATTAACGAAAAATACACTAGTGAATTTACCTAACAATAAAAAAAATAAACCTATTAAAAAAAATACTATCAGTGTAATTGTTCCAGTTTTTAACGATGAAAAAAGAATAGCGCGTTGTATTCAAAGTGTTGCAAATCAGAAGCATATCAATCTTGAATTAATCATAATTGATGATGGATCAAATGATACGTCTGCTCAAATTGCAGATTTATATGCATTGACTGATAAAAGAATTAAAGTAATTAAATCAGAGAATAAGGGTCCGGGCGCTGCACGTAACATTGGAATTAGTCGCTCTATTGGGGAATTTATTTTTTTCTTAGACTCTGATGACTATTTAAGAAAAAATACCTTAGAGTATTTACTTGATAAAATTAAAACTCCCAATGTAGATTTAGCTATTGGAGATTTTTTAATCTCTAATGGCTTATTAAATGATGCAAAAATTGAATCAAAACATACATCAAAATTTTCTAGAACAGTTACACTTAACAAGTTAAAAATTAATGATTACATTAGTCTTTATTTAGAAAGACCTAATAAATATCCATTATTTGCATACTCATGGGGCCGTTTATTTAAGGCATCTATAATTAAGGAGCATAAATTATTTTTTAACGAGAAGTTATGGACTTTTGAGGATGTCGATTTTAATTTTAGATACTTAATTTGGGTTGATAAGGTCTCTTTTGTCAAAAAGAATATTATGAATCACACAATTGATAATATTTCCCTATCAGCAACTATGCTTCTACCAAAAGATCCAAGTAGGTTTTTCGGGTTCCAACAAGCTCTTAAGAGTGCAGGTCAATATTTGGAAAAAATGAAGATTAGTAAGAATATAAGAAAAAATATTTCACATGCATATGTTTGCTACACGATCATTCAGCTAATACGTCTCGGCTTTCAATATAATAGGAATAATAAAAAAGTAATACTGAAATTAATTCGTGAGTGTATTAACGATGAAATGCTCCAGAATAATCTTAATCGTTACGCCCCACTTAGTGACGACAGTAAAATAATTCCATTTCTAATAAAAATAAAACAGCCCTTACTTCTTCTTTATGCTTGTAAAATTAGAGGAAGAATGAGGTATAAGAATTAAATAATAGTAAATAAAAAACTCAATGTTGTTATAATTAAACTTAAGTAATTAATATAATGAGCTTTCTAATGAAGTCAAAGCAAGAATTAACTAAAAAGTTAAGTTCGGTAAAAGAACCTATAGTAATTTATGGTGCCGGAGTGGCTGGGCAAGTATTGCTATTAGCATGCAAGAAGGCTGGAATTCAAATTGAATCTTTTTGCGACAATAATATTAAGAAAAAAGGTAACACCTTAAATAGTCTAGAGATTATCCATACGGATGATATTAAAAATAGACATCCAGAAGCAATTTTCTTAATATCCTCAGCAGATATAAATGATATAAAAAATCATCTAGTTGACTATGGATATTTAGAAACTAACTTATATCCAGGCGGCACGATTCTTAAAGGTTTTGATTTTAGTGAATTTAAGAATTATTACGAACCATACAATGATGAAGATAAAGATAAAGGATTTGTTGAGTTTGCAATTTCGAGCACAATTGAATGTCATGATGGATATTTAGACCCCAAAAAAGTCTTCATGAGGAGTGTTGATATTGTTGTAACTGAGAAATGCACAATGAAGTGTGTCGACTGTTCTAATTTAATGCAGTTTTTCGAAAAACCAGAAAGTTATGAACTTGATGAAATGAATAAGGCAATAGAATTACTTTGCTCATTCTCCGATCAAATATTTGAATTTAGAATTATTGGTGGCGAGCCATTTATAAATAAGAAAATTCATAATGTAGTTGAGAAGTTGATATTAGAACCAAAAGTAAAAAGAATTGTTATTTATACCAATGGAAATATAATTCCAAGAGAGAATCAAATTGAATGCTTAAGGCATGATAAAGTTCTTATGAATATTACTGATTATTCTCGATCTGGTGAAAAAGTTGAAGATGAATATACAAAAAAATTATCTAGATTTAAAAGAACTACAGATAAGCTTGAGCAACTTTGCATTGATAACAAAATTGATTACCGCCGACATCCACCAGAAAATTGGACAGATTGTGGGCGTATAGAAAATTTTAATAGGACATTAGAGGAAAATCAAAGGGTATTTGATGAATGTTGCTGTAAAAATCTTACTACATTATCAAAAAATGAATTACACCGATGCCCTTTTTCCGCACAGATAACAAGGTTAGGTGTATGTGATGAAAAAGAAGATTATATTGATTTAACAAAGCACTCAGATCCAATTGCCAATCGTAAAGAAATTAAAAGTTTATTGGATGATAAGGGGAGCCTTAAAGCTTGCGATTTTTGCCCAGGTAGGCCACTTCATGATCCACAAATAGTTCCTGCAATACAAATAAAAATACCACTACCATACAAACGTAATATTGAATTGAGTGATTCATAATAGCTACTAGTGAGAAACATCTCAATAAAATAAGGTAATTTTAGGAAGTAAATTTAGCAGTTTTTGAAATTGCATTCTCAAGAGATGTCCATTCCTTTACGCCAAGCGACTCTCTTATTTTTGTTGTATTTGGAAGATATACATCTCTTTTGAAATTTCCTTCATGCACTTCTTTTTCTTGAATGATTACTTCCTTGGAGGGTGCAATAATGTCTCTTACCATATTAGCTAATTCAATAATCTGTATTCGTCTCTCAGAGCCCACATTAAAAACACCTTCTTCATTCCCAACAAGAAGTTTGGTAAGCCAAATTAAAGTATCTGATATGTATAGGTAAGATCGATAAGGTGATCCATTACCATTAATCAGAATCTTATCTTTAAAAATAGCATCATTAATAAAATTTCCAATAGCATAATGAATATCTAATGGTAAATATGGACCAACAAATGAGAAGCACCTAGCAATTTTAAAATTAATATTATTTTCTAGACTCAAATTAGAAATTATATCTTCCGCAAGAATTTTTCCTTTTGCTAATCCATTTCTTTTTTCTAAGTTTAGAGAATAACTAACATCACTTTCATCTTTCATATCCTTTGATGATGAACCATAAACAACACCAGATGAAGTAAATAAAATTTTTGAAATATTATTTTCTATTGCAATCTCCATAATATTTTTTGCGCCATTAAATAAAGTTCTGGTTTTGTTAGTATCTGTCTCACCATTAAATGTTTCTATAGCTGATGTTGCAGCCATATGGAGTAAGAAATCAAATTTATGGTTAATCTTTTTAAGGTCTAAAATATCTATTTGAATAATTTTTAAAAATTTATTATTTTTGTAATGCGGATTTTCTAAGAAAAATTTATTTTCATTCCTTGTTATTAACGTAGTCAAAATATTCGTATTATAATTTTTATTAGCATAGAAAATTAACTCTAAAAACCATTTTCCAAAAAAACCAGTTCCTCCTGTAATTAAAATAGATTTATTTGATAGTAAATTGAATTCATTTTTACATTTATTAAAAATAAAATTTAAATCAGATTCAATATCATACTTAATCATTATTGTTTCCATTAATGAATGACTCATAGGAAGTATGTTGTTTGATAATGTTTATAGGAGATTTATCATGCCAAGACCATTGCCCATTTTGGGGTTCACCCCCATTATATTTTCTACTTATATCAGGCTCACTTTCTGGCCAGCATTCATAAAGAAATGTTATGAAGTGACCCCTGACATTTCTATTTTTAGCAAATAATTCTTTTATAGTTATAGGGGCTTGAGAATGGGTAACAGACATACCTAACTCAGATTCTGCAACTTTATGAATTCTAGAAGAAAGAGTTTCGTTAAAACGTATAATTCCACCTGGAATATGCCAGCCATGACCATAGTATTGATCATCTCTCCATATTAACAAAGTTTTATTTTTATTTTTAATTAATAGGTCTACATTTGCCATTGCAGTTATGGAGCTAGCAAAATGAAATAATTCTTCAGGTAGGCCATCCTGTGGATCTGAAATAATTCCTTTAATTTTCTTTAAGTACGACTCTAATATATTACTCACTGAATAATCTCAAGATGATCTTCGCGCACAATTGCAATATTTTTAATAAAGCTATACTTGCTCGATATTATTTTTCTCACTTCATCAGAATAACCAGCTGCGATAATAATCACTGCATCAGGCTCGTTAGTTTTTAATTGCTCTGGCGATTCAATTTTGATATTAGTTCCAGAAGTATATTTATTTTGCTTGAAATTCGCAGAGTCTACTATATAGCTTATATATTTTGCTATTCCTGACAAAGAGATAATAGCTAATGACTGATGACCGGCTCCCCATATCACAATATTTTTATTACCAAGATTTTTAATATAATTAGTTAGTTCATTATTTAATGAATTAAACCTATCTTTAAAGTTGTTAACCGGAAGAGGAGTTCTTTTCTTAACTTCAACAGATAAAATATAATCATGCCAAATAGTTTTGATTGATGTAATTTCAAATCCATTGCTCTGTAATATTTGTGAAAGTGAATTCTTATCGAAATAAAAAATATGGTCAGTAATAAATTCTGTATAAAGTCCTTTTTTTTGAATCATTTCAAAGTTAGGTACTTCAATAATTCCATATGCCTCTTCCGCTAATAAATTCCATAAGATACTTAATGATTCAGAGGGATTAGGCCAATGCTCCATAAAGCTAAAGATGCCAAATGCATCATAGCTATCTTGGTGCTGATCTTGGATCACCAAATCATCATCTAAATAACCTTTACTTACTTCTAAACTCTTTGTTTTACACAAAGCTAAATTTTTATCAGAGTATTCCAAACCAAATACTTTTTTAACGCCAATTTTTCTTATAATTTCTAGGTAATCTCCAGCTCCACAACCAATCTCAATATATTTTTTATTAGTTAGTTTATTTAACTCTACCCATTCTTTAAATTGTTTTATTCTAAATTCTTCCATTTCTTTCGAAACAGATACTGCTCGAATTACTTCTTTATAATATGAAACAGGAGCTAATATATGCTGTACTAGATTACATTTTGTACATTGGTATATATCAAGGTTAACATTATTATTTTTCTGATCAGGATCATTATGAAAATCTTGTGCTGATATAGGAGAGTCTTTATAAGACAAAAGCGGCGGTTCAAATAATTGACTTTTACATGCCCTACATTTTAAATTGGTACCCATCTAATTCTTTATTTTCTTAGAAGCTGGGCTTAGCGGGTATATCATCTCAGCTTTGAGTTGCGCTCTAGATAGTAGGGGTGACATATCTTCTAGGGGCATTGATAACATTGAGCCATTTTTTTGAAGAATTGCCGCAGACTTTGGCCATAAAGTATCATCTGCCCTTAAAGAAATATCACAAACGATTGATTTTTTACTTCTTAGAACTTTGGTTACCCCATCAATCAAGCCATCTAGATTTTTTACTTTAATAGCACTAATACCAATTGAATCAAATAGTTTGCATATATCAGGCAAAAATAAATTTGATTCTGGGCCAGTGGCAATATATCTTCCATCAAAATAATTTTTTTGAGTATTTCTGATTGACGCGTAACCATTGTTGTTAAGAATGAATAATTTAAATGGCTTCTTAGATATCTTTAATGTCAAAATTTCTTGAAGGTTCATTAAGAAACTACCATCACTTTCAATACATATTACTTCTTTGTATTTATTAGAATTTAAAGCACCAATTAATGCAGGTACTCCATATCCCATAGCCCCCAAACCTGAAGTCAAAAAAATCCTTTGGCCCGGTTTATTTCTAAATGCCATATAAAAAGACTCAATAGCTAAGCCTGAGCTTCCCGTTACAATTAAAGAATTTTTTGGTAAGCAGTCTGACAAAACATCAACTAGTTGAAGATGGCTAATTCCTTTACCTTTACTAAAGTTTTCCCCATCATTAATTGTGTATCTTTTTTTCCAATCATTACATTTTTTCAGCCAATCAGAAAAACTTTTTATTTTATTTTTAGCGGCCTTATCATTTAGTTTTTCTATAAAAAACTTAGCATCTAAATTTATCTTCAAATCAATTTTTATTTTAAATTTATTTAATTCATTTAAGTCAATATCTACGATTATTTTTTTAGCATTTTTAGCAAAGTTTTGAGGGTTGTATGCTGTAACAACATTATCTAGTCTGGCTCCTATTGAAATTAACAAATCAGAATTTTGAATTGCAAAATTAGGCGCCCTAAGAGCAACAGTTCCAGGTTTTCCAATGTTTAATTTACTTGAATTTGGTAACAAATCCATTGCATTCCATGTTGTCACAACAGGTATTTTTAGTATTTTGCACATTTTTGTAAAGTCTTTAGATGCCTTAGATAATCTAATACCATGACCGGCTAAAATAATTGGTCTTTTTGAAGAGTTAACCAAATTAATGATTTCATCATATTTGTTAAATAATTTAACAGAATTTTTTTTACTAGATAATTTTTTTAACCCAATAAGCTTACTTGGTTCGATTGGTGCAGCTTGAATATCAAGGGGTATATCTATCCAAACAGGGCCTTTTCGTCCCGTTGTTGCCTGATGGTATGCTTTTTCAAGCTCTAATCTAATATTTTTTGGATTTTTAATAGTTGTAGCATATTTGGTTATTGATTTTACTATTGAGACTATATCGACTTCCTGTGGTCCTATTTGTCTGACCCCAGATTTTCCTTTTAAGTCTGATCTTTTGACCTGACCAGAGATAATCATTAATGGAACGGACTCAATCCAAGCACCGGCTACTCCAGTTATAGCATTAGTTGATCCTGGCCCTGTTGTTACAACAGCAACACCAATATTTTCAGTTACTCTAGAATAAGCTTCTGCGGCAATTGATGAGGCTTGCTCATTGTGGTTGGCGACGTAATCTAAATTTTTTTTGGATTGAATAGCGTCATTTAAAAACATAGCTCCACCACCCGGAACCATAAAAACACAATCCACCCCAATTTTTTTTATAAATGAAGCTACGTAATCAGCAACTCGAATTTTTTGCATATAGCTTTATAAGCCCTTATAAATCATAAAATCTTATAAAGGTTTTCCTATTTTTATTTTGAGTTATTTTATCATCAAGGTAGTGTGAGTCATTTGGATCATGAGATTCTGATATCTCTTCAATAATAGCACCCCTTTCACTAATAAATTTATGTACCATTCCTTTTTCAATTGTAACCATTTCACCTATATCCATCTTTATATCTTTATCATCAATGGTTAGGGTAAGGTCTCCGTGTAACAGAATAAGTGACTCTTCTTTTTTCTTATGATATTGAGGAGGATGAATTTGGTTGGGTAATACGACTAACAATTTTTTACAATATGCACGGTTAACTAATGTAAAAATAACCATGCCATAGTTGTCAAATTTTTCGAGGCCATAGTGATGTGATATTTCCATAAAGATAGAAGGTGGAAGATTTATATGTGCTTCATGAATTAATTTTTTTACTTTCTTACCAATTTTTTCCAGCAGATATCTATTATTTCTATAAGTTGAATTTTCTTTAGTAACAGCCGAATCTTTATTTATTTTAGCTGTTGCTTTAAATAAAGAATATTTAGAAAAGTCATTAGCAGTAAATTGATTTTCTATTGGGGGAAATGCAAAATAAATATTTTTGCTTGAAATAATGTCACCTTTATTAATATCTTTTTTAGAAAAAATTCCTCTTCGTAGAGAATGTAAACTTTCTTGTTCCGTTTTGTCTAAAGGGCGCCTTTTCTTACCTTGCCCACAAACTTTTTTTGCAAGTGATAAAGAATTTAACCATTGTGCAAATTGTTCAGGGCTAACTGAATATTTATTAATTGGGTACTGATCTGTTGGGAGTGCAACATGTTTTTCAAAAATTCTAGCCCCTTTTGCAATTGCTATTGAAACAAAGCTAAAATTACCTGGATCTTCATGGGTAGAATAGCCAATAGTAGTATCTGGAAAGCGATTTTTAAGGTAATCAATCTGGGATAAATTTAGATTCTCATTTTTTGTTGGGTATTCTGCTACGCAATGCATTATTGCAAAATTTTCTCCTCTATTTTTAAAAAATGAAATTACATTATCAATGTCGGATTCAGATGCACCAGCAGTAGAAGCAACTATTGGTTTATTTATTTTAACTATATCTTCAAGTAGAGGCCAATCTGTAAATGAACAGCTAGCAATTTTAAGGATATCTATGTCTTGTCTTAGTATTAATTTTAAAGAATTATTATCAAATGGAGTAACCATAGAGTAAAACCCATTAGATTTAACTTTTTGAATTAATGTATTAAAATTATCTTCGGTTAGTTTGGTTTCAGAGAATCTTTTTACATAATGGTTATTAAGATCATTTTTTAAAGATTTATGTATAAAAGTTTTAAGATCTCTATATTGGAATTTAAATGCAAAATTAAGATGTTTAAATTTATCGCAAATTTTTGAGTAAGTATCAATTAGATTGATGCCATGATTCACATCTCCCATATGATTATTTGCTATTTCAAGAACAATTAAATCTTTTAATATACTAGGCATTTTTAATAGCATTCCAAATTGAAATATTATCTCATAAAATTAGTTTAGAAGTTTATTCGTTATAATTAGGCAACTGAAGTTATTTTACGAACTCTATTGTTGATTTAAATAAATTTACTCGCCATGTTATATAGGTAAATTTAAAACCACATAATAATCTTCAATTTTAACACTTTTCATTTATAATGTTAGTTGTTTAAAATACATAGTAGTTAACTTACAAAAGGCATCACAGAAAAAGTTCTATATACTAACTGTGTGTATTTTCTAAAAGAGTTATTATAGAGTACTGCTATAAAAAATGGAAAATGAAAATTAGAAATTAAAATTAAAATTAAAATTGAAAATGAAAATGAAATTGAAAACTATAACTAAGGTTTTATTTATTGTCCCCTTACATATTCCTTTTGAGGATTATGTTAACCCACCTCGTAACGCTCGAAAAACCAAGAAAAAAGATGGTAAATATTATAATGCTAGTGTAAATACAGATCTACCACTGGGACCTATGTCAATGAGCGGATACTTGAAAAAACATTATCCTGACATCGACGTTAGGCTTATTGATTACAATATAAAACTAAATTTAGTTGACGAAGGCTTCACACATAAAAATTTTTATGATTTTGTTCGTGAAGACCTCGAAAATTTTATTAAAGAAACGGATTTTCAACCAAATGTAATTGGAATTTCATCCCTTTTTAGCCCATCATTTAATAACTTTATTGACTGTGGAAAAATGGCTAAAGACTTATTTCCAAAGTCACTGGTAATAGGTGGCGGTAATATACCAACCAATAGTTATGACTATATTTATAGTGAATTAAAACATGAATTTTTTGATGCTTTATGTTTTGGTGAGGGAGAAAAACCAATGCTAGAACTAATAGAGGCAGAAAACCCTAATAAATATTTAGAAAATTCAACTTCTTGGATAACTCCAAAAAAATTAAGAATGTTTAAAGGGGCAATTACTCCGACACATAATTTTGTCGATGATTTAGATGAAATACCTTTTTTCGATTATGATTTAATGGATTATGGTAATGAACATGGACTCAATCCTGTTATGAGTACATTTGGAACAATGACCGACCATAAAGGATTCCATATAATGACCTCAAGAGGTTGCCCTTTTAAATGCACATTTTGTGCGTCTCACAAGGTCCATGGTCGTGACATGAGATACCATAGTTTAGAGCGAGTAGAAAAAGATTTTACAAGGCTAAAAGATAAATATGGGGCATCTATAATGATCTTTCAGGATGATCATCTTATGGGCGATCCTGAAAGAGTATACGA
>Ga0114993_10006663_pt1 | contig 10851 bp, 7 predicted proteins | sample ArcticOcean_MG_C_FD_87042 | JGI IMG/M metagenome (GOLD analysis project Ga0114993, IMG submission 87042) | Marine microbial communities from western Arctic Ocean - ArcticOcean_MG_CB2_150 | ecosystem: Environmental > Aquatic > Marine > Oceanic | place: Arctic Ocean: Canada Basin | collected...
CGCGGACACCAACGAGGATGGAGCGCTGGACATTGCCGATGCGATCGCTCTGCTGGGATACCTCTTCAGTGGTGCCACTCCCCCACCCCCGCCATTCTCCGACTGCGGCATCGATCCGACGGTGGATGCCCTGGAATGCGACAGCTACGTGGTGTGCCCGTGACTGGAGCGATCCCCGTGGTAGAATGGTAGACGGCCTCGAAGAACGGTTCCGTCATCCCTGGGAGGTGATCCGTGGTGTTGAGAACTGTCATCTGCATTCTGGTGCTCTTGCCTGGCTGGCCTTGCGCTGCCCAGAGTGGCAGTGATTTCATCCTCAGCTTGACATCCACCTTTGATGCTGCCGAGAACCAGCTGCGGGTCGATGTTTCCATCGACAATGCTGGTGGTGACATGCAGGGCTTCAACATCGATGTGTGCCACGATTCGAGCCTGCTGACTCCGGACGCCATCCTGTGCGGCCCTCCCCTGCAGGCTCTCAATGGCGGAACGGGACCGGGATTGGTACTGCCCTACATCGATGCATACGGGGGGATCGTCTACGGCGTGGTGTTCAGTTCCTTCGGTGGCAGCGAAACGATCCCCATCGGTTCCTATCCGCAAATGTTTCAGATCCGCTACGACCTGATCGGTGCCCAGGCGATCGACAGCGAACTGTGTTTTTGCGACATCCCCCCCTGCAGTAGCGGTAGTTGCTCGGTGGCCGCTACGGAGATCGTCGTCGGTGGGCAGTCCTACTCACCTGCATTGAATTGCTTCAGCATCTTCGATGGAGATTATCTGCGTGGTGATTGCAATGTTGACGGCAGCATCAACATCGCGGATCCGATCTACGCCCTCGCCTATCTGTTCAACCAGGGAACGATCCCACCGTGCATGGAGGCTGCCGATGCCAATGGCGATCTCGGGATCGATCTTGCGGATTCCCTGTACCTGCTCAACTACATCAATGGTCTGGGGCCTGCACCTCCGGTCCCCTTCCCCGATTGTGGCAGTAACCCCGGTACCCCGGCGCTCGGTTGCGCCAGTTTCAACGCCTGTCCCTGAGCGAGACTCTCCCATCCGCGAACTCCATTTCTTGCAGGGAATCCACCGGCACAGAATCGAACGGGGTTCGATCTGAAAGATGCTTTGTTGTTATTATGAAAATGGGCCTGACCGCCACAGCGGTCAGACCCATCATCTCAATCAATCCAAATATCAAGACTGGAATTCAATCCATCATGCTCAGACTTTCCTCCGATGCACTACAAACGCCAAGAAGCCAAAAGCACAGCCAAAGAACAATGACATCGACCTGGGCGAGTTTGTCGTGATGGCGTTGTTTTCCATTTCGCCTGGCTCAGGTAGCGATGGAAGATCAATCACTGCCAATGAAACCTCCTGCTTGCCGCTGTCGTCGGTATCCATACCCTCATCTATAACAGCACTCTCCGTCTTCTGACAACACTCAGGGACTTCTGCATCTTTCTGGGCCATCAAGGCCTCCACAGATTCCATCTTTGAAACCCTGCGACTTTCCGCCTGCAAATAACCAATCACGGTCGTTACTTCATGCTCGTTGAGCCCCATGTTTGGCATCACGATCATATTATTAGCGTGGAGCAAAGCGATCGCGGTCGGGTCTTCTTCCTTGATCATCACATCGGGCTCTGCAATCCAGCGCCGAAGCCAATCCATCTCCCTGCGCTCGGTGACTTCCAGAAGATTCGGGCCCGTTCGTTTCAGCCCATCTCCCTGGCCGATGTTGTGACATGCAGCGCACCGTGTCCTGAAGATGCTCTCGCCTTGAGTCAAGGTACGCAGTTCAGGAATATGTCCGTCATAACTATTGAGGTTCTGATTCTTGTTCTTGTTCTTGTAATTATGCAACCAAGTCCCGATCTCGTTGGCGAGAATATATGGATTCTCGAAAGGAGATCTCTTCATCCAACGACCAGTCCTCTGGTTTCCGATGATCATGCTCAGGTTGTGATCGGTGGGATCCTTGTTGACCTCATCGATGTAGAGTCCAAGTTTCCGTCTCAATAACTCAATTTCTTCGCTCACTCCCGTCAAGAACAGCCATCCTGGACCCGTTTGATAACGCTTGGCGTACTCCGCCAGGACCTCAGGAGTATCGGTCTCTGGGTCGATGCTGATCGAATAGAAGAACACATCGTCTCCCACTCGATCACCAAGAATCTCATAGACCTCTGTCAGCCGTGCCGTCTCCAGTGGGCAAGCATCCGGACACTCGGTGTAGATGAAGTTGATCACAACGACCTTGTCCTTGATCAGATCGTCAAAAAACTTCACCGTCTCTCCCGTGTGAGTCTTCAACTCCACATTGGGAAAGTACCCCCCCCCCCACCGATTGCCGGCGAGGCGAGGATCACTCGATGGGTCTCCTTCAGCGAAAACCAGTGGGGCAGCACAGAGCACAAATACAGCTAATAATCCGAGCAACAGGGCGTTAAGTCCCCGTGGCAAGGGAAAGTTTGTTTTAGTTGTCATCGTCTTCATCCTCATCATCGTCGTCATCATCATCGTCGTCGTCATCGTCTTCATCGTCATCGTCATCGTCATCGTCGTCATCATCGTTATCGTTATCGTCATCGTCAGCGTCATCGTCATCGTCGTCATTATCGTCGTCATTATCGTCATCGTTATCATCATCATCGTCATCGTTATCGTCGTCAGAGTTTCCAGCGCCTGGACCACCTCCGACACCTACACCTACTCCTACACCGACACCCGGACCATGACCGCTGACGTCTCCACCAGAACCGAGATTTGCATCGCCGACACCGCTGAATCCGAGCACCTGTGGTCCGAAGCCATCTCCAGTTCGGAAAGTGGGTAGTGCTACCGTGTCGACGAATTCCACCCCCTCCCATGTGGGCAATGGAGTGGGCATCAGTAACACTTGACCAGGATGTTCGATGTCCCACCTGGCGAGCATGGCGTGGTCTTCATGTTGCGTGTTATGGCAATGCTCCATATAACTTCCGGCGAACTCGCGGAATCGAAGGGCGACCTCCACGCTGCTAGTGCTATCGGGCATCCTGCCAATTCTGTACACGTCTTTCCTGGCCCATTTTTCCCATTCTGGCGGAGCTTCTCCACCGCGGCTGAGAATCAGGCCTTCTTCGAAGTGAATATGAATCGGATGGCTCCAGCCATTTCCACCATTTTCAAGGTGCCAAATTTCCAGTTGACCTTGACTTGGTGCGGCACTCAATCGCCGTGCATCTGCCGTCAGGCCTGCGCCGCCATCGGTCTTCACCGTCCATGGTGCGCCATCGGTTCCGGCGCTTCTTCCAAATGTGAAGGTGCGGTGGATCGCATTGTCAATTTCCTCCTGAGTCGGCTGTCTCAGTGGGATCATCTTCTTGCCACCGACCACATAATCCGCAGGATTCATGCTGAGGTCTTCGCCATCATAGCTCGCTACGCGGAACTCAAGGAATTTGCCGACACAGGGATCTCCACCGATCCACCGATCGCCACCATCATTGATCGCGCTGTACTCTCCCGACATGACTTCTTCGAGAGGAATCGCACCCTCTGGCCTTCTGCCCCCCTTGTGCTCCAACAGGTTCACAAAATAAAGGACATCTCCTTCAGCGAAATTACTGAAATCCACGACGATGTCATAACGCTCGGCAATCGACTGCGTCGGCAAGACACCCACTTCGGTACCCAGCGTGCCGTCGAAAGCAACTGCGTGCTCCATGATATTTCCGTCATTGCAGACCATGTGGAACGGCACCGGCGTACCGTCCTGCTTGACCAGAGCAATCTTCATGTAACGCGACACAGACCCATTGAGGATTCTGAAGCGATACTTTCTCGCTCTCACATCCATGTACGGCTTGTACTGCCAGTTGGTGAGGATCCTGTCACCCATGAAACCATCCAGGTTGAAGGGATTGAACCAGAGTTGTCCTTCTTCATCCCAAGCTTTGTCAGCCAGGACCAGATTGATATCGTAGTCGCGGTTACCCCAGTCCACCGCTGTACCACTGGGCAATCTGAGATTGACTCCATCTTCAAGGCCTTCATTACCGCGATCCAGTGAACTGTAGTAGTTCATCATCGCTGCGTTGCCCTTGTAGACGTTTTGTGCCGTGTAATCGACCATGTGATCGTGGAACCAGTGAGTGCTCATGATCTCGCGGTAGTCACCGGGAATGTTATTGATCCCACCATTACCATCCGGACTTCCACATCGTGGATCCGTCGCATCGGTATTGATGGTGTCGTTACCAGCACACACCATCGGCCAGCGGTAATCGTAGAACTGACCGGGAAAGTAGAACGCGTTCATGTAGCCATCACTCTCGGCCGGATTGTGGCCGTTGTGCTCATGAGTGGAGATGGTGTGAAGACCAAATCCACGATTTGCGGATGGATCGATCGGAAGCGCGTTGTGGAGCCTCATCACCACAGGCTCTCCGTAACGAGCTTTCAATAACTTGGGTGGGAAGGTTCCGTCGAAGGTCCAGAGAGCCGATTCCACTTGTCGTGGAAAATTAGGATGGAACCGACACTCGGTCCCAATCGCCTGGCCATCAAAGCCGAGCAATCCAGTAGTGTTGTAATACAGTCCACCGGGGCCGAATTCACTGCCGTTCGTGGCCAGTTCTGGTACCGGAATAAGGACAGGAATTGGAATCGGCAAACCATCGCCATCGAGAACCAGCAGACCATCCTGGTCTACTTCGAATATCAGTTCCCCGAGAGCATTGAGCTCGAATAAATTGTTTCCGAATTCATCGGTTTCACAAACGTACTCGCCAAATTCATCGAGCTCGTAAACGATCTCACCATTTTCGTCTGTCTGATAGATCGGAAACCCCAAGGCGTTGAGAGCCGGGATGGGGTCTCCAAACTCGTCTTCCATCTCTCCATAGCCATAGTCATGTCCCTGAAGAGAATCTCGAGATCCACCGTTATTACGTGCACCGGTAATCGAGCTCTGAAAGAAATGCTTGGGTGCGAACTCTTCCCAGCGCTGGTGCGCCCACCCTTCTCCGGGTGGTCTTCCTTCACAGGGCATCTGCGGGCAAGTGCGCCCGATAAAACTCTCGATCTGTGTTTTCCAAGGGTTCTGTGCTTGAGTATTGGAAACTCGAGTGCACATCGGATTCATGGGTTGACTGATGAATTCGACCAGAGATTGTTCATCCGGACAGCTTTGGGCATCGAGCCCGCTTGGCAATGGAAGGCTGAAGGCAGGAACAGGAATGGGCAGGCCATCGCCATCCAGGACCAGCAACCCATCTCCATCGATCTCGAAAATCACATTCCCGGTCTCGTCCAACTCGTACTGGGGGCTGTAGTCTATGGGGATAGCACCAAACTCTTCGAAACGGAGTAACTTCTGATCGAACTCCAATGCTTCAAAAAGCGGGCTAGGCTTTCCTCCCGTTGGGATATCGAAGCCACCCGATTGCAGGTCGCCTGGCTGTCGCACATTGTTGGCATATACCGCTTCAACTGAACTCCCCTCGAAGGCGCCATGATTGGTATGTTCCAGTCCTTCAGGCAAATCTCCGATGATCAGAGGTCCATAGTGAGATGGATCCGATTGTGGTGGATCCCCCACAACCATTGAAATGACAACACACAAGGCAGCAATGGTCATGAATAGATGGGACCACTGTATTCGACCGTACATAATTGTTCCTCCTTCAGAACAGCGCAATAAAGCAAACTGTGCAGGTCAAATATCGACGCCGAAATCCAACAACTGGCGGAAGTCGGTGTCACTGACCCTCACTCCATTTCGCAACCATACTTTAGATAAGCCCCGATGTACAGGTTAGTCATGTTACAAAAGAACGTCCGTGACAGTCTGGACAGGTATTCATTGAAAGTCAGGTAAGTTCGGAAATCCAACAAATCACGTAAAATCTTCAGGAAAGCCCGCATATTGGATTTTACGCACAATTCGATACCCGTTAATCATGACAAACCTGTCGCCCATACCTCATGAGTATAACTGCCATTGATCCTGGGCTCTCGATATCTAGAGGTTACATACTGGAGATTTCGTTAACAATTTCCGGGCGATGGGCGCAACTGCAGTGGACGGCGCCGGTCAGAACTAGCCCACTGTAAGGGGTCTGCTGGATCTCCCGAGCAATTTTGGTGTGGGTGGATTCGAAGATCGGGGCCGTCACCGCCACTGCAGCCTCCTTCCGAGGCTGGAGAGGAGGATCCACGGAGATGGGTACCCGTTTCCATCTGCCCAGCACTGCATTTCAGAATTGTCACTGGAGGACAGATGGAGGACAGATGGAGGACAGATGGAGGAGAGATGGAGGAGAGATGGAGGAGAGATGGAGGAGAGATGGAGGAGAGATGGAGGAGAGATGGAGGAGATGGAGAAGTCTGCCCCGCTCTTGCCGATCAGTCGCGTCGACAGGCTCGGCGGTGATTGACACGTTCTACAGCTTCGGCGTAGCGGCGCTTCTCGTCATCGCTGCCGGGGACCATTCCAGGAACCTCGACAGGTCTCTTGCGATCGTCGAGGCCGACAAAGGTCAGGTAGGCACTCGATGTATGGATGATATCTCCGGTTCGCGGATCTTCCCCCTCGACACGCACACCGATCTCCATCGATGTACGGCCTGTGTGGTTGATCATCGCCTTGAGGATCATGAAGTGGCCGCCGGGGATCGGCGCCAAGAACTCGACATTGTCCATCGCTGCAGTGACCACGGGCCGCCGACAGTGGCGCATCGCCACCATCGCACAGGCCAGATCCATCAGATGCAGCACCTTACCACCGAGCACATTGCCATGGCTGTTGGTGTCGTTGGGTAATACCAGCTCACGCATCTCCACGGCACTCTCGGTTGGTGTCTTCTCCGAACGATCATTCATTGGTGGACTCCCCCACTCGATTTTCTGGCGCACCCGCCTGCTCACGATGAGCCGACAGGCGCTGGATGTACAGGTCCAGGTCCCAGGTATTGGTCACCTGCTGTGCAGAGAGACCCATCTTCCGGGCGATACCCACGCCATGCTCGATATCATCGAGTCCTGCGATGGAGTGCGCATCGGGATGAATCCCGATGTCGATGCCCAGTTCCTGGATGGTGCGGCCCCATCGCCAGTCTACATCCAGGCGACGAGGATTGGCATTCAACTCGACGATCACACCTTCTTCGGCCGCCACCTTCAGCAGGTGAACCATGTCCAGTTCGTAGCCATCCCGCTGCAACAAGAGCCGACCGGTCGGATGTCCCCAGACGGTCGTGTAGCGATTGCGAAGCGCCCTCTCGATGCGATCTGTTTGCTGCTGTCTTGCCAGGGAGAAGCTGGAGTGGACGCTGGCGACCACATAATCGAGTTCCTCCAGGACTTCATCTGGATAATCGAGGGAGCCATCGGTGAGGATGTCGCTCTCGATACCGTGAAGGATGGTCAGTTCCGGAAACTCCTGGCGCAGTTGATCGATCTCTGCACGCTGCTGACGCAACTGGTCGATGGTGAGTCCTCCGGCATAAGAGGCGGTCCGTGAATGATCTGCGGTCCCGTAGTACTTCCAACCTCGCTCAGCGGCAGACTGAACCATCTCCCGCAGTGTCGCCTTGCCATCGGACCAGGTCGAATGGCAATGCAGAGTGCCCTGGATCTGTTCAAACTCGACCAGGTCGGGCCACTCTTCCCCTTCGGTGAATAGTTGTTCTGCACGTTCGATCTCACCCAGATCTTCTCGCTGCTCCGGTGGAATCGATGCCAGTTCAAGATGCTCGTAGATCGACTCTTCATCGACGGTTTCCAGCCGCTGATCCGCAGCATCCCAGAGGCCGTATTCGTTCAACTTCCAGCCGCGGTCTCGAGCTCGTTGGCGCAGACTAGTATTGTGTTCGCGGCTGCCGGAGAAATGCTGCAGAGCCGTGGCGAACTGCTCCGGAGTGACGACTCGTAGATCGACTCCGATTCCCTCCTCCGACTGCACCCTGCTCTTGGTCTCCCCTTCCGACTCCACCTCACGGATCCCCTCGGTCGCCAGAAACGCTTGCCGAGCCAACAGTGAATCCTCGGTCGAGGCGACGAGGTCGATATCGCCCACCGTTTCACGACTTCGTCTCAAAGATCCAGCCAGTTCCACCTGCTCGACCGCAGGGCATCTTTGCAGAGCCTGGAGGAAGCGTGTGGCCACCTGACCACTGACCGATAGCAGGCTTCGACCGGCAAAGCGTCGCAGGTTCTTGATCCCCTTGAGGATGACATTTTCGGTTCGTTCGGCGAACCCGGCCAGCTCACGAATCTGCTGCTGGAAGCAAGCGGCTTCCAGTTCCGCTACGGTCAGAATTCCAAGCTCTTGATGAATCGCTCGCACTTTTTTGGGGCCGAGACCAGGGATTCGCAGTAATTCGAGTAAGGACTCCGGTACCAGTGCACGGATCTGAGCCTCCTCCTCGCTGACTCCGGAAGTTGCGAGATCCCGGATGATCGATGAGAGTCCCTTGCCGATTCCCCGGATCGATGTGACTTGATCCTCCTCGACCAGTTGAACCAGATCCCCTTGCCAGTTCTCGAGCGCACGGGAGCCCTGCTGGAACGCTCGAACTCGAAAGGGACTGGCACCAGAAATCTCGAGGATTTCGCCACACTCGGCGAGCAACTGGATGATTTCAGACTTGTTCACGATTCCTCCTCATAGTGTCCGCCGTGGGGTCCTCGACCGCCTTCTCCAGCGCATCGATCCAGTGGCTGGCGACATCGACCCCAGTGGTGCGGACGATCCCCTGCAGACCAGGAGACCCATTCACTTCCAGCACCAGGTACTGCCCATCCGATTCGATCAGGTCGACACCCGCACAGCGAAGTCCCATGTGATGAGACGCTTCCAGTGCCAGCGATTTCATGTCATCGGAGGGTTCGATGCCGATGGCACTCCCGCCCCGATGGAGGTTCGATCGAAAATCACCTGCTGGAGCGGTCCGCTGCATCGCTGCCACAACTTGGCCATCGATGACCAGGATTCTCGTATCCTGACCACCGCACTCGATGTACCGCTGGACGATGAACTCGCGCGATTGAAACAACACGCTCTCCATCATCGATACTGCGGTGGATGCCCGCTCCGCAAGAATCACGCCACGCCCCTGTGACCCGGACATCGGCTTGATCACCACTGGAGCTCCGCCCACCCGCTCGATGGCAGCCTCCAGTTGATCGAGATCACGTACCAGTTCCGACTGAGGAACCGGAAGCCCCGCTGCAGACAACTTTTGAAGGGTGGTCATCTTGTCCTGAGCCGCCAACAGCGAATCGACGCCATCGAGGAGCGCCACTCGCTGCTGCTCAAGAGCTCGCCCAGCGGCCTCGACCAGTCCCGGAAACAGTGCGCCGAGTCGGATGATCACCGCATCGAGGGGGCCCACTTCCAGTCCATCGTGAAGTAGGGTCGGCTGCGTGGTGCGGACCGCCAATCGGAGCAGTTCCAGATCGACCCATTGATGACCACGCGATGTCGCTTCCGCCGCCAATAACTGGCACGATTCGAGTCCTGGATCTGAGGTGATGATGGCGAAACGCATCGGATGGGCCTCCCGGTCCTGGATCTGACTACAGGGAGATGGAATCCCGCCCGGGACCCAGAAGCAAGGAGCGTTGAAGAGATTTCACCGAGGCAGGCTCATTTCGCCTGCGGGTAGGCGCCTTCCAGGACCGAATCGAACTCACTGGTGGCCTCGCGGCGCTGTCCCGTTTCTGCATTGTAGATGTGGAATTCTTTCACCATGCAGCCATAAGCGTGGAGTGTAATCGCCATTTCATCGCCGGAACAATTGTCCATCCGGTGCAAATCCACCGCTGGCGGAAAGACGGTCCCTACCGATCCGGCAGTTCCGATGAAGGTCTCGACCGGTACCAGGCAATGCTGACCATCCTGCTCATCCGGTGCGTAATTGGTGAATCGCATCCGGCCGCGCAGGACCCCGAGAACACCCCAGGATGGGTGATCATGAATCGGCGTTCCCTGCCCCGGTTTCCATACCAGGCACAACATCGAGAAGCGATCCTGCGGATCTGCGTGGAGCAGATGACGAGAATACCGCTGGGTCCCCGGTTCGAACTGGCTGAGGAAATCATCGGAGACTCCGGCGGAGAATCTCTCGACCAGTCGTACCAATTCGTTGAGTCGAGTTCGCTCCCGCTGTTCGGTGGCGATGGTGGTATCCATCTCCTGGATCAGCTGCTCGATGGTTGCGATTGGTTCCACTGGCCCCCCGGATCTTCAATGTGGCTGAAAAATGGCGCAATACGGCAGCCAACCTCGATCTCAGAGCATCGACCTCAATACCTCGAGGTACCCACCCTCGGGTCAGGTCAATTCGGTTCCAAGGCCTCTGCAACCCCGATCTTACCGATGAGGGGAGTTCCCGGCAATGCGATCGATCGCCGCAAACCCCTGACCCGAGGATTGTCGGCGGTTTTCCTCGTGGATCCTGTCCCTTGAGACAGGTTCGGCCTTATCCTGTCCCTCGGACCGGGGATCGTCCCCGGCGGAAACGAGGATTCGTGCACTTCAGTGTCCAGATTCCGATTCGCTTCGCCGATGTCGATGCCGCGGGAATCGTCTACTACCCGCGGTTGCTCCACATCTGTCACCAGGCTTTCGAGGAGTGCTTCCAGCAGCGGGGGCCGATGCCTTATCACCGCTGGACCAGGGACCATGGTCTGGGATTTCCGACTCGCGAACTGGAAGCGGAATTCACCGCACCGGTGATCTATTCCGATCCGGTGCAGGTCGATGTGGCCACCTCGGATGTGGGCCGCAGTTCGGTCTGTTTCCACTTCGTCGGCCACCAGTCGCAGGGAGATGGGGATCCCAAAGCCTGCTTC
>Ga0114993_10006664_pt1 | contig 10850 bp, 16 predicted proteins | sample ArcticOcean_MG_C_FD_87042 | JGI IMG/M metagenome (GOLD analysis project Ga0114993, IMG submission 87042) | Marine microbial communities from western Arctic Ocean - ArcticOcean_MG_CB2_150 | ecosystem: Environmental > Aquatic > Marine > Oceanic | place: Arctic Ocean: Canada Basin | collected...
ATTAATTCCTTTCTAATACTGACTTACCTAGTTAGTATAGGCGATTCCTCATTCCTTTTCTCTTTGGGGGGCCAGAACCAGCTTTTTTACGCTTAGACCGAGACGGTCTAGCTATTGTAACAGCTTTAGGAGGAGCTTTAGGTTTTCTAACAGTTTTAGGAGGCTGGCCAGGTAATATAGGTGGTCTAGCCCCAGGGGGTCTCCGGCCACCACCCATGGAAATTATAGGAGATCCGTTTGGATTGAATCCAATAACTCGACCTCCTCCTACTTTTTGACCCTTAGTAAACCTCTTCCCTGTAGGGCCTTCTCTACTAGGAGAAATGGGCGTGGGGATACTATATCTAGGAGGGCTTGGTTGTGTACCTGGTAGTCTGGGTGGTCTAACGCGTCCGGACCATGGATCGGGTAAAACTCGCCCCCTCGGTTGTGATCCCGGGTAGCCCGGTCGCTGGGAACGCTTCGACCTCAGACGCTCTAAAGAGGCCTGATGCGCTATGCGCTCTTGTTTTCTAATAAAAGGGCGTAGGGCCAACAGCTTTTCCCGCCGGCTACTCGCGGAGGGATTACTTTGACCTGGTGTATATATTCCATTTGGCATATTATTGTCCTCCCATATTGCTTGGCCGTCCTCCTAAGACGCCAGCCTGCGGGTTAGTTGTTCTTTGATCGATTTGATGTTGGTGCATTTTCATGCGTTTTTCTATCCGTTGTCTGAATGGTTCATCGTTTTGCATACGCTCCTGAACATCAGTCGCCGGTATATCCTCTGATCCCTGTAAGTATTGCTGAATCACCTGAATAGCCACTTCGGAAGCCGCATCGGTATCGATATTGACATCCATGCCTGCAGCTATCTGGGCTAAGGCTTCGCGCTCGCGCTTAACTTCCTTCTCCTGTGCCTGCTCTGCTGGGATAAATATCCTACGAGCTAAAACGGGATCGAGTTTTTCCCCTGCGACCTGCAAAAGGCTGGCCGTATCCATCGTTCCGCTATCATCAAGCTGTTTTAAGTGTGTAAAACCTTGAATGATTTTTTCTACATGCGCGGGATCGGCCTCTAGTTGGTTGTAATTAAAGTAAAAATCAAAGCGTTCATGTGGGTCCCCTTGTTCGTAAACTTGGGGGTCAGGAACGCCAAAGACGGAGAATTTTACATTCTCCGGCCCAAACTGCTGAAATAAAGTAAAGGCGTGATCTAAAATATCGACAGCAAAGGATAGCCCCTTGTCGATAATAGCCTGCTGTTTTATCTGAATCTCTTGCTGCGAATCTCTTGTATTTTCGCTCATACGGCCAAAATAGCGATCCCCCTGCCTACGAATCTCGTTTCTGACATCGACGGTATGTGTCCCTTGATCTGGGATATCAGCAAACTGGTATTCTCTTGGATCCTGCCAGTAAGCCTGGAAAACAAAAGGTCCCCACTCGGTAGGTTCTCTACCGTAAGGATGCATTAATGGAGGTAAAGTAGATAGAGAACTGGCATCTGCGGAGGCGTCTAGCTCCACCTTTAATTGGTCTTGTAAGGCTTTACCCGTCTGTGCGTAGCCACGAACATCATATAAATTTTTACTTAATGCCTTGAGTCTTTTAATTTTAAATGGGTATTCCCCGTGCTGGTAGCCCAAAAGACTACTTTTTGCGTAAGGTTGTTTAACTCCATTGGCTACCGACTCATCGGTAAAATCGGGGTGCATGGTCGTCAGGTATATCCCCGGGACGCCTGATTCGCTGGTCAATCTCTGATAAACATGGACGATTTTCACAAGCCCATCTTTTTCTAATAGCTCGCGTGAGCTCAAAAACTCCTGATTGACGGTCTGTGTTGTCCCTAAGAAGGTATCGGTCTGTCCCTTGAGGTTGGCGATCAGGTATTCTACCCATCCGCTATCCCAATCCTCATCGTAAACTTTGCACCTTAACTCCTGTGGCGAGAGGTATTCCACCTGAAATATCCACGGAGCCTTTTGAATGTCGGTAGTATGTAGGGGGAAAAATATCTCCCTGCCCACCTGGAACGTCCTGATTACAGGTCTATCTACCATTCGTCGCTGGAAAGGGACGTCTGCTTCGCCTGTTTCCCTTAATGAGACGATAACCTTAACTGCGTCCGACTGTTTAAGGTCTGGAACTGACTGGCGCATGTCTTGAGCGAGAGCCTCATCATCAAGCCCCTCCATAATATCCATCCTTGTCTCTTCTGGGAACTGTTGGATTTGGAGGGTCGTTGTCGTCTGCTCTACCCGTTTATCGTAAAAAATGCCCACACAAGCGATGGCGTCTTGGAAAAAGTGATTATAAGCGAGCTCCATCTCATCGTAGAACTCTTTAATATTGGAATTAACCATCCATTTCATCACATTTGTGATAAGGGAGGCACGTTCAATATCATTACCTTCTACGGGGAAAGCGGTTAGAGTTGCCCTTCTCAGCGCGGTCATAAGAAGTGATACATGAGTATCAATCATCTCATCAGCGTAATAAACCTTATTGTCTGCCGCTCCCTCCCATGGCTGTGGCGTTACTCCGCTGGAGGCATGTTTCCGGTTGTCAGGGCTCTGACCTGCCCATAAGCAGCGTCTAGTGTCCGAATTTTCGTCTAACTGGCTGACATACCCCTCTAAACTAGAAAGGGCACGATAAAATTCACCCGCAAGTTCAGTGATATTGGGGCCTACGCGACCCGGAACAAGCTCAAGGGCGGCATCTCTTGGATCATCTACCGTGGAGAATGCAGACATTTCGTGAATAAATTATATTTAAAGCATTATCTGTCAAGTCCTTTCTTCTCCTTAATAGGAGTAAACGCCCTTTGTTACGGCTAATCTTCCGTCCCCAGCGAATATACAAGGAGTCACAACAGCATAGCGCAAAACATCTACGAAGTCTTTAGTGGCCTCCTCACGGGAACAATTTGTATATTCCTGCATACAATAAATAAAATTCTGACATTGGTCAGAAACTTTAAGTTTTGGGCGGTTATTTTCGCCTACTGGGTCGTCTGTATTATATTCCAGTAGGGTATTTATGGCCTGAATCCCTGGCTCTATCTCAGAATTCGTTGAATCACGATGGACTTTTGCTGGCGAATAAAAAAGGTTAAACATGGAAAGCCCTTGTATGAAGGAAGTTGTGGCATTAAGGGAGGGTCTTTGCTCCTTCCCCATCCGTGGGTCGATCAACCTTCCGAACATAATTTCATCTTCCTCTTTTTCTCTGATAAGACTGGCATAGCTCTCATAGGACATAGCCCCACCAAAAGAAAGCTCTTGAGCTCTGCCTCGCTTCCCAATTGGCATTTGAGCGGCATTTACCCACGGCTCTGCCCAGTTTCCATAAGAGGTATCCGGCCACTCACGGTAGACCCACCAGTTATTGTATCTATCGAGGGCAACCCATATCATACACCAATTACGACTGCCAGCAGGATCAATAATATGATAACGAGTAACAGGGTTCTCTTGTGGAGAGCGGACAAAGGGGATATATTTATGTTCAATGACATTCGCCTCAAGGGAAAATTTAGGAAACTTAGCGACCATCGCCTTTTCAGGTATCCCATGTAGTCGGGCGATCTGGTGGGCGATAGATTGCCCTGAATAACGCTTATAAAGGTTTTCGTATGATTCAAAAGGGTTATCTTGACTCCAGAAATGGACAATTTTGCAGGAATCCCACTTTGTAGAAGTCATTTCGTAGGGTATCTCTCGCTCTGCAATAGGGGAATACCGTTTACTATCTATCTTTGCTTTATAAAGGAGGTCAGAGACAAGGGAGGTCCACCCCTGGAGGGTAGTAAAAGTAAGGAGCAATTTTCCCTCATATTTATTAAGCCTGGAGGGGAAGGTGGCGAAAAGTTTTTGGGGGATTTCCTCATCCGCCCATATAAAATGGCAAGATGTCCCCTCGATCTTCTGTGGATCTTTGTGCCACTGGTTATAGTTGTTAAATTTTATGTAAGACCCTGTTTTATAGCCAGGGTGCTTGGGAAATATTGCTATATCCTTTGAAAACCCCTCTTTCTGTGAATACCCTAGAGCGTAATCTTTTGATGAGGTTTGGGTAAGATCCTTATATTGTTGGGGTAGGGACTCATAAATAAATTTCTGCTGATCCTCTATCGATCTATCAGAAGCGGTATGCCAGCACCGGATCTCGGCAGCAGGGACATTTAAAGCAAGCCAGACGGCCAGGCGGGCGGCAAAAGTGCTCTTAGAGCTCCGATTTCCACCAAAGATGACGATGATCTCATGGTCTTCCCATAATTCAAGACATCTCCGCCACATCGGGAGCGTCCATCCCCATTCTACAGGGTCGTGCTCCTCATTTGCCTCCTGTTGCTCGAACATGGAGTAGAGGTGCTCCACACGATCGTCGGAAGCTTTCGATAGCTTCTCTTCATCAATGCGAATAATGCCGTTATCCCAAATAAACTCTTCAGGCCACGGCTGGCCGAAGCTTGGGGATATCTGAGATGCTAGGACTACAGGGGCTTTCAGACGCCTCTTTCCTCCACGTTAAGAGCGGTTAATTCATCGCTGGCTTGTTTTATCTTGGCTGAGACTATATTACGCTCTGCCGATAAACCAGCGATTTCGGCTCTTTTAGCCTCTATACGCTCAATAACGGGGATAATCTTCGCAACTTTCTTTTTCGCTGCAACTTTCTTTTTCGCAACTACTTTCTTTTTTGCTGCTATTTTCTTTTTTACCATAAATGAGGGACAAAAGCACAACTACCCTGTCTTGTAAAGTAAAATTGAGCCCCCGAGGCAGGACAAGGTGGGGAAATGCAAATAACCCCTAACGGGATGGGGGAACACCCCGTTAAAACCTACCTCGGGAGCAAAGCCTTATTTTAAATATATTCCGTATTTTTCTACTGTAGCGATAAAAGAGCTAGCTGCTCGATGAGCATTTGTTTTCTTGGCATAAGCCTCTGAAGTGGACAGTATTTGCCCATTTTGCCCCATAACATTGTAATACCATCGTCCGGCCTTGTTTTCTTTTAGCTCCACATAAGGAGCATACCTCTCGCTACCTTTTTCAGGTTCATTACCACTCATTTTGTCCCTTTTTTTATTAGTTTAGGCGATAGCTCCCCCACATCGCTTATATGCTGTAAGTCTTTAATCCTAATTCCTTGTTTTATCAACAAAAAAGTGGCTACATCTTCCGCTCTCTTCCATTTAACCATGTGGCTCTTTATCCCTTTCATCGCCAAATAGTATATTTCCTGTAAGTGTTACCAAGGAACCTCCGTTTGCCGTTTTTAAGGATCGCCATTGTCCCTTTAGGCATCCGGATTACACGCATAACCTCCTCAAACACACCGTTTTTCTTTCTTCCACGGCGGCATAGAAGTCGATCACCAACAACAACATTATCGGCGGGCACAATGGACTCATGCGTTACCCGATCTAATTGTTCGGTATTGATCTTAGCTTTCATCTGAAGAGCTCGCTTTATGCTTTTCAGCCGAGATAATGTCGCTAGTGACAAATCGGGATCCTTTCTTTTTAATAATATGTAAATCTAATGTGCCATAACTTCTCCAAAGCTTAATGATCTGCTTAAAACGTACGGTCATCATCCCTTTTACATCGACAAAATAAGGATATTTCGTGTCATTAAGTGATTCAGGGAAATTAGGGACGATAAAAAAGTCAGGGACGTAGACGTTTTCAGGAACACCCAGCCATAGGCGTGGTTGCTCGATAAACTCAAGGATCTCCCCGCCTTTTTTAAGCATATAGAGCTCTTTGGCGTATTCCATCTCGGCTTTCGAGGCATAGGTACGCCCATTGTATCTACGTTCATCTGGAGGAGATACCTTGTATTTGTTCTTTGAGAAGTTGTGTTTATTTTTCATCTCAATTCTGCGAATCCAATTGTAAAGTTCTATGTCGTTTTCTGTCCAGCCGTCCATTTTGCATAATTATCTGATAATTTATTGAAAGTCATCTAAGGAACTCCTGGTCATCTCTTGGGGTGTGTCCCCACAGAGGAAACACGGCTTGCCCTCCTGAATAGGGATAGCACGGGCATATCGATTCCAACAAGTGGGGCATGAGCCCCGTAAAGGGTTAGATTCTGATAGCATTCGCCCCTTCTTCTTTCTCTTCTTTACCATCTTTCCCCCTTTCCCCCTCTAATGCCCATTACTAAAAGTCCTTTGTTTGTCTTTTAACTTTTCTACATCGGATTGCAACTTAATTACCGCTTTTTCTAATGCTGCGATATTAACTTCATTATGCAACATCGAATCTACTCTTTCTTGTACCCGCTCTGTCTGCTTGTATAATTCCTCGATCAGCATGAATTGCTCGCTGTCCGCTGGCAATGACCCCAGTAACCCCCTGGGCCATTTGATCCTAAATTCAGTATTCATCACTAAATCCTTATCCATAATCTCCAACTGAGTCCCGTATTTATTCAGCTTCTCCTGAACCCCAAAAAACGCCCATACCCCTATTCCTACTGTCGCAATTACTGATATCAGGTTGCGGATCGGCATCGCTACGTTTGTCGATTCACTTATCTTCATAAGATATTAACCAGCTACTTAATCAGGGGCATTCAAGCACATAAAACTCTCCGCCGCTCGCTTAAACTTCTCTGTAGACTCCATATATACCAAGTCCCAGTTCGATCCGTGCTCCAACTTCTCCGCAAGCGTATCAGGGGCAGCCTCCTGTATGAAGTAGTATTCACAGGCCGCATCGTTTAACGCGTATTGTGCCTTATCTTGCCCCATCGATAAAGCAAAACTCCTGCGCCTCCGAGATCGAGCGCATACATCCGCATATACATCGAAAAATGTCCTCTCTTCTTCCATCTTATCTTATCCTTACTCCACGAGCATTGTATTCTCCCTTTATCTCGTAATATAACTCCCTGTCTGTCCCCAATATCCATACCATGTCCCGCTTCTTTAACGAGACATCCCCTCGACGCTGAACCAAAGCCTCTCGGCCGTCCCCCATCCGCACTACATATACCCTAGGATTTGGCGGGTCTGCATCCTCTATCCTTACCCAGGGAGTGTCCCTGAAACCTAATACCTGCGGGTAAACCAGCTTCTTCCACTCCTTGTCCTTGCGCTCTAACATCTCTCCCACCTCCTCCCCCTCGTAACAACAGAAATCTCGTGGGTCTATCCCATTTAACCCTAATTCTAAGAATTCCCACCTTAACCCAGTGAAGATGTTCCCCTCCGTGTATGCCCTTAATTCCTTGATGCTGCTAAAAATACTCTCCTCAAATTCCTCCCCAACTTCTAGCCACCTCGACAAACCTGACTCATATTCTTCCTTGTTATACCACCAACTGTGGCTCTCCCAAGCCCTTACCACTATCTCCCTGTCCGCCATAGATGATAATATTTCCCCCTTCGCCTGATCCCTTAATCCCTCCAAGTCTCTCTCGTTTATCTCTTCCCTGTCTCTAGGATCAAAGCTATATCGGGTTTTACCCCCTCCATCGTATAGACTAATGGATATATAAGAGGCTTCGGACGATTCGCCGGTAACCCCCCCGCCCCCATTACCCCGATATGAGCTTAACTTATCCTTAATATTAGTATCACTGATTGGACCACTGGTCACTGATATTCCCATAACTTACCTTTCTTTGAGTGAATTGCTGATTTACTGAACCTTACACTGAACCGATCAAAGCCGATCTTTATTTAAACTTAAAGCAAATAATATCCTGATTTAATATCCTTATCTATACTTTGATTGATCAGACACAGCAATAAATGGATTAATACCCATAAATACCATACCTAAAAGATAAGAGATATTACCATTTAAAGGCTTTGATTGATGGTGTAAGGTGATCTCTTCTTGTGAGATGAAAGGTATCTTTTTACCTCAGATATTGATATTGAATATCAGAAACTTATCTCACCTGGCCAGGGTGATGATCTTCCATTTATATTGATATCTTATCGATCCAAACAAATTTGCTTTTCTACTGCAATGTATCTCTGCCCGTCTTGCTGCCGAAGGTAGGTGTACGCATAATTGATTTTACCCAAAAAGAATTGATTCTGTAAAGTTTAATCCACTCTATACAGAGTATGTATAAGTTAAACTTATTTGAAGCTTGCAGAGGATTAACGGTTAACCTTTCGTCCAATTAAATACAGTATCTATCAAGGAAGGCTTGACAAAGGTTTACCCTTTCTTTTTATATGGATGCATGATAGCTAATAAAAAATATAGAATTAAAATAACAAAGCACATAATCAAAGAAACAATCATCGATGTTGACTCAGTTGCTGACCTGACGCAGGCGGTTCACGTAGCTCAATATCTTGCAACAAAAAATAATAGAACATGGGTTGATGTAGGATCAGAAATATCTGAGTCAAAATGCATTAATTAATAATCAATCAATCAATATATAAAATGCAAAAAATAGATCAATCACTTCTTAAATTCTCTAAAGGGAATAGTAAACTACCAAAAGACACATTAATCATAAGCTTGCCGGCTGGCCACTCATGCCCTTTCGCCCAAAAGTGTCTATCAAAGGCCAATCGCATCACGGGAAAGATTACCGACGGGAAGAACGTAGAATATAGATGTTTTTCTGCCACCTCAGAAAGTGCTTTTCCTAGCGTGAGAAAGCAACGGTGGCATAATTTTGATTTACTGAGGGGTAAGGATTTTGAGGGCATGGTGAAACTCATCCAAGCAAGTTTAGACGCAATTGATTTAACCAAAATTAAGCTGGTTCGCATTCATGAGGGCGGGGACTTTTTCAACCAAAATTATCTAGATGCTTGGCTCTCCATAGCCAGACTAAACCCTAAAATGATCTTTTACGCTTACACAAAAAGCATCCAATATTGGCAAGCGCTTAAGGATGTAATACCTAGCAATTTTAAATTAACCGCAAGTTACGGCGGTAGAGACGACGCCAAAATTGTCACTAATAACCTGAAAAGTAACAGTGTCGTGTTCAGTGAAAAAGAAGCCAAGGACAAGAGCCTAAGAATAGATCATAATGATCAGCTGGCTTGGAAGCAAGATAAGTCATTTGCCGTATTACTTCACGGGACACAACCCAAGGGAAGCAAGGCATCGCAAGCCATTAAAACGATGAAAAGCAACGGGACGCAATTCTCATATGGAAAAGGCAATAAATAACAAATCATCAATAAAACAAGGGGAACCATGAATAACACAGCAAATAATGTAAGTTTTGAGAAAACATTCCAAGATGCGATTGATGCAGTCAGGATATTTGATCTTGAAATTGTAAAGATATATAAAGAAACAACTGCCCTCGAAATAAAGATCTCAACGATTCAACGCAAGCAATATGAAATAATGAGAGCTTTTGACCTCACAAACGAAGATTTCTAAACGATCACAAAATCAAGGGGGAGTAATAAAATGAATAATGGAAAAATTGAATTAAGGAACATCAAGGTTTTTTTAGGGCTCTCTGAAGAGACCCATTGCTATACAGCAGTAGTCTGGTTCAGAGGGGAAAAAGCTGTAGAGGTCAGTAACCGTGGATATGGTGGATGTGATAGCCAGTACGCATTAAATGGCGGTTCGCTAAACGATCTTGAATTGTGGTGCAATAAGAATCTGCCAAAATGGGATACTCCGAAAAGCTATGTAGATCAAGGAATGCCCTTAAAAAGCCACGAAACAACCCTTGAACATTGGTGTGCCGAACAGGTGGGGAAACACCTAGAAATGAGTGAGTTTAAAAGAGCCATGAAGGTACGGCCTGTTTATGTCGATAATGGCAAGCTCATGGAAACAAAATTCAAAGGCAAAAAGAAGTATACAGAGGATCAAAAGGAGAGTGTCCTCAGAAAACACCCTACCGCTATTATCTTGAATGATATGGACACGGAAGAAGCGTTTAAATTATGGGAAAAGTACAGGTCTTGATCTTTGAAGGGAAACAATCTTATGAAAAAAAATATAATCATATCGCTCTGCGATCATAGGGGGAGGACGTAACCTCGCCTCGAGGTTATGTCCAAAAATGATGGCGTATCCACCTGGGCGACTTAGGCAGTTAGGCAACAAGGGGGGTTGCCTTGCCTAACCACAGCAAACCACAGCAATGGTATATATCTTATACGGAGAAATACGTACTTTCCATCGTATGATAAAACCCTTTGCTGCTTTGCTGCTGGGGAGGCAATATATGCTTTTGTGGCGCGTTAAGCTGGTTGTAGCCTGGGATTAAAGAAAATTTTGAAGTGACCGAATTTGCCTTTTGTGGCGCGTTAATTTTTTTGGAGCGTTAATAAGATTTTATAATATAACAGGCCTACAAGCATAAGTTAAACTTGTAAACATCTTGATATGAAACTTTAATGTAGACAAAAAGTTCTTACCGCTTAATTTATAAAGCTGTAGAGGCAGTATAGGTATACAGTATAAGTATACAGATCAGAACAGTAGACAACACACACAAGCATAGACGTTAAAAAAAGGAGTATAACATGAATGATGCAAAAATAGAAAAAGACATAGAATATTATTCACTCGATGTAGCCCGTGAGACATCCGTTTTCAGACAGATTAAAGCCGATAGCCTAAAAGAGCTTTTGGTGAATTTTAAAATCTGGAAAAATTACGCCGAAAAAGAAGCCGAAAAAGAAGCACAAAAAACGTCAGAGGGGAAGACTGGAGTGAAAATGAAGCACACAATTCTCGCGTTTAGAAATTTCTCAGACGGAGAGGCTCAGGATATCTCAAAAGAGCTCGAAGCACTGGATCTGGGTGATGAATATATCTTTTAAACTACTGTTATTTGGCCTGTTACTTGGCCTGACCTCGCTCAACGCCACGACTAGTGCTTTAA
>Ga0114993_10006667_pt1 | contig 10845 bp, 10 predicted proteins | sample ArcticOcean_MG_C_FD_87042 | JGI IMG/M metagenome (GOLD analysis project Ga0114993, IMG submission 87042) | Marine microbial communities from western Arctic Ocean - ArcticOcean_MG_CB2_150 | ecosystem: Environmental > Aquatic > Marine > Oceanic | place: Arctic Ocean: Canada Basin | collected...
AGGTTTTCTAGTTTTCCTTCATTCTCAAGATCTTTTTTATCTTTTAACATTTTAGAATATCCGGACTCATCTAAAATGATTTCCATTAGCTCATAATGGCTCTTGTGTTTTAAATCTTGTCGCCATTTATTAAGTAGATTTAAAATTTGCATCAAACCCAATTTTGTTTTTGGTTTAATTTTATTTAATTGTATAAGTTCAATAGCAGAATCTTCTAAACTTTTTTTATTTTTTCTTCCCCATTCGTATAACTGTTTTACAGATGTATCTCCTATTGATCTTTTTGGCGTATTAATAATTCTTTCTAAAGCTAGATCATCATTTTTTTGATTTACCACTCTTAAAAAGGCAACGCTATCTTTAATTTCAGCTCTTTCATAAAATTTTGTTCCACCAATAACCCTATAACCCATTCCAATTTTTAAAAATCTTTCTTCGAACTCTCTAGTCTGAAAAATAGCTCTTACTAATATTGATATATTATTTAATGAATATTTTTTTTTAAGTTTTTGTTCAATAATTTTGCTAATTCCTATAGCTTCTTCTTTTCCATTTTTGTAACAGGTTAATTTTACTAATTCTCCTTTTTCACCATCTGTCCATAATTCTTTGCCCAGTCGGTTGTTATTTTTGGCTATTAAACCAGAAGCAGCTCCGAGTATGTTTTGTGTAGACCTATAATTTTGTTCAAGCTTAACAACTTTTGTGTTTTTATATGTTTTACTAAAATCTAAAAAATTTCTTATTTCCGCTCCTCTCCAACTATAAATTGATTGGTCATCATCTCCTACGCAACAAATGTTATTTTTTTTTTTTGCAAGTAAATTAAGCCATTTGCTTTGAATATAATTTGAATCTTGATATTCATCTACCAAGATATACTTAAAGTTATTTAAGTACATTTCAAGTATGTCAGGGTTTTTTTCAAACATATTTACACAAAGTAATATGAGATCACCAAAATCGCATGAATTTAAAATTTTTAATCTTTCTTGGTAAAATTTATAAACATTTAAAATAGCTTGTTCCAAGGGGACTCCTTTTTTAGGAGCAACTTGGTCTGGTAATAATCCATCATTTTTCCATTTATTAATTAAGTATAAAATAAATTTTGGAGATATTTTCTTAATATCTATATTATCTGCTTTGCAAATATTTTTAATTAATCTTAACTGGTCGTCCTGATCAATAATAGTAAAGCGTGAGTTTAATCCCACAGCCTCCGCATGCCGTCTTAATAATTTTGCACTAACTGAATGAAAAGTCCCCAACCAAGGCAAGGATGATATTTTTTCATTCAACAGTCCTATAATTCTATTTTGCATTTCTTTAGCAGCCTTATTAGTGAAAGTGACGCAAAGTATTTGATTAGGCCAAGCTTTTTTTTGTTTAATTATATGAACTACCCTAGATGTTAATACTCTTGTTTTGCCGGATCCTGCACCAGCGACTATTAGACATGGCCCTTCTAGAGCAGTAATAGCTTCACTTTGTTTTTTGTTTAGATCAACTAAATAATTTTGTTTGCTAATTTCCATAAAATTTATATTTTATCTTTTTAAATAAAAATATTTTAAGAAAACAAAATAAATGAAATACCAAAAATTTAAAAGATATATATTTCAATCATTATCCAAAAACATCAATTTGTTAAGGAGACATATCCACTCTATCATACTCAATTTTTTAAGAAATTCAGGGAAACTTATCCACTCTATCATACTCAATTTTTTAAGAAATTCAGGGAAACTTATCCACTCCTTTATACTCAAATTTTTAAGAAATTCAGGGAAACTTATCCACTCCTTTATACTCAAATTTTTAAGAAATTCAGGGAAACTTATCCACTCCATTATAATTAATTTTTTAAGAAGTTTAGGAAAGATGGTAAAAAAAAGTTATAAGATAATAGCAAATTACAATTATTATAATTTTTTAAACTTTTTAAAATATATAAAATATAAAGTTAATAGATTAATAAAATTATACACAAAGTCACCCAAAATTAAAAATTATGTAGCATATTCATCAGCTTTTATTTTGTTAAATATTTTTATTTATATAAGCATTCCATTTTTTTTTAATTATAACAAATCAAGCATAAATAAATATTGTTCTGCTCTTGAAATACAATGTTTAGTAGATGGAAAAATTAAATATACTTTTTTTCCCTCACCAAGATTAAAACTTAATAATTTAATAATTTTGGATTCAGATAAAAAAAAACTATTATACGCTAAAAATGTTGCAATTAAAATTAACATTAATGGACTAACCAAACAAAATGAATTTAAGTTTACTAAAGTTGAAACAAAAAATTCAGAAATTAACTTTTATTTTAATGATTTAAACAGATACAAAAAAATAGTTAATAAAATAGATTTTGCAAATCCTTTTGTTTTTAAAAAAGGCAGCATTAATTTTTTTGACCATAACCAAAAAATAATAACAACTATAAGAGATACAAATATAAAAGGTAAAAATTTAAACGACATTATCCTAAAAGGTGTTTTTTTAAATGATGAAATTCAAATTAATTATAAAAAAAATGAAACAAACAATAAAAGCTTAGTATTGAAACTTGTACAATCAAAAATATTAGCAAAAGTAAATATATTTGAACAAAAAGAAGAAGAAAAAAACATGAAAGGCGATGTATTGTTTAAAAAAGATAAAAATAGAGTAAGGTCTGTTTTTACTTATGAAAATGATAAAATAGTTTTTAAAAATGCCGATATACGAAATGAATTTTTAAATGGAAAGCTTATGGGTTATATAAAGTTTTTACCTTTTTTTGACTTTGATTTAGATTTGGATCTAAAAGGTTTTAATTTTAAAAGACTTTATACTTACCTGGGTAAAATGAAAAAAGAAGAATTCAGTAAGTTGTTTAAAATAAATTACAAAATAAATGGTACTATTAATTTAAATACGAATAAAATTTATTCTAAGCATGATTTAATAAATTCTTTCGAATCTTACATTAAATTTTCAAATGGCAATATTATAGTTGAAAAACTATTATTCAATCTAGGAAAATTAGGAGCTGCAGACGTAACAGGAATTATTAAAACAGATGAAAAGTATACCAATTTCAAATTTGAAAATAATATTTATTTGGATAGTGAAAAATATTTTAGGAGGAAATTTAGTATATTTGACAAACAAAAAATATCTAATAACTTATTTACTTCAGGAACTCTAGACTTGGCGAACTTTAATATGCGTTTTGATGAAATAATAGCTGATATAAAATTTAAAGATGAAGAAATCACTTATATAGAAAAAGAATTCAACTATTATATGCTCGATGATGGTGTTGTAAGTTTTTTTAATTTTAAAAAACTTAAAGAATTTATCAAATCTGCAATATCAGATTAAAACTATTTAGTATGGACCAATCATTTTTTTAGGATCTACAATTTTTTTGTATTCTTTTTCAGTTACCAGCCCAGATTTTATTGCTTCTTCTTTTAGAGTTGTTCCATTTTTATAGGCTACTTTTGCAATTTTTGCTGCGTTGTCATAACCTATTTTGGGTGATAACGCAGTAACAAGCATAAGCGAATTATCTAAAAGATCTTTAATTCTTTTTTTATCTGCCTTTAAACCTTTGATGCAATACTTAGCAAAGCTTTTTGAAGAATCAGCCATTATATGAATTGATTGCAATATATTATGGATAATCAAAGGTTTAAAAACATTTAACTCAAAGTGTCCGTGAGATCCTGCCATTGTTATACCGTTATGGTTTCCAATTATTTTTACACAAACCATTGTAACGGCCTCACATTGTGTAGGGTTGATTTTCCCTGGCATTATTGAAGAGCCTGGTTCATTTTCAGGTAAAATAAGTTCTCCATAGCCAGCTCTAGGACCAGATCCTAAAAATCTTATATCATTGGCTATTTTCATTAAGCATACAGCTGCAGTATTCATGGTACCGGAAAAATTAACTATAGCATCGTGAGATGCTAATGCGGCAAACTTATTAGGAGTCACTTTAAAAGGAAGTTTAGTAATTTTTTTTAATTCATTTACTATTTTCTTATCAAAACCCTTCTTAGTATTTAAGCCTGTTCCAACTGCTGTTCCACCTTGAGCTAAAAAGTATATTTCATCAAGCGCAGACTCAATTCTTTCAATACTCTTGCTTAATTGTGAGTGATAACCAGAAAATTCTTGTCCTAAAGTAATTGGGGTAGCATCTTGAAGATGAGTACGTCCAACTTTTACAATTTTATTAAATTCCTTGGCTTTTTTTTTTAATTCTAAATTAAGCATTTTAAGAAAAGGTATTAACTTTCCTTTTGTTCTAATTGCAATAGCCATATGCATTGCTGTAGGAAATACATCATTTGTTGACTGAGATTTGTTAACATGATCATTTGGATGAACAGGTTTTTTACTCCCTAGTTTGCTTCCAAGCATTTCATTTGCTCTATTGGCTATAACTTCATTAACGTTCATATTTGTTTGAGTTCCAGAACCGGTTTGCCATACCTTAAGAGGAAAATGTTCGTTAAGTTTTCCTGCTATGATTTCGTTAGATGCTTTGATTATTGCTTTGCTTAATTTTTTATCAATATCCTTGTTCTTTGCATGTACAATTGCAGCAGCCTTTTTAATCATTGCAATAGATTTAATTACAACTGGTCTAACAAAAAAATCACCAATATTAAAATATTTATTAGATCTTTGGGTAGAAGCACCCCAGTATTTGTCATTAGGTACTTTTATAAAGCCTATACTGTCATATTCTTTTCTAAATTTCATATATAAGGATATTATTAATAATATATATTAGTCTTTATTAAGGCAAGATTTTTATTAAATTTTTTATTATAAATAAAATTATTAATTTGAAACTATGAATTTTATTAGCAGCGAAACATCAGGCAACCCTCCAAATAAACAAATTGAATATATATTAAATTTATTTAGCTTTAAAAAATTTAAAGATGCAGAAAATGAAACAAGAAAGCAAATTGAAAAATATCCAAATTCATCAGTTTTATTTAACATTTTGGGAGCCATTTCTGCTAATAAAAATGATTTAAATGATGCAATAAAAAATTATGAAAAATCAATAAAGATTAATAATAATTATTTTCAAGCCTATAATAATTTAGGAATAGCTTTTCACAAATCCAAAAAAATAGACAAGGCAATTATAAATTATAAAATAGCGATAGACATAAATCAAAACTTTGCCGAGGCTTATAATAATTTGGGAAATGCGTTTGTTGACCTAAAAAATTCTAAAGAATCTCTGGAATATTTCAAAAAAGCAATAAAGCTTAAGCCAGATTATGCAGAGGCTTATAACGGTTTAGCAAATGCAAATGAAAAACTAGGAGATAAAGATACTTCATTAAAATACTATCAAAAGGCTATCACGATTAAACCTGACTACGCGGAAGCTTATAATAATATAGGAAATTTATTGAATGAAATGTCGAGATTTGATGAATCTATGTTTAATTACAAGAAATCTATTCAATTAAATTCAGATAATGAAAAACTGTATAATAATTTAGGAAATCTACTAAATAACCTTGGTTTATTTGATGAAGCAACAGAAGCTTACATGACAGCTATAAAAATTAAACCTGATTATGCAAAAGCATATAGTAATTTATTATTTAATCTAATCTATAAAAAAAACTTTGATATAAATTTTTATTTATCACAAGCAAAAAATTTTAGTATTAATTGCAAAACAATTAAAAAGAATATTAATATAAATTATAAATACGACACCAAACCTAAAAAATTAAGAATAGGATTTGTAACTGCTGATTTTGGAAATCACCCAGGAGGTTATTTTACACTAAATCTTTTAAAAGAACTAAAAAAGAAAAATTTAGAACTAATTGCTTACCCAACAATTGAAAGAAAAGATGAATTCTCTCATCATTTTAAAAAACTATTTTTAAAATGGACTCCGATAGAAAAAAAAAATGATGAAGATGTAATAAAAGAAGTTGTTGATGATAAAATTCATATTTTAATTGATTCACAGGGACATTCTGCACAAAATAGATTGCCAATATTTATTTATAAGCCTGCCCCCGTGCAAATTACCTGGTTAGGCCAAGGTTCAACTGGCATTCCAGAGATTGATTATTTTATTGGAAGCAAGCATTTAAATCCAAAACATGAAGATAGCCACTATGTCGAACAAATCTATAGGCTCCCTGAAATTTCGCAATGTTTTACACCTCCAGATTTTAATGTCTTGGTTAAAGATTTGCCAGCTATCAAAAATAATTTCATAACTTTTGGATGTATAAACAAGTTAACAAAAGTTAATGATGATGTAATAAAATTGTGGTCAAAAATATTATTGTCTATTCCAAATTCAAAGATTTTTTTAAAAAATAAAGACTTAGATGACAGTAAAACCGTTAGTAACATAGTAGAAAAATTTAAAAAAAATAATATAAATAAAGAAAAATTAATTTTTGAAGGGAAATCCAGCAACAGAAAAGAATTGCTAGATACTTATAATAAAATAGATATTGCCTTAGACCCTTTTCCTTTCCAGGGAAACACTACAAGCATCGAAGCTATATGGATGGGCGTTCCTGTAATTGTTCTTAAAGGTGACAGATTTATATTTCATTTTGGTGAAAGTATTAACTCCAATTTAAAGATGAATGACTGGGTTGCTGAAAATAAAGAAAACTACATTTTAAAAGCTATAAAATTTTCTTCAAACTTAAAGGAGCTTTCTAACATTAGAACTAATTTGAGAAGTCGTGCTCTGAAATCGCCAGTTTTTAATGCTACAAGTTTTGGTAATTATTTTGATGAAATGTTATGGGAGATTTGGCGCAGACTTGCTAAAAATTAAATAAAACTCCATAAAACAATAGAAAATAATCCAATTACAATTATTAGAATGCGTACATTAAATAAATAATTTTTTATTTCAGTTGAAATTTTCTTTCTCCCAAGCTTACCGGCTCCTATTGAAATTACTAAATAGAATACTAGTAGGAGTATAAATATAATTAAAAGAATTTGGTATTTTTCAAACATAATAAATTATATATAATGCAATAAATTATATATAAACAGAAAAACAAAAAAAATTATGAAAAAAAAATGTCTTTTTTGTGAAAAAGCAAAACAAAAGATCGTTTATACGAGCAAACTATTTTTTGTTGTCCGAGACAGTTTTCCTGTTACAAAACTTCATACTTTGATTATTCCTCATAGGCATATGTCTGATTTCTTCGATATGAACAATAAAGAATTTAATGACTTAGGAAAAATATTGAGAAATCAAAAAAAATCATTATTAAAATTAGACAAAAAAATATCAGCTTTTAATATTGGTATTAATGTTGGGTCAGATGCAGGCCAATCTATTATGCATGTTCATATACACTTAATTCCAAGAAGGAGTGGAGACATGAAAAACCCCAAAGGTGGAGTAAGAGGTGTTATCCCATCCAAACAAAAATATAACAAACGTAATAATCTTGATATATGATTAAAATTTGGTATAAAATTTTCTGATTAAACTTAACTATTCATTTAAAAAATAACATTTCAAACAAAGTAAGCTTAAATAAATGAAAAATATTCTTGTTACAGGTGGGGCTGGTTATATTGGAAGCCACATAATCGAAAAACTAATAAAAAAAAAATTAAATATATTTATAGTCGATAACCTTACAACGGGTTACAAAAGGTTAATAAATAAAAAAGCAAAGTTTTATAAATTAAATATTAATAATTTTGAACTAATAAAAAAATTAATAATAGAAAATAAAATTGATTCCGTCATACACTTAGCTGCTAGTGTAAGTGTTGCTAATAGTAAAAAAAATTATAAACTTTTTTATGAAAATAATACTAAAGGCACATACAATCTAGTCAAAGCTTGCAAGGGTAGCTTAGTAAAAAATTTTGTTTTTTCTTCAACAGCAGCTGTATATCAAAGTAGCAATAAAAAGGTTACAGAAATATCCAAAATTAAACCTAAAAGCATTTATGGTATAACAAAATTAAAAGCAGAAAAAATTATTATTAAGAACCTAAAAAAATTTAAAATTAATTATGCAATTTTAAGATATTTTAACGTTGTTGGTGCAAGTCCAACTAAAAAAATTGGTCCTATGCAAAAAAATGATAGTCTTTTTAAAAATGCTTCTACTGCAGTGCTTAAAAAAAAAATTAATTTAAAGATTTATGGAAATGATTTTAACACCAAAGATGGCTCATGCATAAGGGATTATATACACGTCTCTGACTTAAGCGACATCCACATTAAAATTCTTGAAAAAATTGAAAAACTCAAAAAATCAATAGTTTTAAATTGCGGTTATGGAAAAGGAATTTCTGTCAAACAAGTAGTTAATGAATTTATTAAAATTGTAAATAAAAAAGCTAACATTGTTGTATTGAAAAGAAGACCAGAAGATATAGTTTCTAGCACAGCTAACAATACAAAACTAAGAAATTTTATTAAATGGCGTCCAAAATATAATAATTTAAATTTAATAGTCAAAACTTGCCTGGACTGGGAAAGAAAAATATAAAAAAATAATTATATAAATAACTTAAGAATTCCTATTCTTGACCACAACTATACGGCAATATATAAATAAGTAAAAAAAGTATAAGTAAAGTTAATTGTTTTAAAAAAAGTTTAAATAGCATGGAAAAAAAATTTAACGTTGATGAAATTTTAGATTCTATAGATTCAATAGTCTCCAACGTCTATGATAAAAGTTCTGACAATTATGATAAAACAAGAACAATAAATAATTACAAATTATTTACTAAAAAATATAAAAGTAAAATCGGGAGCCCAGAAACTGAAAAAATTATAGACGATGCAGAAAAGTTTTTGAAAAATAAACAATCAGATATTTTTAAAAGAGATTTAACAAATAAAAAAAACAATACTTCAAAAAAAAAAAAGAAAGACACCCTAGTTTTAAAAAAAGAGCATATAGATGAAGAAAATATTGTAAAGATAAGCCACAAAGAAGAAACTTATATTAGAAAAGGTAATGACGTAAGCAAGTTAGAAAATAATTTTTTATACATTAATAAAAAATTAAAGTCTGAAAATTTAAACCAAAATGAAAAAATTAAAGATTTAAATATACAAGTTGAAAGCTTTAAAACAGATAAGAGATACTCTGATCTCGACAAAAAAATAAAATTATATCAAGAAGACAATTCAGTGCTAAGGAAAAAAATAATTAGTCTTTTGGATGTTGAAAAAACTCTAAGATTAAAATTGATAGATTCAAAAATAAATGAAGAAATTTAAATGTCTACTAAAAAAGTAATGAAAAAAATGCAAAAGTTAGCTTTTCAACAACATAAAAATAATATTAGTAACAACAAATTTAGGCCTAAAAGAAATAAAGTGTTTAATAAACACAAGAAATAAAAAAACTAACCTCAGCTTTGTAAATTCAGTATGGTAAAAGAGTTGTAAAGGGTGTTCTGTTACCCGGTGTGTATTATTTTACCAGGATGAGTTAGGGGAATTTAGAAATTCAATTTCATCATCTGAAGACACTCTATTCAGTGCTCTATTTCTATGAGGGTATCTACCAAATCTTTTTATAGCTGCAGTATGATCTAACCAAAACTTTTTTATTTTTTCTATTTCTGAATGACTCTTCAAATATTTATCCATTAAATCATATGCCTTTTCGTGATCTGCAATATTTTCACTATGAATAAGAGGCAATAAAGCAAATAATCTCTCGCTTTCATTCATTTCGTCCAAAAAGTTATTTGCTATTATTTTAAGTAAGACCGATCTTGCTGTCTCATCTTGTTCAAAAGCTTTACCACTTTCCCTAAATAAATTTCTTGAAAACTGGTCGAGCAGAATAATCAGAGCGAGGCAACCTCTACCTGTTTTTTGCCAGTCATCCAGTTTATTTTGACTTGCCAATTCATAATCATTCAAAAATTTATTCTTTATAACTTGATCAAATTTAAAATCTTTTTTGAATTTTTGTTCAGCAGTTGTTTCTACAAACCAAAAATCGAGGATTTTATTAATTTTTAACATAAACTAAGCAAAGTTGAATAGTATTAAGGGGCGTTCTGTTACCAGGCACACCCCCACCGATTTTGTATTAACTTTTAAAAAGCTCTAGAGCTTTACCTAACAATTCTTCAGATTCAGCATGATCACCTGCATCATGAGCTGCAATCCCAGCATCACGCAGTTGTTGTGCTTCCGCAATTTTACTATCAATATTTTGGGCCATCATTGGACACGAACCAGCAAAGGCTGAATTGGTCAAAAATAATAAAGATAATATTATAGCTATTTTTTTCATTGTATATCCTTTCATAGATTTACTAATTTATTAAGACTTTTTAATTTACTAAATTTTACTTTGAATAATAAGTATATTGATTGTCACTGTGACGAAACTCATGACCAATATTAGGAAACCTTTTTAGGGGCGTTCTGTTGCCCTGCGCCCTGAACCTTGGTGACAGTTTCTTTATATAGCAACGATGTTGAAGACTTGAAAGGCAGAAGTTTAACAAAAATTATGTGTAGATTACGAGTCTATTGCGAGTGAGTTTTGTGCTAGCATCATGGAACATGAAAAAACTTTTAGGGATCATGGTTCTAGATTTTTTGTTGAGTGGGAATGTATATGCAGAAGAATTGGGACTTAAATGCAAAACCCTTCAATAAAATATATTTTAAAATTATCCATCCCTATTTTTTTTGCAAACTTAGCAATTCCATTTGTTGGAATTATAGACACTGGTTTAATGGGCAATCTTGGTAATTTATCTTATCTATCAGCAACATCTGTTGCAGCAAATTTATTTTCA
>Ga0114993_10006674_pt1 | contig 10834 bp, 5 predicted proteins | sample ArcticOcean_MG_C_FD_87042 | JGI IMG/M metagenome (GOLD analysis project Ga0114993, IMG submission 87042) | Marine microbial communities from western Arctic Ocean - ArcticOcean_MG_CB2_150 | ecosystem: Environmental > Aquatic > Marine > Oceanic | place: Arctic Ocean: Canada Basin | collected...
GTACTGCGGCTATGTTGCGCGATGTGCTGGTGCCGGAGAAGAGCGCTGCGGCGCTGCAGGATTTGTCGCTGGATGCAGACTTAAAGGCGCAATTGGGCGCGGTGATGCGCAATACGGCATCGGTGACCATGCTCGATGCCGGCAGCAAGATCAATGTCATTCCGACCGAGGCTACGGCCTGGATCGACGGGCGGCTGGCGCCGGGCCAGACGCAGGAGAGTTTCATTGCCGAGCTCAGGCCTTATATAGGCGACGAAGTAGAAGTGGAAGTGGATCAGTACAGCCCGCCCCTAGAAGCCAGCGCTGATACAGAGTTGTACCGGACCATCGTTGGGGTGATGGGTCAACAAGCGCCCGAGGCGACCGTGATCCCGACCATTTCTAATGGCGGCACAGACGCCAAACACATTGTGCCGCGCCGCCCCGACACCCAGGTCTACGGTTTCATGCCCTATCGTCAGACGCCCGGCCTAGAAGAAATGAAACTGATCCACGGCCACGACGAGCGCACGTCGTTGGAGAATTTGCTTTTTGCCACCCGGGTGCTCTACGATATTGTCTGCCGCTTTGGCGGGCTAACATAAACTGTAAAAGGAGAAAAGATGACTGATTTCTGGATCGAAGACGGACAGACCATGCTTTTTATTGGCGATAGCATTACCGACTGCGGCCGACGCGCGGCGGAAGCGCCGTTGGGCAATGGTTATGCACGCTTTTTCACCGAGTTGGCCACGGCGCGTTTTCCGGGGCGCGATGTACTCTATATCAATAAGGGCATCGGCGGCAATAAGGTCACGGATATGAAGGAGCGCTGGCGCGATGACGTGCTCTACCACAAACCCGACCGTTTGTCGATCAAGATCGGCATTAACGATCTGCACAGTGATCTGCGCGGCGCCGAGGGCGGCGTGAGTCCACAATTGTTCGCCGCGGTTTACGACGAATTGTTGGAGGTGACGCAGAAGGAGCTGGGCTGTCCGGTGGTGTTGCTGACGCCGTTCTACATTTCGACGGACCGCAACGGCAATACCTTGCGCAAGCAGGTGCTGGATGTGCTGCCGCAATATATTGAGACGGTGGTGCAGATGAGTGAGAAGTACGGGACGAGGCTGGTGCGGCTACACGATATTTTTCAGCAGCAGTTGCAGTACCGGGATGCGGATACCTTCTGTCCGGAGCCGGTGCATCCCAATCATGCCGGGCATATGGTGATTGCTCAGGCGTTGATGGAGGCGCTGACAGATTAATTACAGAAGTAAGTGGGGTCAGCTACGACAGTTTCCACGGCTCGTCCTGCCACGTCCAGGACACGGATAGATGCGCCATGATCTCCCGGGCAAAGGCCGCAACTGCGGGTGTGGGGCCGTCGCCGTAGTTGAGGTGGGAAATGCCGTCGTCGTCGCGCTGCCATTCGCATAGGGCGGTGTGCGGCGCATCGTTGTCGTCGAAGCCTTTTTCGAGGGTGAAGTAGCGCACCTCGGACTCTTTTTTTTCGCCCAGGACCGGTGGTGTGGGCAAGAAAGCGATGCCGACCATATGGGCCTCGGTGGCGCACTGTGGTTGGGGCAGGACGACGATGCTCAGAATGCCTCCTGCATTTAGGAATTCGTTGTGCACGAAGAGGCCGTCGGCGGGTAGAATTTCATCGTCGTCCAGATTCTGGGCGACGTGCTTCCACAGGCCCTGGAGAAAGGTGGCGGCATGGCTGCCGATCAGCATCTGGCGCAGCTGATCGCGCAGCTGGAAAGTCATGCTACACAGGGCGTGGTGCGCAAAGGTGTAATGGTGTTTTCTGGGGTGGTTGCGGGTGAGAAGTTCCTCGAGATTAAATTTTCCGGCCATAAGATCCCCTCATTTAGACATACTACTTGATATTAAATAGTATGTAATCATTGAGTGAATGTCAAGATATTTCTATCGGTTCTTCATCGTTAATCCTCCCTCTCAATACACCCCTTTCACTTTGTCAAACCAGCCGCGCAGCGGATCGTCCAATTCTCGCATATGGCGTTCCATGCGGCCCATCAGGTCGCGTCGCACCTCGTCGTAGGCCGGGTCGCGGTGCACATTGTTGAGCTGGTAGGGGTCTTTTTGCAGGTCGTAGAGTTCGCCGATATCGTGGGCGTTAAAGGTGAACTGGTGGTCGCGGGTGCGCACCATGCGCTGGTTGGCTACCGTAAAATGGCGATCGAAGACGCAGTAGACGTCGTCGCGTTCCCAGGCGCTGTCCTGGCCCAGCATGGCCGGCAGGAAGGATTGGCCGTCCAGATTGGTGGGGACCTCGAGGCCGGCCAGGTCGAGGATAGAGGGATGGACTTCATGGAAATAGACGAAGTCGTCGTTGGCACTGCCGGGCCGTTGGCAGTCGGGGTGGGTCACCACTAAGGGAACGCGGTAGATTTCGTCGTACATGAACTCGCCCTTTTCAATGAGCTTGTGAGCGCCCATGCAGTCGCCGTGGTCCGAGGTGTAGATGACCACAGTGTCGTCGGTCAGACCGAGTTGATCGAGGCGGGCCAGTACGAGGCCGACCATGTCGTCGATGAGGGTGCAGTGACCGTAGTAGCGGGCGGCGATTTCCTGAAAACCGCGCCAACCGTATTCACCCAGTCCCCACATATGTTCGATGAGATGTTGCACGACGGGTTTGTTGGCAAAAGTTTCTTGGTAGCTGGGGTGCTCAGGGATGGTATCGGGATCGTACATGGAATAGTAGGGCTCGGGAATCAGGCAGGGCGTGTGCGGGCCCCAGAAATTGGCCCAGATGAAGAAGGGCTCGTCGTCCTGGGCCAGCTCTTCCATCACGCGCACGGTCTCGGCGGCGACAAAATGCTCAATGCAAGATTCGACTGGTCCGTCGTGTAGGGCGAACATCTCTTGGGTGCTGGTACCGGGATTGGCGCCGGTAAAACGATTTTTGACTTGGGGGCGGCCAAAACCGTTTTCATCTAAGTAGGCGACGTAGGGATTGCCACCAATGGGTTTGGCGCCAAAGGTGAGGCCCGGCAGCACGCCCGAAGCGGGGAATGCGTAGCCCAGAAAATCCTGGCCCTCAAACCCCAGCTGGCTAGGACCGGATTTTTCGTCGACGTGCCATTTGCCGGCATAGCCGCTGCGGTAGCCGGCTTCGTCCAGATAGTGATTGATTCCTTTGACGCCTGGCCGTAGAGTGAGACCATTTTCGGTGACGCCGTGGTGGTGCGGGTAGAGGCCGGTGTAGAATGAGGCGCGGGCCGGCGAACAGATGGCGGTGGGTGTGAAGGCGTTGTCAAAACGCACGCCGCGTTGCGCCAGGCCGTCGATGTGTGGGGTTTTGATCAGGTCGTTGAGGCCGTAGGCACCAACTGTGTCGAGGCGTTGTTGGTCCGACATGAGGACCAGAACGTTGGGGCGAGATTTGGACATTTTTCTTTACCTCCGCTAGTTGCCATAGTTTGGCACATGGAGGGTGGGGCGTCAAGGTGCGAACTGACGGTAGATGGTTTCCCAGCGGGCGGGCATGTCGCGGCGGTTTATGACGGGTCGAAAACCCAGGTCGAGGTAGACCTTAAGAGCGGGCAGGCGCGAGTCGTCGGTCACCAGGGAAATGTGCTGGTAACCGCGGCCGACCAGATAGCGCAAAACGGCGGTGCACACGGCTTTGCCTAGTTTTTTGCCGCTGTGGTCGGGGTGGGCAATGACGTAGTCGAGCGTGCCCTCGGGCGGGTCGGGGCGGCGGTGGGAGGCGAAAGTGGCGGCCGCGAGTTGGTCGCCGTATTGGATGCAATGAGACCCCTGGACACGTTCGGTCTCGCGCATATAGGGAACGAATCGCTCTAGAGTCCAGCTATTAAAGCCAGCCTGGTGTAGCAGGGTCAACCAATTTCCCTCGTCGCCGGGACGGTAGGTGCGCAGGGTGTAGCCTGGGGGCAGCGGCACGTCGGGCAATTGGCGCACGGCGGCAGCGGTGATGACCATGCTCAGTTGTTTGGCGGGGAGATTTTGGTCGGTGCTCATGTTTGCGAGGCAAAGGTGTAGGCGTTGTTAAAGAGTTTGAGCCAGGGACCTTCTTCGCCGGTCCAGGTGTCGGGGCGATAGGAGAGCTGGACATTGCGGAAAACGCGTTCGGGGTGGGGCATCATGATGGTGACGCGGCCGTCGGTGGTGGTCAAAGAGGTGAGGCCTTGGGGCGAGCCGTTGGGATTGAAGGGATAGCGCTCGGTGGCTTGGCCGTAATTGTCGACGTAGCGCATGCAGACTTGCTGGTTGGCGCTGGCCTGGTCCATGGTCTCAGAGTTAGCAAATTCGATGCGGCCCTCGCCGTGGGCGCAGGCGATGGGCAAACGCGAGCCGGCCATATCGGGGAAGAGCACGGAGCGGCTTGCAAGGATTTCTACGGTGACGTAACGCGCCTCAAATTGCTCGGAGCGGTTGCGCAAGAAGCGCGGCCACAATTCGGCGCCGGGAATCAATTCCTTGAGATGGGAGAACATCTGGCAGCCGTTGCACACGCCCAGGCCAAAGGTGTCGGAGCGGGCAAAGAAAGTAGCGAACATCTGGCGCAATTGCTGGTGGAAGAGGATGGAGCGTGCCCAGCCAGCGCCGGCGCCCAATACGTCGCCGTAGCTGAAGCCGCCGCAGGCGACCAGGCCTTGGAAGTTGGCCAGGTCGGTGCGGCCCGAGATGAGGTCGGTCATGGTGGTGTCGACGGCGGCGAAACCAGCCCGGTCAAAGGCGGCGGCCATTTCGACCTGGCCGTTGATGCCCTGCTCGCGCAGCACGGCAATGCGGGGACGGGCGGTGTTGATATGCGCGGCGGCTGGTTCGTAGGTGAGGTGGAAGTTGAGGCCGGGGTCTGAGGTAGCGCTGATGGCGTCAAATTCTTCGCGCGCGCAGGTGGGATTGTCGCGTAGGGCTTGCATGTGGTAGGTAGTTTCGGACCAAGATTGGTGCAGCGCGATGATGGAATCGCTAAAGAGTGTAGCGCCCTGGTGCAGAATGTCTAATTGGGTTGTGTTGGTAGGATGACCTAATGTGTGGGTGCAGTCTTGCAAATCGTGTTTTTCTATAATGGTGTCAATGGTTTGTTGGTCCGCAGTGGCGCATTGTACAACCACGCCGATCTCTTCGGCAAAGAGAGCGGCCAGCGGATCGTCTCCCAAGCTAGTGATATCAATTTGCATGCCGCAGCGTCCGGCAAAACCCATTTCTGCCAAGGTAATAAAGAGGCCGCCGTCTGAGCGGTCGTGATAGGCTAGAATGAGGTCCTGTGCCAGCATCTCTTGTACGGCGTCGTAGAGGCGGCGCAAATCTTGGGGTGCAATATCGGGGCCTTGATCGCCCAATTGGTTGTAGGTCTGCGCCAGTACCGAGCCACCCAGGCGATTGAGGCCGCGGCCCAGGTCGATTAGCAGGAGGCGGCTGTCGGCGTGGGGTTTGAGATCGGGCGTGGCATGGCGGCGGATGTCGGGCACAGGGGCGAAGGAAGAGATGACCAGACTCAGCGGCGCTGCAACCGTGTGCGAGTCGCCCTGGCTGTCTTGCCACACGGCGCGCATGGAGAGCGAATCTTTGCCGACTGGAATGGAAAGGCCGACCGCGGGACAGAATTCTAGCCCGACGGCTTGTACGGTATCGTAGAGTTTGGCGTCTTCTCCCGCTTCGCCGCAGGCGCACATCCAATTGCCCGAAAGTTTGATGTGGTGGATGGCGCCGATGTGGGCAGCGGCGATATTGGTGACGGCCTCGGCGATGGCCATGCGGCCCGAGGCCGGGGCGTCGATTAAGGCCAGCGGTGCGCGCTCGCCCATGGCCATGGCCGAACCACTGTAGCCGGTGAACGAATGTGCCGTCATGCCCAAGTCGGCAACGGGCACCTGGAAGGGGCCGACCATTTGGTCGCGAGCTACCAGGCCGGTGACACTGCGATCGGCGATGGAGATCAGGAAGGTTTTGGAGGCCACCGCCGGAAAGCGCAGCAGGCGCCGGACCGCGGCGCTGAGATCGACCGCTTGCAGGTCGAGGGCGGCGAGGTCCTCGACTGTGTGTTGAACGTCGCGTTGCAGGCGCGGCGGTTTGCCCAGGATGACCTCTAGGTCGAGCTGGTCGATGGGGTCGTCGTCCAAGAGGTCGTCGTGTAGGTGGAGCTTGTTGTCGTCGCTGATTTGGCCAATGGCGGCAAAGAGGCAGCGCTCGCGCGTCGCCATGGCTTCGAAGCGCGCCAGATCGTCGCGGCCGATGACCAGCACGTAACGCTCCTGGGCTTCGTTGCTCCATATTTCCATCGGGCTCATGCCGGGGTCGTCGTTTTTGATGGCGCGCAGATCGAAGGTGGCGCCGGTTGCCTCGACCAACTCGGGGCAGGCGTTGGAAAGACCGCCGGCGCCGATGTCGTGGATGCTGAGGATGGGATTGTTTTCCCCCAGGGCAATGCAGCGGTTGATCAGTTCTTGGCAGCGGCGCTCCATTTCGGGATTGTCGCGCTGCACCGAAGCAAAGTCGAGGTCTTCGAGGTTGCTGCCCACATCCATGCTCGACGCCGAGCCTCCGCCCAGGCCAATGAGCATGGCCGGGCCGCCAATCTGGATGACGTAGTCGCCCTGCTGCGGTCTCTTCTTTTCGACGTGAATGGCGTCGATGAGGCCAACGCCGCCGGCGACCATGATGGGTTTGTGGTAACCGCGGTAGCGTCCGGCGACCATCTCTTCGTAGGTGCGAAAGACGCCGACGATATTGGGGCGGCCAAATTCGTTGCCAAAGGCGGCGCCGCCGATGGGGCCCTCGGTCATGATCTCGCGGGGTGTGGCCAGGCGGGTGGGAAATTCGGCGTAATCTTGTTCCCAGGGTTGGGCAAAGTCGGGCAGGCGCAGGTGTGAGGTGAAGAAGGCGCAGAGTCCGGCCTGAAATTGTCCGCCGGTGCCGGTGGCGCCCTCGTCGCGAATTTCGCCACCGACACCGGTGGAGGCGCCGGGAAAAGGCGAGATGGCGGTGGGGTGATTGTGGGTTTCCACTTTTAAAAGCACGTGGACCAATTCATCCGTATAGCTATAGCAGTAATCTGCTGTCTCTAGCGGGCGGAAGACCTGAGTGGGGAAACCTTGGATGACGCTGGAATTGTCGGAATAGGCCTTGATGCAACCTTGGGGATGTTGGGCGTGAGTGTGGCGAATCATATCAAAGAGCGAGTGCGGGCGTGGCTGTCCGTCGATGATCCACTCGGCGTTAAAAATTTTGTGGCGGCAGTGCTCGGAATTGACCACTGAGAACATCATCAATTCGACGTCGGTGGGGTCGCGTTGCATAGTGGCAAAGACGCGGATGAAATAGTCGATTTCCTCTGCGGAGAGGGCGAGTCCCATGGCGACATTGGCCTGCTCGAGGGCGGCGCGTCCCTGGGATTGCAGTGGGATGCGGACCAGAGGGCGAGGGTCGATCTGCTGGAAGAGGCGGTCGACGTCGGTCACTACGGCTTCGATCATGCGGTCGTAGAGCAGCGGCAGGACGGGTTTGAGCTTGTCTGTAGAGAGGTCAGTTGGGGCGTCAAAGCGGTAAGCGATGCCGCGCTCGACGCGTTTGACGGCGTCCATGCCGCAATTGTGCAGAATGTCGGTGGCTTTGCTCGACCAGGGCGAAATGGTACCGGGACGGGGACAAACCAGTACTGTGGAATCGCTTTGCGGCTGGAATTCGTTTTCTACATCGAGGATATTGCTCAGGCGTTGTCGCGCGGCAGCATCCAGGGGGCGCTGGAGTTGGACGATGTAGAAGTAGTCAGCCTGGAGATCAGTTAGGTCGGGTAGCAAAGCGCGGCAGCGCTGCAACAGGGGCAAGCGGCGGAAGTCAGAAAGGGCGGCGGGTCCGGCAAAGGTGAGCAGCATAGATTGGTCTTTCACTGAATAGGTAGAAGGAAACCCTAGTTATAATTTAGCTCTTGTTTTTTTGAGCTCAAGGTTTGGCAGATTTAAAATATTAATACAGAAGATTAGCCTGGTAAATTGTGGTTTTTTGACAGCTAAATTTACTTAAGCTCTTTATTATAATTTAGACTATATTTTATATTAGTTTTTCGAGATTTGTAAACAACCTCGAAATACAACGAGGCAGCCATGCAGCCATTTGATCTCAGTAGCGGCAATGCACAATACTTAGAACAGCTCTACGAGCAATACCAGCTCGACCCCAGCGCTTTAGATCCGCAGTGGGTAGTTTTCTTTAAAGGTTTTGAATTCGGTTATTTGCGTGCCGAAGAGGAAGAAGAGACGGATGAAGGCCAGGCGGTTGCAGCGCCGCCCCCACCCCGCGCCGCCCCCAGCGCCCCAGCGCGCGCGCCAGCACAGCCACCGATTGCAGAGGCGCCGCCAGATCAGTCGCCACCCACTTATCTCGATCGCCGCAAGCGCGAGCGCTCCGACAAGGGGGTTTACGGTTTGGTGCAGGCCTACCGACAATTTGGGCACTACATCGCTAAAATTGATCCACTGGGGCACAACCGGCATAGCCATCCGTTGTTGGAATTGTCCGAATTTGGTTTGGGCGAAGCCGACCTCGAAAAAGGTGTAGATGGCGGCGGTTTTCACGGCAAGGCGGAAGGTTCGTTGCGCGACCTGGTTGCCCAATTGCAGTCCACATACTGTGCTTCTATAGGTGTGGATTTCATGGCTATTTCGGACAAGAGCCAGTTGAATTGGCTGGAGGAGAAGGTCGAACCCATCCACAATCGCTACACTTTTACGCCGCCACAACAGCGGCGTATCTTGTGCCAACTTATCGAGACCGAGGAGTTCGAACGCTTCCTGCACAATCGCTATGTCGGCCAAAAGCGCTTTTCTATCGAGGGTTGCGAAGCACTGAATCCACTCTTGGACACCTTGGTTGAGTACGGCGTCGAATTGGGGGTGGAGGAAATCGTGATGGGCATGTCGCACCGCGGTCGGCTCAATATGCTGGCGCATCTATTGCACAAACCCTACGAGATTATCCTCAGCGAGTTTGAGGGGGCCGACCAGCAGGATACTCAGGAAGGCGATGTTAAATACCACCAGGGTTATTCCTACGACCACATTACTAGGCAGGGCAAAAAGATTCATCTCTCGCTCAGCCCCAACCCCAGCCATCTCGAGCTGGTCGATCCGGTTATCGAAGGCATCGTCCAGGCCAAGCAGGACTACTTGCACGACCTCGTCCGCAACCGCGTGGTGCCGCTACAGATCCACGGCGAAGCCGCCTTCACCGGTCAGGGCATTGTCGCCGAAATGTTCAATCTATCGCAGTTAGAGGGCTATCGCAACGGCGGCACCATCCACGTTATCGTCAACAACCAATTGGGTTATACAGCTACGCCCGAGGAGACGCGTTTTACCTCCTATCCCACAGACGTAGCGCGGCAGATCCAGGCGCCCGTTTTTCACGTCAATGCCGACGACCCCGAGGCCGTGGTACACGCGGCGTGCCTGGCCATTGAGTTTCGTCAGCAGTTCAAACGCGATGTGCTCATCGATTTGTGGTGTTACCGCCGCCACGGCCACAACGAGGCCGATGATCCCACTCTGACCCAGCCGCTGATGTACCAGGAGATCGGCCGCCATCCAACAGTGTGCGAGATCTACATCAAACAGTTGATCGCCGAGGATGTGGTGACCCAGGAAGAGAGCGACGAGATACGCGAGAGGGTGCAGCAGACGCTGGATCGTTGTCAGGAAAAAGCGCGGCGCCTGCAGGTGAAACCGCGCACCAGTGTCTTTGGCGGCACTTGGCAGGGGTTTTCTTCGGCTGGAGAAGACTGGGAAATTGATACTTCGGTTAATCCGCGTACCTTGCTAAAGATTGCCCAGAAGACGGCACAAGTCCCCGAAGGTTTTAGCCAGCACCGCACGGTCAAACGCATCATGGAAGGGCGCCTGGCCATGGGAAAAGGCGAGAAACCGGTCGATTGGGGTGGTGCCGAGATGTTCAGTTTTGGCAGTCTATTGTTAGAGCGCATACCGGTGCGTCTGGCGGGGCAGGACAGCCAGCGCGGCACCTTTGCCCATCGCCACGCCGTGTGGCACGACGTTAAGACCGGCGAGCGCCACAAACCCCTAGCTCATCTCGACGAAGACCAGGCCGAGTTTGCCGTCTATAATACTATGCTGTCGGAATTGGCGGTGCTGGGCTTCGAATACGGCATCAGCTCGGCCGATCCGCGGCGCCTGATCATTTGGGAGGCACAGTTTGGCGATTTTGTCAACGGTGCTCAATTGATCATCGACCAATTTCTTAGCAGCGCCGAGGCCAAGTGGCAGCGCATGTCGGGCCTGGTACTGCTGCTGCCGCACGGCTACGAGGGCATGGGCCCGGAGCATTCCAGCGCTCGCCTGGAGCGCTTCTTGCAATTGTGTGCCAAGGACAATATGCAAGTTTGCTATCCGTCGGAGCCGTCGCAAATTTTCCATCTCTTCCGGCGCCAGATGCACCGCAATTTCCGCAAGCCGCTGATTGTCATGAGCCCCAAGAGCCTGTTGCGCCACCCGCGTTGCGTCTCGCCCTTGGAAGCTTTTACCAAGGGTAGTTTTCGGTCTGTCATTGGGGACGAAGATATCGAGCGGCCCGAGCAGGTGCGCCGCATTGTTCTCTGTACCGGCAAGGTCTACTACGATTTGTTGGCCGGTCGTGAAGAAAAGAAGCGCGAGGAGGAGGCCCTGGTGCGCATCGAGCAGCTCTATCCCTTCCCGGAGCAAAACCTGCGCGAAGTGCTGGGTTTGTACCCGGTAGCCGAGCAGGTGTTCTGGGTCCAGGAGGAAGCGAGCAATATGGGCGCCTGGAGTTTTGTTCAGCCGTTGTTAGACGAGATATTAAATGAGAGTATGGAGCTGCGTTA
>Ga0114993_10006676_pt1 | contig 10832 bp, 5 predicted proteins | sample ArcticOcean_MG_C_FD_87042 | JGI IMG/M metagenome (GOLD analysis project Ga0114993, IMG submission 87042) | Marine microbial communities from western Arctic Ocean - ArcticOcean_MG_CB2_150 | ecosystem: Environmental > Aquatic > Marine > Oceanic | place: Arctic Ocean: Canada Basin | collected...
TCCAGTAATCCGCCCGGATCCGAGGCGTCGTATTGTACGCCAATTAGGTCGTATGTGGTGTTGACGTATTCCTCCCTAGTCAGGCGATTGTAGGAGACACGGTCCCGCTTGGCCATACGAGCTGCCTCACCTTCCTTGATTCGCGCAGACAGCCACTCCACAATCACTGCCCCTTGCTCGGCAGTTGGGCGCTTTTTTTCCTTCTCCGGCGGCATTTCACCCGAGCTGATCCGCTCCATCACCTCCGCCCAAAGTAATGTGTCCTTGGTTCCCACTTCATGAGATAAATCATCGATCCGGAAATCCCCCTTCTGCTTCTTTTCCCCATGGCACCGGAAGCAATGTTCCTTGAAAAAGGGCAACGCTTCTTTGTTGAACATGTCTACCCGTGCGGAGGCGTCTCCCTCCAAGCAGGGAACGTTCTGCAAAAAAGCGACGCCAACAAGTACCAAGCTATATCGAAAACGTAAAACCATGATCCAATTTAAAAAGTAAAAGCAAATAAGGAAGAAACTAAGTAATGAGACATCCCAAAAATATATACGAACACCTCAAGTCGTGGACAGACATTTAATGTTTTCGTAAAAAACAAGTGGTCTGATCTCATTGCCGAAAGCAACAGGAATCAGAGTTCAAATACGATATAAATTCCAAGCCATAAATATCTAAAGGGATTTCCTAGGCATGAACGAGCAACAGGTCTTTAAGGAAACTACAGAACTTACATAGAACTTGTAAAAAGCACTCGAAATCTACTTTGCTTGATGGACCGTAGTAACAAAGGGTTCGCGGTTTGAGTGGCAATGTCAGTGTTTAAGGTGTTTGTGGATGTTTTAATGAAATTGACGCCCGCACCGACAACAGTCGTCAGTAGGGAGTCCATTCCAATGGCAAAGCGTAGCATATGTTTCACATCAGAAAAAAAATCATTTTGACGCATCACACGAGACCATCAAACAACGACGTATGGGATGGAGAACAAATCATATTAAAGGAATTTAAAGTTGAATAAAATGCTCTTTCAACTTGATGAAAGGAAAAGAATGTTTTGCTGACACAACTTACAAAACCCGGTTCAGCGGCAAACTTGTCCAAGCCAGTCAATATACATTATGAAGAAACCTTTCCGTAAAATATGTTCGCCGCATAACTCCGTTGCATGGGCAACAGCAATCGCCGTGAGCAGTCTGTGCCTATCGGGAGACGCTAACGCAGCAAACGTCTACAAGAGTCGCATCAGTCCTCAGTGGTCCAACGACAACACGCACTTCTGGTATCGCAACGATCTAGCCAAGGGAGCTAGGGAATTCGTTTGGGTCGACTTGAGGAAAGAAGTTCGCCGACTAGCGTTCGACCATGACCGTCTGGCAATGGCCCTTCTGGACGCGGGGATAAAGGGAGTGAAAGCTAGCCGGTTGCCAGTGGACCAGCTCCGATTCGACTTATCTGGCGACCTAGCTTTCTTTCGATCCAAAGGACTGATCTTTCAGTGGAATGGAAAAACACGCAAACTGAAGAAGATTGAAGCCGAAGCCGTTCCCAAAACTACTTATTCGACAAAAAAGCCGACCGCAACGCAACCGGAACCCAAGCGATACCGTCCGAGTCGCAACATTTCGCCCGACGGGAAGTGGAAAGCCTTCGTTAAGGATCACAACGTTTTCGTAAGTTCCATGAAGGGCGAGGAGGAAATTCAACTGAGCAAGGATGGCAAACCGGACAACAGCTACCAAGGACCCTTTTGGGCGTCGAATTCGAACAACTTGCTTTCGTTTCGCGTTCAACCGGGCAAAGTGGGCGAAGTTCATCTCGTCGAATCATCACCGAAAGGTGGCGGAAGGGCCAAGCTCCACAAACGCCGATATGCCCTGCCCGGCGACAAGTTCTCTGCGCATGAACTGAACTGGTTCGACCTCGACGCCAAGATCAACCGGGGTCAGGACAACAAGAGGCATCATCTTAAACCGAAGGTCGGACTCATAGACTTTGGTTGGCCCAACCTGCGCTGGACTCTCGATGGACGCTATGCCCGCTACCGAAAGGTCGATCGCGGCCACCAGCGATTCCGCGTTATCGAAGTGGACGCCTTTACCGGCGAAACTCGCAATGTCATTGACGAAAAAAGCGACACCTTCATCTGGACCGAGCACGCCAAAGACCTTGGCGTTCCTTTGGTCAATTGGCTCACGAAAACCAATGAAATCATTTACGTCTCCGAGAAGGACGGTTGGAGACACCTTTACCTAATCGACGTCGCCTCAGGTAAAATCAAGAACCCGATAACAAAAGGGGAATTAGTCGTCCGTTACGTCGACAGGATCGACGAAGACAAGCGACAGATCTGGTTTCGCGGATCGGGCCTAAACTTAGGTCAGGATCCATACCTAATCCACTACTATCGCGTAAACTTCGACGGCAGTGACTTCACCGCAATGACCGAGGGAAACGGATACCACAAGATTCAATACTCGCCGGACCGAAAATTCATCATCGACACTTATTCCCGCATCGACATGGCGCCTGTCCACGAGCTTCGTCGGGTCTCGGACGGCAAGTTGGTATGCGAACTGGAAAAGGCCGACACATCCGAACCGGAGGCCGAAGGTTGGAAACCGCCGGAGGTCTTCTCAGCGAAGGGGCGTGACGGAAAGACCGACGTCTGGGGGATAGTCTGCCGACCACGCGATTTCGACCCGAACAAGAAATACCCGATCCTCGAGGAAATGTATGCGGGACCACATGACTCATATGTGCCAAAGCAATTCAGCGCGGAGCGGCGTTACTCATCCTGGACCGACATGGGCTTTGTCGTGGTCAAGATGGACGGGATGGGAACGGCCAACCGCTCCAAGGCCTTCCATGACGTATGCTGGCACAACCTAAAGGACGCGGGTTTCCCGGATCGCATCCTCTGGCACAAGGCCTATGCCGAAAAAAACCCTTGGTACGACGTCACCCGTGTTGGGATCTACGGCGGATCGGCCGGAGGGCAAAGCTCGACGGGCGCCCTACTCTTTTACCCCGAGTTCTACAAGGTCGCCGTTTCATCCTGTGGTTGCCACGACAACCGAATGGACAAGGCTTCATGGAACGAACAATGGATGGGCTATCCCGTGGGTCCGCACTACGCGGCATCCTCGAACGTCGACAATGCTCACCGTCTAAAGGGAAAGCTACTTTTGATCGTAGGCGAACTGGACAAGAACGTACCCCCGGAATCCACCTACCGACTCGTCGATGCCCTCATCAAGGCGAACAAGGACTTCGACTTCATCATGATTCCCGGTGCCGGCCACGGTGGAGATGGTCGCCACGGACATCGTCGTCGGGTCGAGTTCTTCCGCAAGCACCTGATGAGTATCGAGCCTCCCAATCACAACGCTTCGCAGTAAAGCAGACCGGGCGTATACGCCTTCGAGCCTATAGCAGGAATCAGTTACCCTTGGTTTTGAGCGGAGGTGGAGCTGCGTCCTTGTTGCGAAAACCGTACATAGGTAAAAGCCTATAGTAAACTTCCAGGCTCAAGGTAGCCAAGGTAGTTGAAACTACGCGACCACCTGCAACTGCGTGAGCGGAACCGACGTCCCAGCTCCCGGTCTCTGCTCCGGTCTTTTTCTGCAGAAGAGGAAGGGTTTCCTTGAGTCGCTCGTTCCAGTCCGCCCAGATCGGCCCTTGGTGCTGGTAAAGAGCGAGCGTACCATAATAGAGGTAGTAGTAGTCGGGAGATTTTACATTGATTTTACGCATTTTGAGGACTTGGGCGCTCTCGGGCATCCGTGGGTCTGTCGGTGGCACGAGGTCGAGTTGGCGGCAAAACATTCCGGTAGCCACCATCGCGGGCTTGTTTTTCTCAGGCCCTGTATAACCGTAGAGTCCACCATGCCTTCCGCCACCGGCGTGATCGAACCACCGACGGGCATTCTCAAAGACACTTTCCTCCACTTCAATACCCGCCATACGAGCGCTGTGCAGAGCCATGTATTGCCAACCCGTGACCGAGGTGTCGGCACCACTGGGACTTGGATTGTAGCGCCAACCACCCTTGGCCGGATCTTGAGCGGCGATGATTAGTTCGATTGCTTTCTCCGCAGGTTCTTTTAATGCAGGATCCTTACTGAGCCCATAGGCTTCACAGAGAGCGATGGCGGCAATACCGTGACAGTACATGCGACCACCTCCCCGCAGGTCACCGTTCTCCTTCTGCTGGGCAACTAGCCATTTGATGGCTTTCTGGACAGTACCTTGGAACTTACCGGGAGTTTTGTGACTGACGCCCCAACCGTAATAGCAAAGCAAAGCGAAACCGGCGCCTGCCGTATCGAAATTGCCATTGCCGCCATGTTTCTTAATATCCCAACGCCCATCGGGTTCTTGGTTCCGAGAAAGCCACAGAAGAGCGAGTCCGATGGCACGCTCGGTAGCGTCCGAACCGCCGAGTTGCTCAATGACTTCGAGTGAAGGTTTGTCGCGCTGCTTACGAAGCAAATTGGTAAGAGCCGTCGGGTCCAGAGTATCTTTAGGGGTCTGCAATTCTCCGGGAAGTAGTGGATCCGTATCGGAATCAGTCCCCGGAAGATTAAGGCTCATGGAAGCGATGGTACCCTTGCCGTCGAATTCAGGCAGGTTCCCCTTCGCCTCAAGACCTGTGTGAGCGACTACTACGTCGCCTCCCGTGTCACTTGTTTGCGCAGCGGCGTCTCCGGGTTCGATTTTGTCGACTTCCGTCGTGGTTTCGGCTGCGTTATTGGCAATTTCGGCGCTTTCTTCGGACTTCTTGGTCTCCACTTGCGGAACGGCCTCCGTGGGACGAAAGACGTCGGCGAGAGGATTTGCCCTTTCCTCTGCCTTTTGTATTTCCCCGGGAGTACTTTCCTCAAGCTCGGGAATTTCAAGTTCGGGTAGGAAAGTTTCGGGTAACGCAGTAAGCAGAGGTGAGATTTTCTCTGGATTAGTAACTGGTTCTTCCGCTGTTTCAGTATTTGCCTTGGACGGACGGATATCACTCACCAGTGAAGTCTTGCTGGTGCTTGTAACTATCGGGCTCGTCTTGGTGTACTCCTGAGCTTCGAGTACAGGGATTTTAAAGTCACTTTCCAAACGGTCAGTTATCAATGCGATGGGTGTTTCAGAAACCTGAGCCTCCTCGGGGGTGCTCTCAAGAGCGAGTTCCTCTTGGGCCAAGGCATCAATGCTTATCGCTATTTCGGGCGACTGTGGTTCACCGCCCGCCGAAAACTCTTTAGTGATCAACCAGATCATCATGAGAAAGAGAACGATCAAGTGGAGAGCAACCGAACCTGCCAAACACTTGTGATATAGATTCGTAATGTCTTTCCAGTGCTCCAGAAGGTAGATAAGAGCAGCGAGAGCAGCGAGAGCGAGCAGGACCCACCAGATGATGTTGCCGAGCAGTTCCATGAACTGATCCCAACGAGAGAGGTCGGTGTACTCGAACACCTCTCGGGTCGTCGAACGGTACAGAAGGTAACTATCCCCGGTTTCCTCACCGGAATCCGCTTCCGTTTCGAAATTCGAACTGAACAAAAGATCGAAACCCTCCATACGTACCGCAGGATCCGTGGCATCGCCCTTATTGAAGTACAGATCAAGTTTTTCGGGGGGTGATTCCTTACCCCCTGCGACACGACTTATGTAGAGTCCAAAGCCGGTGTCATCATCGCGCTCACGATCCGAAGCGAGGAAAATATGATCTCCACGCTTTGTCAGCGCGGCTTGAACGTCGTCCGCCTCCGAATTAAGGTGGCTCACCGGTTCCGCAGGAGAAAACCGAGGCATCAAACTCGACGATTCTTGTTCAGAGGTCGAAGAATTACGATCGGTCGTTTCGGGAATGATTTCGGCGACCAGAATATCATCGCTCCTCCCGGCGCGATCTGAAGAAAAGAATAGACGCCGACCATCAGCTGCCGGTGCGGGACCGAGTTCGTCATTCGCCGTATTGACGCCTTCACCAAGGGACTCGGCGGCACTCCAGCCCTCAGCATTTTGGTGAGCAACGTAAAGGTCGTACCCACCTTTTCCGCCCTCGCGGTCCGAGGCGAAATAGAGGTACTCGCCGTCACGAGAAAAAGCGGGCCCACGATCATTGAAGGAACTATTGAGGGCAGTGAGCGCCTCGGGTCGGGACCACACCCGTCCATTCCAACGTGAAAAATACATGTCGCTACCGGTTTCGTTATTGTCCCGCCGCACCAGAACCATGGTGGTGCCATTGGGAGAGAAGGTCGCCTCCAGTCGTCCCCCTCTCTGATTAATGGCGTCCACTCCATCGGGATCGAGGGAATCCACCTCTTCGGTAAAGACGTTCTGTACGGGATCCTCCCAGAGAACGAACCGAGCTTTGTCTTCATCCACCCCGACCGAGGTATTTCCCTCGTCGGTGTAGTATACCCAGACGTTTTGTCGCAAATTGTCCCAGACGAACCAAGATATCACGACAAAGGACACAAGTGCCACCACCGCAAGAAGAATGCCCCCGATACGGCGCTTATTAAAGACTGGTTCTTGATTGTTCGAGTCCATTGACGTTAAATATCAACCGGCGGGTGGCTGAACGACTGCATCGGGCTCATCCAGCGGGGGCGATGGCTTCCTGAATGCGCGTAGGGAGAGATAAACGAGAAGACCGCCGGACAGGACGAAAGCAATCAACCAACCCGCATTGCTGCCGAACCATGCCGAGGTAGGCATTTTTGAATAATTGTAGCGACGAAGCACTCGCTTGCTCTTCGCATGGTAAAGCCCGAAGTCGTTGCCGGATCGATCGGAATTGAACAGCAGGTGAAAGCCGGCCATACGTGTGGCGGGATGACTTTCATTGAACTTGCCGTTGATTTCCTCACCGAGATTCGAAGGTGGCTTGGGAGTGTTCCGAATCAGTCTGGAACGGTAAATATCCGATCCACCGAACCCTCCCTCGCGATTCGAAGCGAAATATAGGAAATCGCCATGGTCTGTTATTACCGGGGCGCTGTCGTTGTTCGGGGAGCTGAGAACCGGCAGGTGCTTGGCATGGCGAAAAATCGGCGTCGCAGGCAAAGCATCCCCCTCAATGACGTTCAGGCTCGGCCCGGCTGGATCAGGCTCGAACCCAAGCCCGTATAGCGGCGTGTAGCGGTAATGCGCCTCGAGGCAGAGTGTCACCAGCGAGGTGACGATCACTTTGCCCATTGCCCCGGCGTGTGGTCCGCCAAGCTGCCAAGATCCGTCCTGAGCCTGGGCCTCGAGATACTCTGTCTGCATCTTCTTAATCCATTTCCGCCAAACTGGGCCCTGATGCTGGTAGGCGGCTAGAGTGCCGTAGTACGCGTAATAGATGTCGGCCAGATTAAATCCGGCTCCATCGAGTATAAGGGCGGATTCAAAGGCCTTGGCCGCGTTGGCCGAGGAGCGGGTGAGCTGAGCGCAGAAGAAGCCGACCGCGTTCATTGCGTGTTTGCCCGAGTTTCCCTTGCCAGGAGAATCGGTGTAACCGTAGGAACCCCCGTCCTTGCCGCCACCGACAATCTGGAGAAAGCCCCTCACCCCTTCCCAAGTTTTTTTCGGGATGGGGATACCTGACATTTCACCACTGGCCAGAGCCATGACCATCCAGCCGCCAACCGACAAGTCACCCCGGTCTCCGGGCTTGTATCGCCAACCACCCTCCTCGTGCTGAGAATCGACGATAAAATCGATGACACCTTGCGCCGTTGGTCGTAAGTCCGGGTCTTTTGTTACGCCATAGGCTTCGACCAGCGCAAGGGCTGCTATGCCATGATCATACATGTTGCCCTTCCCGCGCATGTCGCCGATACCGACCTCCTGAGCCTTGAGCCAGTCGAGACCACGCCTGACGTTGTCTTGATACTTGCATTGCTCGTCATGACGTTCTCCACGTCCATAGAAGGCAAGAAGACTGAAGGCGGTAGCGGCAACGTCATGTCCGGCTTGCCCTCCACTCTTCTTGATGTCCCATCGACCGTCCTCCTCCTGCTGGGAGGCAATATAGGCCAGCGACTTGTCTACAGCTGTTTCGGTGACATTCGAACCGCCCAGTTTGCCCATCACCTCGGCGTCCTTTAGGGCACCTTCACGAAGGGAGTAGAGCATACTGAGCTGGCGCTCGACGATCAGTCCGGAGAGCTTGTCGCTGGCGACGTCTGCGGAATAAAGGTCAAAATCAACCTTGCGGTCAGCTACGTCCGCAAGCTGCTCGGCTTCCGCCGCCTTGACCGCGTCCTTTTCGGTTATGTCTACGGCTTGGTGGGGACGGTTCGACGCAAAGAATACGGTAAATCCATCGGGGGTGATGGCCGGATAGATTTCGTCGAAAGGAGTATTTACCCTCGTCGTAAGGGGCAACGGCCATGCATATTCGACTCCATCCCACTTTGAGATCCAGATGTCTTTACCGCCCTGCCCTCCCGGTCGGTCGCTGGTGAAGGCAAGCAAGTTACCATCCCCGCTAAGCGCAGGTGACGTTTCGTGAAATTTACTGTTAAGAGCTCGCATCGGGCGGGATTCACCCCAGTTGTTACCGTCCCAGAGGCGAAGGAAAAGGTTCGAGTTATTGCCGTCGACATTGCTGGCATAGACCATGCGAGAACCATCTGAAGAGATCACCGTCTGGTCTATGTAATCGCCCGAAGCGTTTACTTCGCTAACAGATTCTGCCTTTTCCCAGAGCACGTAACCGGGCTCCACGTCCCTTGCTACTTTTTCTACGGCAATACTGTCGGTGTACTTATGCCAACGCCAGGGTTCCAAGTAAGACAAACTCCAGATCGCAGCCGCGAGCACGATGGCGAGAGCTCCCCAAGCGTAAATCTTGTAACGTCGCCGGCGGGTCAAACCTAGGAAAGGCTTGGCCTCCTCCTCGACTTGGTCGCCGTCTGTTTTTGCCTCAGGCATTTCGGATTGTTTTACTTTTCCGTTTTAACGGCAATATTGGCTTTCGGCACTCCAACGGACCTGCAAATTGACATAACATTTGCCAGATAAAGATGCTTGGCGTCCTGATCGCTGCGGATAAGCACCTTCAGGTCAGGTTTTTTTTTGACCTCGGCATCCATCCAAACCTCAATTTGCTCTTCCGTAACCTGTTTGCCCATTAGGACGTAGGCGCCGCTTTTTCTAATGTTAATCTTGGCCAGATTACCGGTGGACTGGGTCAAGGATTGATTCCGAGCATCGACCGGCAAGTTCACCATGTGATCGATTTCCTCTTCCTTGAAGGTAGTGGTGACGAGGAAGAAAATGATTAGGATGAACATCACGTCCAGCATGCTGGATATGTTGATGATTTCCCCGTCCGAGGAAGAACTGTTGCGCCGGCAGTTCATGATTCGTCGGCAGTTGGCTCGATTGACTTCTCCGCCGCAGGTTTCCGCACCGTTTTCTTGGCAGAAGGTTTCTTAGCAGCAGGTTTCTTAGCCACCGCCTTTCCTGTAGCAAGAGCGTGAGTGACGATAAATTCAGTGCCTGCCTCGTCGATATGATCAATCGCACGATCAGCTCGAGTCGCTAACCACTGAAAGAGCAACAGAACGGGAATGGCAATAGTCAGTCCGGCTGCGGTACTGACGAGCGCCTGATAAATGCCGTTCGCCAAATCGGCTGTCTTAGCCGCGCCACCGCTGGTCGCGGTTTTCTGGAAGGCGTCTATCATGCCGTAAACGGTACCCAGTAAACCAAGAAGAGGACAGACCCCGGCAATAACAGAAAGCGGTCGCACGCTTCGTTTCATCTTTTCGGCCTCACGACTACCGGCGTCTTCGATAGCTTTGCCGATGGCCTCATGCCCCTCGTTTCGCCACTGAACTCCGGCCTTAAAGACATGACCGGCGGCTCCTCCCGATTCGTCGCAGAAGTCTTCTGCTGCCTTGCCGCTCGGGTCGGCATCCCATGCATCGCCGAAACCGCTAAGAAATCCTTCCGGCAATACTCGATCTTTCTTTAAGGAAATAAAACGCTCGATACCAAGAGCCACAGCGAGGATTGACGCTATTGCCAGAGGAATCATCACCGGCCCACCCTTCTTGACCAAGGCGAACATGGTGTCGTTCTCGCCACCTGCTCCGGCACCTACCTCAGCGGCCATAGCCAAGGAGGAGAAGGCAAGGAAGATAAAGGCCCCGACAGATAGGGCATAGCGCCCGCTTATTGATGACATTGGATTGCAATTATTGATTTTCATGGTGTTTGGATTGGAAAGTTTGTTTAGCCGGAACGGAGCTGGTCTAGGTATTGGCGGGCGACGATAGCCGCCTTTTCCTTGCCATAGCGAGTAATTACCTCCTTGAAGCGCTGCACGGCATCTTCACGTTTCTTCTGAGCCAGAAGGATTCGACCTATTTCCAGAACGGACTTGGCCCGCCAACTGGGGTATTTCTTGAAATTGATCTCGATGTTGACGAATTCGGCGACGGCCTGTTCGTACTGTTGCATATTGAAGTGACATTCACCGGTTTGGAATCGACCTCGCACGGTCCATAAATCATCCCGCTTGGGGGCGAGAAAGAGTTTGCCATACTCGACGATGGCTTCCTTATGTTTGTCGCTGTTCTCCAGTGCATAACCTAGTCCGAATTGGGCATTGCGCAACCACTTGCTTTCACCGAAGCGACGCAGGAACTCCCGATAGGTCTTAACGGCTTGCTTGTGCTCGCCGGTGAGAGCCTGAGTTTCGCCAAGACGCATGGTCACAGTCTCGGCCAAGATGGGATCCAGCCCGGAAATCTTGGCCGCGGCGGCGAAATGGTCCCGAGCCGGCACAGTCTCCTTAATAATGAATCGCGACTCTCCGGCCTGAAACAGCATGGAGGCGCGCA
>Ga0114993_10006680_pt1 | contig 10828 bp, 11 predicted proteins | sample ArcticOcean_MG_C_FD_87042 | JGI IMG/M metagenome (GOLD analysis project Ga0114993, IMG submission 87042) | Marine microbial communities from western Arctic Ocean - ArcticOcean_MG_CB2_150 | ecosystem: Environmental > Aquatic > Marine > Oceanic | place: Arctic Ocean: Canada Basin | collected...
GTGCCCGTTGTTCGGTGGTGAAGGGTGATCGGCCGGCTATTTTCGTTACGTAGATTCGTATCGATTGGTGGTTGACCTGATTTTCGCTACTTGATGACACTCCGACGCCGATCATGGCGTCCATATCGGGGTGTCCTTCGGGGAATCCGGTCGAGCGAGCGTGGGTGTTTATGTGTTCTAGGAGGAGTGGAGCTTCGGATTCATCGAGGCTTCCAAGAACACCGATTCCTACTGGTGGTGAGCCGAGTGATTTGGCCTGTGAATAGGACATTCCTGAAACGAACATTTCAACGATTCGTCCGTTTTCGTTGGCGACGGTGAGTGCAGCGAAATCTGCGTTTACGAGCCGGCGCGCTAGGTGCGGGAGCTTGGCAAGTAGTTGGGTACGATCGTCGGTCGGGGCAGCGGGTGTGTCGGAGAGCGCTGCGAAAACGTTTGCCGGGCGGTTGTCGGCTACCCAGAGTTCTAACGCTTTGCTTTCTTCTATGTACGCCTGATTCATTGGCGAATTGTGTGCTTCGAGTTCGCCTGCTTCGATGGCGTCGATGATCGTCGATTCAGGAATATCGAATTCAGTTGAAATTTCAGAGACTGTGCGAATTTTTCGATTTGTAGCCAACGTCAGCGATTCTCCGTGTATTCGCGTATTTCATTTAAAGGTGTTTAAGCATTTTTACTGCTTGTAACAAAAAGCTTACTGACTGAAATATGGATTTGGAAGTGGTGATTTGTGCAATTCGTGGAGACTCGAATTTGCGTTGATCACACCTTGTGCTGGTGATCTGTATGGACGCGCATTCGCATAAGTTCGACTGACGATTTCGATTCGCGTTTTAGGCCGCCCATGATGGCTATTTGATTCCCGATAGTGCCGACCAGGAATTCTCCGTTGTCGGCGAGGTGGGCGTTATCGATGTCGGCAAAATCGTCGTTCGAGGGTCCGTCATCTACCGATGGTCCGGTGTTTTCGACGGCAAGTTTGTTGAGCAAGTTTGTTGAGATCGAGGGTCTGGGCGTGATCGCTGTCATTGTTGTATTGGCGGAAATTCATGGTTCAGAGCATACAAAAGTGGTGTGTTTGGACGGCATTTTTGGCTAGGTCCTCCTCCTTTGTCGGGTGGTGAATGGCCTTAATTTAAGCTTCAGCGCGGCTCTATGTGGCTCTATGCCAAACCGTTTTGCCCCGGTAAACACACACGATTCTTATGTGACAGCCCCAAGTGAGTTTTCGGGTGTTAGTTAGTAAGTTAGTTGCGTAACGTAATTGGATACCGTGTAGAAATGGCTTACTTGGTTAGAAAATCATAGTGATTTTGGCTTTGTGATTTAGTTGTGTTGTTCTTATAATGGAATATCCGATTTCAGACGAAGTCGGTTGAACATTTGAACGAGGATTTCGTATTGGCGACAGCAGACACCCCAGATAGTCAGGTTGAGGACACAAAAGTGGACCAGCCTGTTGAACAGAATAGTGACGCAACCGAAGCCCCTCCTGTGGCAGCAGCTCCAGAAGCAGCAGCAGAGTCGGCTCCGGTAACCGAGGCCCCTGTGGCAGAGGCAGCTCCTGTAGCAGCCGAAGCGACCGCAGAGGTTTCAGAAACCCCTACCGAAGAGACCGCTCCGGAAGTGGTGGCCGAAGCAACTGCAGAAGTTGTTGAGCCAGCGCCGGAAGCAGCTACGGAAGCCGCACCTGCTGATGCAGAGGCTGATACCGCAGTTGCAGTGGCTGAGAAGCCCGAGAGCGAATTGACGATGGAAGACCTGCTTGAGCAGTACCTTCCTTCGAAGATTCTCCGCCGTGGTGAGATTATTGACGGCAAGGTAATGAGCCGCAAGCCTGAGGGCATGCTGGTTGATATCGGATACAAGTCCGAGGGTTTCGTTCCCACCAAGGAGATGCGTTCTCTTACAGGTGAAGGCGTTGAAGAGCTGAGCATTGGCGATGAGATTATCGCTTATGTTGTGAACCCTGAGGGTTCTGAAGGTTCGTCGATTCTGTCTATCGACCGTGCTCGTGGTGAGCAGGGATGGCGTGTGCTTGAGAAGGCCATGGACAACAACGAGACCTGCAAGGGTGTCATTACGGGTTCAAACCGTGGTGGTGCTGTTGTTGAGTCTGAGGGTGTTCAGGGCTTCGTGCCGCTTTCGCAGTTGGTTGGACCAGCTCGAGAGCTTTATGTGCCTGGCGGCGAGCCGCCTAAGGAAGGCTTTATCGGTATGGAAGTTGAGTTCAAGATTATTGAACTTAACCGACGCCGAAACCGAGCTATCTTCTCTGAGCGTGCTGCATTGCAGGCTTGGAAGCAAATTCAAAAGATGCGTTTGGTTCAGGAACTCACCGAGGGTGAGATCCGTAAGGGTCGCGTAGCTGGAATCTCGAATTTCGGTGCTTTCGTAGACCTTGGTGGAGCCGATGGTCTGATCCACATTTCCGAATTGTCGTGGGAGCCAGTGAAGAGCCCAGACGAGATCGTAACTGTTGGTGAGGAGATTGATGTATTCGTTCTCCGTGTAGACCGGGAAAACCTGAAGATTGCGTTGAGCTTGCGACGCCTGCAGCCAGAGCCGTGGGACGAGATCGAGACTAAGTTCTCGGTTGGTCAGACGGTAACGGGTACTGTGACGAAGCTTGCTAACTTCGGTGCGTTTGCTCGCATTGATCGTGGTATTGAAGGTTTGATACACATTAGTGAACTTGCACACCAGGTGATTAAGCACCCGCGTGACGTCGTCAGTGAAGGCGATGAACTCGAGTTGAAGATCATCAGGATTGAACCGGAACGTCGTCGATTGGGTCTTAGCTTGAAGCAGACTCTTGATGGTTCGGAAGAGGTTCTTGTGGCTGCAGAGCCAGAGGAAGAATCTTCTGGCGACATTGGTGACTTCGGAGATATATTCGAAGATCAAAATTAGCGCTCAGGACTGCATTTTTGTAGTTACCTGAGGGGGGGAAGCTATATGCCGAGCAGATTTGAAAAATTCTCGGAGAGGGCCCGTAGGGTTCTTTCCCTTGCGCAGGAAGAAGCACAACGCTTTAACCACAATTACATCGGTACCGAGCATATGTTGCTGGGTCTCGTAAGAGAAACCGAGGGAGTTGCCGCGCTTGTTCTTTCGAATCTGAACGTCGAGCTTGTAAAGGTTCGTTCCGCGGTCGAGTTTATAATCGGCCGTGGCGAACGCCCAACGCCGGGTGAGATTGGTCTTACCCCGCGTGCTAAGAAGGTTATCGAGCTCGCAGTTGACGAGGCTCGACGACTGAACCAGACCTATATCGGTACGGAGCACCTGTTAGTCGGCCTCATGCGTGAGGGCGAGGGTGTTGCCGCCGGTGTGTTGGAGAGTTTGGGAGTGAGCCTGGAGAAGGTTCGCGAAGAGACGAACAACATTCTTGCGAGCCAGAGTGCTGGTTCGGGTTCTGGTAGCGGTTCGGCGTCTGGGGCTCAGGCTTCACGTACGAGTCGTACGCCTACTCTCGATGAGTTGGGTGTTGATTTGACTAAGCGTGCTGCTGAGGGCGATCTCGATCCGGTTGTGGGTCGTGAGACAGAGATTCAGCGTGTTATCCAAATTCTGAGCCGCCGTACGAAGAACAACCCTGTTCTTATTGGTGAGCCGGGTGTTGGTAAGACTGCGATTGTTGAGAAGCTTGCTCACATGGTTATTGAGGGCGATGTGCCTGAGACCTTGCGTGGTAAGCGTGTTGTGACGCTCGACATGGGTGCTCTGGTTGCTGGTACGAAGTACCGTGGTGAATTTGAAGAGCGCCTTAAGAAGGTGATCGCTGAGCTGAAGTCGGCTGGTAACTGCGTGTTGTTCATCGATGAGATGCACACGATGGTTGGTGCTGGTGCGGCTGAGGGTGCAGTTGACGCTGCGAATATTTTGAAGCCTTCGCTGGCTCGTGGTGAGCTACAGGTTATCGGTGCGACTACGCAGGATGACTACCGCAAGCATGTTGAGCGTGACCCTGCTTTGGAACGTCGGTTCCAGCCGGTTGTGGTTGATGCTCCAGATGTGATTACGACCGTGGAAATTCTGCGTGGCGTGAAGCACATGTACGAGAAGCACCATGATTTGGAGATTACCGACGAGGCGGTTGAGATGGCTGCGACGTTGGCCGATCGGTACATCGCTGATAGGCAGTTGCCGGATAAGGCTATTGATCTTATCGACGAGGCTGCTTCACGGGTTCGTATCAAGCATTCGACGGTTCCGAAGGAGCTTCGTGAGGCTCAGAAGGAACTCGAGGCGGTTCGTCGTGAGAAGGACGAGGTTATTTCGGCTCAGAAGTACGAGACTGCTGCTGAGTTGCGTGACCGAGAGTTGAAGCTGGTTACGAAGATTGAGCAGTTGGACGCTGACTGGAAGAAGGAAAACCCTAGCGCTGGTGAGGCGAAGGTGGGTCCGGACGACATTGCTGAAGTTGTTGCGATGTGGACTCGTATTCCGGTTACTCGTTTAGATGTTGAAGAGAAAGAGCGTTTGATCAAGATGGAGGACGCTCTGCGTCTGAACGTTGTTGGTCAGGACGAGGCTCTTTCGGTTATTTCTAAGGCGGTTCGCCGTTCCCGTGCTGGTTTGAAGGATCCGAAGCGCCCGATTGGTGCTTTCTTGTTCTTGGGACCTACGGGTGTTGGTAAGACGCATAGTGTGAAGAAGCTTGCTGAGTACCTCTTCGGTGAAGAGGATGCCATGATTCGACTCGATATGAGTGAGTTCATGGAGAAGCACAGCGTTTCCCGTTTGGTTGGTGCGCCTCCTGGTTATGTTGGTTTTGATGAGGGTGGTCAGCTGACTGAGGCTGTTCGCCGTCGTTCATATTCGGTGATTCTGCTCGATGAGATCGAGAAGGCGCACCCGGATGTGTTCAACATTTTGTTGCAGGTATTTGAAGATGGTCACTTGACCGACTCTAAGGGTCGACGGGTTGATTTCAAGAACACTGTGATTGTGATGACTTCGAACTTGGGTTCGAATTTGATTCAGAGCAGTGGTGGTCTTGGTTTCAATCTTGGTGGCGGTAAGGCTTCAGAGACTCTGGATTACGAGCGTGTGAAGGATCGTGTTTTGGAAGCGGTGAAGGATCCTCGTAATGGGTTCAAGCCTGAGTTCCTGAACCGTATCGATTCGACGGTTGTGTTCAGGCCGCTTGAGCGATCGCACATTCTTGAGATTGTGGACATCATGATGAAGGAAGTAGAGGGTCGTGTTCTTGAGCACGGTCTGGTGATGAATATCACTGATGCTACTCGTGATTATCTTGCGGAGCATGGTTTCGACCCGAAGATGGGTGCGAGGCCGTTGCGCAGATTGATTCAGGATGAGGTTGAGGATCAGCTTTCCGAGAAGTTGCTGCGAGGCGAGTTCGGTGCGGGTCAGACCGTTGAGCTGGATGTCGTGGATGGTGCGGTTGTGGTTCGGGTTCAGAAGAAGAAGCGTAAGGCGCGTAAGCCGAAGGCTGTTTATTCAAGTTCGAGTTCGACTGATTCGGGGCGTTGATGCTTTGGGTTGGTTTTGAAAAAGATATATGAGAAGGGGAGAGCTTTAGGGCTCTCCCCCTTTTTTTGTCGCTGTGCGAATTTTTCTTGGGGTCACGAGGTGACGCTTTCTTGGTGATTGGGTGGTTGGCTGAGGGGAGGGTTTGTTGAGGTGTTGGGGGGTGGTTACGGTCGTTGGAATTTATGGCGTGAGATTCGGATCTTCGCCTCGATGGGCATTTCTGGTCATTCGATTCATGATGCTAGGGGAAAGAAAAAATATACCGAACGCTAGCAGAGTTACTCCGGCATACCAGACGTTCTTCAGTCTGGTTGTGAGTTCCCTGACGACAAGGAATGCGTCATCAGGATTTTCAGGATCGTAGTAAACAGGAACATTCGAATTCACGGCGAATTCAGATTTGAATTGTTGTTTTTCTAGGTCGGCGAGACCTGCGATTCCTGAGACCTGCCAATCTTGATGACCTTCGTATTGAACGCCGTCTATTTGGTAGGCGAATTCGGCGGTCATATAGTGATCACAATCGTCGAGTTCGCCCGGAAACGAGATGCAGCGCTCGCTAAGATTGAGGCGGAGATCAAACCGGGGACAGTCGGTTGCTGACGTCTGGAGTCGTACAGCTCTGATCTGCTGGTGAAGTAGTAGGTGATAACGACAATTCCGGCCACGCTCAGGATGAGGCCGAGCCAAAGGATGGTATCGCTGAATATTCCAGAGCTCAGACGAATATTGAAAATGCGCTTGCTTGGCTTCAAATCGTCTCCAGTCTTTGATTGCGTCATATTACTCGATAGGTTGTGCGCGGGTTTCAATTGGTGTTTGGTGCCAGTGGCACGTTTTCTTGTCGCTAGGCGACTTTTTCTGATTGTTGTGGTGGTTGGCTGGGATGTTTGATTTTTGAGGCGGGTGTGCGGGCAGGTTTGGTGGGTGGAATTGGTTGTTGCATAATGGCGGAATGAAATATGACGTTTCCAATACACCGGTTGACGAATTTAAGATGATTACGAGCGTTCGACGGTTGGTGGCGTATGCAATAGATATTGCTTATATTTTGGGCTTTTCGTACGTGGTGATTGGAATTATTGCCATGGTTATGAGTGGCATTAGTTGGGTTGAGTTCAATAGCGGGGCGGGTGCAGAGAATGGGTCTCTGATTCTGGTGCCGCTTGGTTGGTATGCATTTCATACGTGGTTCGTTCATACGAAGCGTCGGTCGTTGGGTATGTTGTTGACTGGTTCTCGGTTGGTTCCGATAAACGCTTCAAAGATCACGTGTCAGAGATCGATTTCGTGGGTGTTTTTTCAGTCGTCGAAATATTTGTTATCGAAGTTTTCTGACGAATCTGTTGAGAACAAGACGAACCTGAGAATGGTTGTGAAAGTTCCGAACAAGCCGTAAGTACCGGGCTGGAAGATTCTGTGTGCACGGAGCCCTGGCGGAATAATTAAATGCCGGATGTTTTGATAAAAGAAGCACGTTTAGAAGATTGTCATGCATTGGCGCATGTGATTATTTCGGCGACGGTGGATGCTTTTCGTGGTCGCGTTCCGGATGCTTGTTTGGGTTGGTTGTCGATTGGGGAGAGTGAGCGAAACTGGGCTCGGATTTTCACGCCAGGCGAGATTCTTGATCAGGGTTCGCGGTTGATTGTTGCGGAGAGTGGCGTGGATGGCGTGATTGGGTTGGCGTTGGTGGGGAGGACGACTGCTGTTCATGCGAACGATCCGAGGGTATTGGATCGGTACCCGAACGATTTACATTCGCTCCAAGTAAGTCCTGAATGGCAGGGTAAAGGTGTGGGGCGGCGGTTGGTTTCGCGGGTTGCGGAGTTGTTGGTTGAGCAGGGTGAGACGGGGTTGTTGGTAAGGGTTTTGCCAGAGAATCCGAATGTTGGGTTTTACGGACATTTAGGAGCGGTGCGGGTGGGTTCGCAGCCGTATGTCTGGGAGGGTTACGCGACTGAGGAGCTGCTATTCGGTTGGGATGATGTGAGTAAGTTGGGTCGCTAGGCGACGCTTTCTTGGTGCCATTGGCACTTTTTCTGGGTGATTGGGTTGATTGGCTGAATATTTTAGGTTGTCGTTGTGTTGGGCGAGCGGGGGGTGTGCATATACTTCGTACTGCGTAGATCCCGATTCGAGATTGGGATGACAGTACGGGGGGGTGTCCTAGGCCTTGAGTAGGATATCTTCGAAGTTTTGCAGGCAGTGTTCGGCGAAGAGTTGCATGTTGGTTTCGCGGTCGGTTAGGGCGGTTTCGAGTGTGGATGCTGCTTCGGTTGTGGGTCCGACTACCGATACGCAGGTGTGGCCTGGTGCGTCGCCATACGGGTTTCCTGTTGGGCCTGACGCTCCGGTTTCGCTGATACCCCATGTGGTTTTCAGGAGTTCACGGCTGGTTTTCGCTAGGAGGGCGGCGTATGGCTCACTGGCCGATCGCATTCCGGGGTGGTTGTCGAAGTCGATTCCTAGAAATTCGTCTCGGGCTGTTTTTGTGTAGACGACTGATCCGCCCATGAAGTAGGCGGATGCGCCGGGTACTGCGAGGAGGGCTGCGGAGACGAGTCCGCCGGTGGATGATTCGGCTACCGCTACGGTTTCGCCTCGTTCTTTAAGGAGGGTGGCGATTGAGTTGGCGAGGGTTTGGAGTGGTGATGCCAATGGCATGTTTTCTTTTGGTTGGTGGTGTGTTGCCGGCGAGGTGGGCGCGGCGTGATGGGATGGTAGCTGAGTTGCAAGGTTGTTTGGTGTGGTGGGTTCGCTGCAAAGGAGGAGGTAGATCCTGAAATAAATTCAGGATGACAATGGGGTCGCTAGACGACATTTATTGGGTGAATGCGGGGTCGGCTGAGTTTGGCGTTGTTAGCGCTTGGCATAGATCCTGATTTTCATCAGGATGACAGCTGACGTGGTGGGTTGGAGTGCCAATTTTGGTTGCTGTAAAAAGAGTGAACGGGCATACTCGTTGGCATGGCAAAGAATTCAACGAAGATTCAATTTGAGTGTAGTGGGTGTGGGCGCGTTACCCCTAAGTGGGTTGGTAAGTGTTCGCAGTGTGGTGAATGGAATACGGTTGAGGAGAAGCTGGTTCGCTCGGGGCGTAAGGCTACGGGCGCCCGAAGCGGGCTTGGTCGCGCTTCGCAAATCTCCCCCTCTAATTCTCCTGGTCTGGGGAAGGATCGGTTGGTTCCCGTTGAGTTGAATGAAATTCTGGTTGATGCGACTGCTCATATGGCGACGGGGTTGGAGGAGTTGGACCGGGTTTTGGGTGGTGGATTTGTTGCTGGGGCGACGGTTTTGTTGGCTGGTGATCCGGGAATTGGGAAGTCGACCCTTCTACTACAAGCTGCGGGTGCGATTGCGGAGTCGGGTAGGACGGTGCTTTACGCCACGGGCGAAGAGGCGTTGGAGCAGATTCGTATTCGGGCTACTCGTTTGGGCGTGAAGGGCGAGCGGGTGTTCATGGTGGGGACCGGTGATGCTTTGGATATTGCGGATCATATTGCGCAGTTGAATCCGGCTGTTGTGATTGTTGATTCGATTCAGACGGCTACTCATCCTGATCTTGATTCTCCTGCGGGAACCGTTTCGCAGATTCGTGAGTGTGCGGCTTATTTGTCAGCTGTGGCCCGCGCTAGTCATACTGCGCTCGTTCTCAGCGGTCACGTTACTAAGGATGGGAGCATTGCGGGTCCTCGGGTTTTGGAGCACCAGGTTGACGCTGTGTTGCAGATGAGCGGCGATAAGGGTGGAATGCTGCGGATGTTGCACGGGGTGAAGAATCGATTTGGTCCTACGGACGAAATTGGTGTGTTCGAGATGCGAGAAGAGGGATTGGCTGGGATTTCGGATCCTTCACACGTGTTTATTCAGCAGCGCGCCAGAGCGGTTTCGGGGTCGGCGGTTGCTTTGATTGTCGAGGGAACTCGTTCGCTGGCGGTTGAGGTGCAGGCTTTGGCTACTGCTTCTTCGTTGGCTTCGCCTCGGCGGGTCGCGAACGGGGTCGAGATGTCTCGCGTGCACCTTATATGTGCGGTTTTGGCGAAGCACATGCGGTTGCCGGTTTCGAATCACGATTTGGTGATTAGCGTTACGGGTGGTTTGGATATTAAGGAGCCGGCTGCGGATTTGGCGATTGCGTTGGCGATTGCTAGTTCGATGATGGATAGGCCGGTGGTGGATACGGTTGCTGTTGCTGGCGAGATTGGGCTTTCGGGTGAGTTGCGTTCGATTCCGAGGGCGGATCGTCGGGCGTTGGAGGCGGGTCGGCTTGGGTTTGCGACTTGCATGATTCCGGATGCTGCGGGTGATGTTGGGAAGTTGGGTTCGGTGAAGGTTGTTCGACCTACGAACATCGCTGAGGCTGTAAGATTCGCTTTGGCGCCTGTGGATGGTGCGGTTGGTGCTTCGAGTTCTGTTGCGGAGGGGCGTTCTTCTCGGTAGTTGATTTCGATTAGTGGTGTGCAGGTACTTTGTACTGCTTCGAGGTTCTGAATCGAGTTGAGGATGACGGGTGGGTCGCTAGGCGACATTTTCTTGGTGCTGACGGTTTTGGCTGAGATGGGTGTTGTTGGCGCTTGGCATAGATCCTGATTTTCATCAGGATGACAGTGGTTGGTGGATTGGTAGTCGTGCGCAGATCCTGATTTTCATTAGGATGACAATGTTCGAGAGTGACGAATGGTAGGCGAGTTTAGTTGGTCGGACTGAAGAGACCTGAAATAGAGATGTCGCTTGAAGAGAAGGATTCTGCTCTTCGGGAGTTGATCGCGGGTTACGGCTCGTTGATTGTGGCGTATTCGGGTGGGGTTGATTCGACCTTTTTGGCCGGGGTTGCGCACGAGGTTCTTGGTTCCGAGAACGCTGTAGCAATTACTTCTCGTTCGCCGAGTGTTGCGCCTGAGGAGCTTGAGACGGCTTCGGCGTTGGCGGTTGAGCGTGGGTGGCGGCATTTGATTGTCGATACTGACGAGATGAATGATCCTCGGTATCTGGCGAATGACGGTCGGCGTTGTTTCTTCTGCAAGACGGAGTTGTATACGCACCTGGACCGGCTGGCCGGTGAAATTGGGATTACCAAAGTTGCGAACGGTGCCAATACTGACGATTTGGGCGACTACCGCCCCGGTATGGTGGCGGCCAAGAATTTCGAGGTTGTTTCTCCGCTTGTTGAGACGGGGATGAACAAGCAGGACATTCGGGATTTATCTAAGAAGATGGATTTGCCTACGTGGGATAAGCCTGCGCAGCCATGTTTGAGTTCTCGCATTCCTTACGGGACGATGGTTTCGGTTGAGGCTTTGGGTCGGATTGGTAAGGCTGAGAA
>Ga0114993_10006681_pt1 | contig 10826 bp, 15 predicted proteins | sample ArcticOcean_MG_C_FD_87042 | JGI IMG/M metagenome (GOLD analysis project Ga0114993, IMG submission 87042) | Marine microbial communities from western Arctic Ocean - ArcticOcean_MG_CB2_150 | ecosystem: Environmental > Aquatic > Marine > Oceanic | place: Arctic Ocean: Canada Basin | collected...
ATATAAAATACCACAAATTAGAAAAGATTTTAAGAAATTTCCAGAATTTTTGGATTGGATATTAACTACAGATAAGGTAGATCATCAAAAAATGGTAAAACAAAATATGAGACCTTTTGAAGTTTTATTTTTTGCAGTAGGAACTGAAATTTTAAAAAATATTAGTGGATACTTGGCCGCATCTCCAGATGATGCAGTACAAAAAATAAGAAAAAATGTAATTGGAGCAATATCTAAAGTAAAAACAGCCAAAGATATTAAGAAATTGGAAACATTAAAACAACAAATAAGTAAATTAAATTCTATTGGTGGATTAGATTCAATAGTTCCATCAGAAGGAATTGTATTTAAGTATAAAGGTAAAGTTTACAAATTTACTGGCGCTTTCGCTCCCGTAAATCAAATTTTAGGGTTATTAAACTTTTAGGGGTTATTATGTCAGGATATAGTAAAGAAAATAAAAGACAAAACGACGCATTACAAAGCATTATTAAGGGAGGAGATCCTGAAAAACGAATATTTGTTTCAGGTGTTGATAAAGAGTTTAAAAAGGAATTTGAAGAAAAAGAAGCTATAGAGAAAAAAATAACGGATGAAAGATCCGAGGTTTTTAAGGAAGCTAGAACGCCTTGGTTTTGTCCTAAATGTGATAAGATAATGAAAAAAAGAATTGATAGTCAGTATTATCGTAGATATAATCATTGTTTGGATTGTCAGGTAGAATTTGAGAATAAATTGGCCGTACAGGGAAAATTAAATGATCATATCGAGGAAACTGTTAGACAAAATAAAAAATCTTATCTTAAAGAAATGAAACAGTCTATTGAAGAATGGAAAAATTCTCCAGATACAGTTTCTTTTCTTAATCAGGTTAAGCCAGATGGGTATTCACTCGATGAAGAACAGTGGGCAGTAAATAAAGACAATATTAACAAAGAAATTGAAGAAGCTGAAGAATATTTAAAAAAATTGGAAGAATCAATTTAATATATTTATATATTTATAAGTGTAGGATTATATACAATAGGAGAAGTTCATGTCGGACATAAATAAACTTAGAAGTTTGGTACGAGAAGAAATTAAATCCATTATGGCAGAAAAACAGTCAGATGGTGGATTAGATAAACTTGATGTAAAATTACCAGCTCAAGCACAAAGATTTTTAGATAAGGCAGTTAGTGCTATAAAAGGCGCTAAATTAAATCGTCGGAAACAGATTGCAGCATTAGCTAAAATAATTGATGGTTTAGGGTTGGATAGGAAGGAATTAGCTAAATATATTACTAAAATAAAACGGGAGTTATAGTTTTGGGAAAGATAATAGCTATAATTTTAGCATTTTTAGGAATATCGGGCAAAGCATCATCCATAAAACGGGCAAAAGTAAAAAAAATTGATAAAAAATTAAAAGATTCTGCTAAAAAGATTAAATCTATCGGTAAAAAGGTTAAAACAGCAAAAAAAGAATCTAAAAATTTGAAAACTAAGGCTGCAAATATAGAAAAAGAAATAAAAAGTGTTAAAAAAGGTAGTAAGAAGCGTAAGGAAATTAAAGATTCAAAAGACGCTGAAGATTTTTTAAGAAAATTTGCAAAAAAATAGGAGTAAATAATGGCAACAGCAGTACACGGATCATTTGTAGGTAGAACTAAAGCAATTGATACTACTCAAAATGCATATGGAGAAGTTGTAAATGTCGTTGCGGCAAGTACAACATTTTCGGCAACGGGGTCAAATTTTAGTATAGCATTTATGGTGCATACAGGAACTAACTATACTTTAACTCCAGTTAATGGAAGTGGAACAATAGTTGGAGCCACTAATCCCGTGACGGCTAATGAAATATATCCAATTGCGTTGAGTAAAGTAGTAACTGGTGGTTCTACAGTCGTAACACTCTTGAGATAATTGGATCATTCGAATTATAATGAAATGGATATTAATAATATTAATAACTGCATTTTGTTCTGCCCAAGTTACGCTTACTGAGGAAGAATCAAAAAAAATTGCAATAAATGTTCAGAATTTACAGGTTGAAGTCGATTCTTTAAAAAATATTGTAAATCTACAAAATAAGTTGATATATATACATAAGGAAGTTATATTTTCGGACAGTACTCTCACAGTAAGATTAGAAGAAAAAATTGATGTTTTAGAAAATGATGTTAAATTATTTGAAAAAAAAACAAAGTTAGTTAAATCATCTTGGTACGAAAATAAATGGTTATATTTTACATCCGGCGCAATTATATCTGCGGCGATAACGTATACTTTTAATCGTATAACTAATATTTTATTATAATAATGCCTACAGATAAAAAACAAATAAAAGAAGCTATTCGTAGAGAATTTAAAAAGTGTGCAAAAGATCCTGTACATTTTTTAAAAAGATATTGTTATATACAACATCCACAAAAAGGTAAAATAAAATTTGAGTTATACGATTATCAAGAGAAAACTTTAAAAGAATTTGTCAATAAAGATTATAATGTTCTTTTAAAAGCTCGTCAATTGGGTATATCAACACTTACTGCAGGATATGCATTATGGATGATGACATTTTATGATGATAAGAATATATTGGTTATTGCAACTAAACAAGATGTAGCTAAAAATTTGGTTACTAAAGTTAGAGTAATGCATGCTAGTTTACCAACTTGGTTGAAACAAAAATGTGTTGAAGATAATAAATTGTCATTAAGATATAAGAACGGGTCTCAAATAAAAGCAGTAGCAAGTTCTGAAGAGGCTGGCAGATCAGAAGCATTATCATTATTAATTTTAGATGAAGCTGCATTTATTCCTAGAATAGATTCAATATGGACAGCAGCATCACAAACTTTGGCATTAGGTGGTAGGTGTATTGCACTTTCTACACCAAATGGTGTTGGTAATTGGTTTCATAAAACTTGGATAGATGCTGAAGATGGTTTAAATGAATGGAATATTTTAAAATTACATTGGTCAGTACATCCAGATAGAAATCAAGAATGGAGAGATCATCAAGATAAGTTATTAGGTCCTTCTATGGCGGCACAAGAATGTGATTGTGATTTTGTAACTTCTGGTCAGATGGTAATTGATGGTGTTATTTTAGAAGAATATAAAGTTAATCATGTTAGAGATCCAATTGAAAGGCGAGGAGTAGATAGTAATATTTGGGTATGGGAACCACCAAATTATACAAAAGATTATGTAGTGAGTGCAGATGTAAGTAGAGGAGATGGAACAGATTATTCAGCATTTCATGTTATGGAAGTAGAAGAGTGTAAACAAGTAGCAGAATATAAAGGAAAGGTTGGAACTAAAGATTTTGGTAATTTACTTGTAAATATATCACAGGAATATAATAATGCATTACTTGTTATTGAAAATGCATCAATTGGTTGGGCAGCTATTCAACAAGTGATTGATAGGGAATATGAAAACCTATTTTATATGAGTAAAGATTTACAAGTGGTAGATACACAAAAACAAATGACAAATAAAATTTATGGACAAGAAAAACAAATGGTGCCTGGTTTTACAATGTCTATGAAGACAAGACCATTAGTTATTGCTAAATTAGAAGAATTTTTTAGAGAGAAATCAGTTGAGGTTTATTCTTCGCGCCTAATAGATGAGTTGTTCGTATTTATATATAACAATAATAGAGCAGAGGCAATGACTGGATATAATGATGATTTGGTTATTTCCTTTGGTATTGCTTTATGGATACGAGATACCGCTTTACGTTTAAGAGCAGAAGGAGTAGAATTACAGAAGAAAGCTATTTCTAGTATAAGTATGAATAAACCTATATATACTCAAACTGATGAAAATGATAGTTGGAAATGGGAAATTGATAAGAAAAAAGAAGATTTAACTTGGTTAATAAAATAATAAGAGGAAAAAATGGCTGATAAAAGCTTAAGAACTAGATTAAAGAGATTATTTTCAACAAATGTAATTGTTAGAAATGTGGGAGGAAAACGATTAAAAGTAGTTGATACTAGTAAATCTCAATATATGCCATCTAGAGGGTTGATTGATAGATATAAGAAGATATATTCAACTGGTGGTGCAGGATTGTCTGGTTACTCAGATAGTCAGTTAGTTAAGTCGTTACGACTTGGGTTATTTAGAGATTATGAGGCAATGGATGGGGATGCTATACTTTCTTCTGCATTAGATATATATGCAGATGAATCTACGATGAAAAGTGAGTATGGAAACGTTCTTGAAATCAATACTCCTAATGATAATATTTTTAAAATTTTACATAATTTATATTATGATGTATTAAATATAGAATTTAATTTATGGCCGTGGGTTCGCAATATGTGTAAGTATGGAGATTTCTATTTGAGGTTAGATGTTGATGAACGTTTTGGTATTAAAAACGTGGAACCGTTATCCGTTTATGATGTAACTAGATTAGAAAATGAAGATCCAGATAATCCAGAATATGTAAAATTTAAATTAGAATCAGGAACTTCTGGAGGGTCTGCACAACATTCTATTAGCAATAGGATGTCAGAATTTGAAAATTATGAAATAGCACATTTCAGATTACTTTCAGATTCAAACTTTTTACCTTATGGTAAATCAATGGTTGAAGGTGGTAGAAAGACTTGGAAACAATTATCTCTTATGGAAGACGCGATGTTAATTCATAGAATTATGAGAGCACCTGAAAAAAGAATATTTAAAGTTGATATTGGAAATATACCGCCAGCAGAAGTTGATAATTATATGAATCAAATTATTGATAAGATGAAAAAAGCACCTGTTGTAGATAAAGATACTGGAGAATATAATCTTAGATATAATATGCAAAACATAACTGAAGATTTCTTTATGCCAGTTCGTGGTGGAGATAGTGGAACTGGTATTGAATCTTTACCAGGATTAACATATGAAGCAGTAGAAGATATTGAGTATTTAAGAAATAAATTATTGGCTTCATTAAAGATACCCAAAGCATTTCTTGGATATGACGAAGCAGTTGGTAGTAAGGCTACATTAGCAGCAGAAGATGTTAGGTTTGCTAGAACTATTGAAAGAATACAGAGAATTGTTGTTAGTGAATTAATGAAGATTGGTATTGTACATTTATATGCACAAGGATTTACAGATGAAGAATTAGTTAATTTTGATTTAGAGTTAATGAGTCCGTCTACAATATATGAACAAGAAAAAATTTCACTTTGGAATGAAAAAACTGCACTTGCATCATCTATGTTACAAGATGGATTAGTTTCTTCAGAGTGGATTTATAAAAATATATTTAAATTTACAGATGATGAAATTAAATCAGAAGATGATAGTATTGTATATGATTATAAACAAAAATTTAGAAGAGCTCAGATAGAATCTGAAGGAAACGATCCAGCAAAATCTGGTGAATCACAAGGAACACCATCAGATATGGCGATGGGAAGAACTGGACATGAATTAGAAGATGAGTTAGGTCCAGAAGGTGGAAGTCCAGAAGGTGGGCATCCAGGAGCCGGTAGACCAAAAGAACCATCACATTATAAAAAAGACAGTCATATTAGAGGAAGAGATCCATTAGGAGCTCATGATATGAAAAAACAAGCATCTAGTAATCCAAAATACGGTAAAATTATGGCTTTAGCTCATTTGGACAAGCTTAAGAATACTTCACTTCGTAAGTCTGATATAAAATTAATAAATGAAGCTGAAGAACTACACGAGGAGTATAAAGATGACGTTAATAACAAGTAAAGTTACTCATTATTTAAGAAGTTTTATATTTATTTATGAATAACTGTATTGGAGTGATTTATGTCTAAAAGATTAAGACACATTAAGATTAAAAATACTGGTGTGCTATTTGAAGTATTGACCCGTCAGGTGACTGCTGATATAATGGAAAATGTAGAATCAAAGGCAGTTGCTTTGATTAAAAAGCATTTTCATAAAAATTCAACTTTAGGAAAAGAGTTAGAATTATATAATATACTTACGACAGAAACATATAAGCGTCGTGAAAAGGCAGATCGATTGGTGGATGCAGTAATTAAAAGTAGACAGCGACTTTCAAATAAAACACTTAGATCAGAAAAGTTTAATCTTATTAAAGATATTAAAGAAACTTATGACGTAGGTGCGCTATTTTCTACTAGAATGCCAAATTATAGACAATTAGCATCTATTTATAAACTCTTTTTATATGAAACTACAGGTGAAGAAATAAATCCAAAAGAAATTGTAGATTCTAGAGATTTTATAGTTGAATCGATAATTACTGTAATTTCTAAACAGAAACCAAAAAGTGAATTAGCTCAAGAATATATTGATGAATCTAAAGATGTTAAATTATTAGCTTATACTTTAATGGTTGAAAAATTTAATAAAAAATATAGTACATTAAGTCATGCTCAAAAAGAAGTTTTGAGAAAATATATTAATAATGTATCAAATACAAATTCTTTATCAGAATTTATAGTAGGGGAAGTAGTTAATATTAAGAGTGCTTTGAAAAAATTGGTACCTAGTGTAACTGATGATATTACTAGTATAAAATTAAAAGAAGTAATTGCACAGGCTGATACACTTTCGGAAAATAGTAAAGGGACTGAAAATAAAGTAATTACTCTAATGCGGTATTATGAACTTGTTAAGGAATTAGAAGATGTCTCAAGAAAATCTAAAAAACTTCATTCGTAGAACAATAATAGAATTGTTAGATGATGAAAAGTTAGCAGAAACCACTTTTAGTGGAAATGTACCTGGATATCAGACTCCGTTTGCATTTACTGGAAAGGGGAAAGCTAGTAAGAAGAAAGAGAAAGAGGTAGCTACTAATTCAACTGGATATAAAATTGTTGAAGGTAAATATCACGATTATAGAAATGATGAATCTTTATCTGCAAAACAAAAAATTGGTCATTCAATGAGAGAGATTCGAGACCACCTCGTAGAAATTGATAAATTGACTAAAATGAATGTGAGGTTGAAGAATGAGATGGGAGTTGATTCAAGGTCATATTGGAAAAATACTCATAAGGCGATGAGAAGAGTTAGTGAACGATTAATTAAGTTAGCGAAACGAGTTGGGCAATTATATTAATGTTGAAATTAAAAAATTTACTTTATGAGCAGGAAGTAGTTGATGGGCGAAAGTTAAAAAGGGCTAAAATAGCTCTTATTCGTTCAGAAGGAGAAATGCGGGATAGTCTAGGTAGAATACAAAAATATTTAAAAGAATATCCACATACAAAAGATGCATCTAAAGCTTTAGAAAAATCTTATAAAAAGAATGTAACAGTTTATATGAGAGAAGCGTTGAAAATACTTAGAGGAGTTCAGTAATTATGAATCGAGAATTGTTAGTAGATTACTTACCTTTTGAAATATCAAAAGAACAAATAAATGAATCCATGAAAGAAAATCAAGGTAGATTAGTTGTTCGAGGTGTATTGCAGAGGGCCGAGGCTAAAAATCAAAATGGTAGAGTTTACCCCAAAGAAGTATTGATGAGAGAAGCTAAAAAATATACGGAATCTTTTATTAAAGAACAACGAGCTTTAGGTGAATTGGATCATCCAGAAAGTTCTGTAGTAAATTTACAAAATGTTTCTCACAATATTAAAGAAATGCATTGGAATAATCATGATTTGGTTGGTACAGTAGAGGTATTAGGAACTCCAGCAGGTAACATTTTAACAGAATTATTTAAAGCAGGTATTAAGTTGGGTATTTCATCTCGTGGAATGGGTTCAGTAGAAACTGTAGATGAATCTGGTGATGATGATACACAAGAAGTACAACCTGATTTTGAACTTATAGCATTTGACTTTGTTTCTAACCCATCTACACAGGGAGCTTTTATGTATCCAATGCAAGAATCAGTAAATAAAGATGTACCTGTGGGTAGAACTTGTGGTGATTATTGTAAAGCGGAATCTATTATTAATGATATTTTACGAGGTGCATAATGAAAACGCATAAAACTTTTAGTTGGCGTAAATGGAATGACTTTATTCTTGAAAAGAATGATGTTTTAGAAGATTCGGATTATAAATTTGTTTTAACTCTACCTAAACATATTTATGGTGGAATGAGAGCAGTGTTTAATTCAAAGAAGACAGCGGAACGGTATATGGAAGATAATATTGGTTCAGAAGCTTGGAAACATGTAAAAATTAAAAAGGAAAGAGTTAAATGATATCACCGTATAAAGAATTAATGGAAAGAGAATTGAATGAACTTCCTGCATTTAGTTCTCCTGAAGCATCTAAACAAGTTGATATAGACCTTGTTAAAATGTCAAAACTTTTAGGTAAAACATCACAACTAGTTATTAAAATAATGATGGATGGAGTAAAAAGTAATAAATATGATGCAATGGATTTACAAAGAGGAATTCAACAGGGTGATGTTAGAAGAACACATCATGGAGAAATGAATTTTATACAACAATTGTGGGGTAAAGTAAGAAGTGGATTTAGACGATATTCACCTACCGGAAAATTAAGATAATCTTGGAGAATTAAAATGGCTAAAAAAATAAAACTGAAAAATTTAATCAAAGAACATATTTTAGCTGGAGGATTTGTATCACAACCAGCAATGATGGATATGGATATATTTAGAACGAAAATTAAACCTAAAAGTGAAGATAAGACTCCTACTATTAAATTAAAAAGTCTTGTTGAAGAAGAGGAAACTACCTCTCCAGTAAATGCAGGTAAATTTAATAACGCATTGAAAGCATTTCCAAAATTGGGTGAAGCAATTTATGGTAAACATGATCTAAAAAGTGTTGCTGAAACTCTTTCTTATTTGGCAAAAACATCTAGACAACATGCTTTAAGTGAAACCGAAGAATGGTTTGATAAAATCACTGTAAATCGCAATATGAAAGAATTAGGTGCTCTTTCAGGACAATTTAGTAAAATTTCCACTGAAGCAAAATCACTTCAAGAAAGAATGAGTGCATTATATGAAGATATGGGGCATATTATTAATAGATATTATGATTTGGATGAAGCAGATGAGGAAGAATTGGATCCAGTAGGACAGGAAGATGATGATATAGATAATGATGGTGATTCTGATGATAGTGATGAATATTTGAGAAATCGTAGAAAAGCTATTGCAAAAGCTACAAAAAAAGAATCTAAAGAACCTAGACCTGGAACATGGGATGTAAGGGAGTTTGGTGATCCTTTACCCACTTTAGCAGATTATGTAAAATCTACGTTGAAAAAAGAGGATAAAGTTGAAGAAGCACAATCATCTGCACAGAAAGCTGCATTTCAAAAAATGTTAGATAAGAAAAAAGGAAAAGATGATGATGATAAAGTTGATGAAGCTGCAGCTGATCCAAGACTTAACAGTTTGAGGTCACAGTTAAGTAAATTAAGACTTAAAATTAAACAAATGGCGAATGAACCAGGTGGGTATAGAGCATCTGAAAGTCTTAGAGGTAAAGCACAAGGTTTACAAGCTAAAATTGCTAAAATTGTTGCTGAATCTAAAAATGATTAAACTAAAAGATATCATAAAAGAAGCTAAATGGTCAGACCGTAAATGGGGTGATCCTTTACCTACTTTAGAAGATTATATGCCTGAAGCCGAAATGAAATTACAACCTAAAGGTGGAGGTAAAACAGTTACATTTAAAGATAAAGACAACTATGAAAAGGCTAAAAAATCTGGTGATTATGAAGACATCGAAGGGTCAGAAGATGGTGGTGAAAAAGAAGAACCAGCAGGTAAATTAGGTGGTGGAGATTTCGAAAGAGATTTTGAAGATGACCCCGATGATATTGATAACTTAGATACAGCACTTGATGACGTACCTGATACAACCGGTGGAGACCCAGATGATTCTTGGGATGATGACGAAGGTAAACCAAAACCAAAAGCAAAAAGAAGTGATAGATATAAAGATGTTGATACTTCTTGGATGGACGATCCTGATGCAGTCGCGGCACAAGGACAACAAGGTATGCAGCCAGGACAAGATGAACCAACTGAACCAAAAGGTGGTGCAGCCAAAGAAATAACAAAAGATATGAAGTCCATACCATCAGCAGGTGGTAACAATGTATTACTTGCAAAAGGTACGGTAGATCATATAGAAAGACATAATAAACCAGGTGAAGGTTCTGTTTTTAGTGATGATATAAGTATGGATGATGTTCAAAAAGCCATAAGTGAAATACCTGAAGAATTTTATGAAAAAGGTGGTGGAGTACATACTACAACAGTTCCAAATGCTGGATATAATTTAGTTCAAAAGGCATCTGATATCAAAAAAGACCATCCAAATGCTAAAAAAATTATGGTTAAAAAACAAGTTGGATATGATAGGGATAAGAAAGAACCTATTATGAAAGAAGTTCCAGCTTATATAATAGATGATGATAAAGAAAAGTTTAAAACAGATCAATTAAGTGTAGTAGTCAGACCATCTAATCCAGATTTTATGGATGATGATGTAAAAAATAATTCTGATGTTAAAAAAGATTTAGATGGTAAAAAATCACATTCTGTTCTTACTTCATTTCCGGGAGATCCAGATGTTCCAACCGCAGATAAATGGGAAGAAAGTGGTCATGCTATAATTATACCAAATGGTGGTAAAGATGCCGATAAAACAAATTGGGCAGGTGGAAAAGAAGAATCAATCACGATAAACGGTAAGCAATATAAAAGAATTTCAGAATCAGTAGAACATACAGTATTTGATCCATTTAAAGAATCAAAAAAACAACTTGGTGATTTATATACTAGGATGAAAGGTAAATAGAGGTTATAATTGATAGAAGTAAAAGTTAAACATAATAATATAGAAAAAGCTTTACGAG
>Ga0114993_10006682_pt1 | contig 10826 bp, 18 predicted proteins | sample ArcticOcean_MG_C_FD_87042 | JGI IMG/M metagenome (GOLD analysis project Ga0114993, IMG submission 87042) | Marine microbial communities from western Arctic Ocean - ArcticOcean_MG_CB2_150 | ecosystem: Environmental > Aquatic > Marine > Oceanic | place: Arctic Ocean: Canada Basin | collected...
AACTCCCGTTTCGTCTTTATTACCATTGCCATTACCATTACCATTACCATTACCGTTACCATTGCCATTACCATTACCATTACCATTACCGTTACCATTACCGTTACCATTGCCATTACCATTGCCATTGCCATTACCATTGCCATTGCCATTACCATTACCATTGCCATTGCCATTACCATTACCATTACCATTACCATTGCCATTGCCATTGAAGAATTTCTCAACATTTTTACTGGTGCATTGAGCAATAATAAGCAAAAAGCCAAGAACTAACAATAATCCATAGATATCTTTCATTTTATATTATAAATTATATTTTTTTTATGAAAAAATATAATTAATTAATTTTTATAATGAATGAATGAATGAATGGATTTTATAAATGGATTTTATAAAAACTTTAAATCTTCTAATTTCCAATATTCAAAATGATCATGCATGGGTCTTTTTATGATAAATGGTATTTTATTCTGCTTTAATTCTTCCATAGCTATTTCATATACGGAAGCGTATGATTTAGGATTTTTTAAAAGAGAAACTGCTCCATCAGCCAATTGTTGAGCTCTCTCTGATATAATCCGTGTTTTTTCATATTTATTTAAGAATGGAGATGTCATATAATTTTTTTTCATTTCTTTATAATTCGTATTAAAATTGTTGAAGTCTTCTGGTTGTTGAAATATAGAAGGTTCAGATTTTACATTTAAATCATCATTATCTTCGTCTGAGAAGGACTGATAGTTTTCATCTTCCATTATTTATATTATTATTATTATTTATATTATTATTATTTATATTATTTATTTATTTATTTATTAAATATTATTTTCAAATTTTAAATTAATCATTCATTCTTCCATTTCTGATTACAATACTTACACACGTATAAGTATTTAAGATTCTCATAATCATATTTAATGTAAATTACATCAGCAGGCTTATTCTCTTTAATAGACGAACATTCTTGATTTACACATTTTATATTAGGATTATTTTTGATACTTGGTAAAGTTACATCATAAATAAGGTTTTCATTCTTATTAATCGTTTCACTTAAATCAATATTAAACTCATTACTATAAATACATTTACATTCGGAGTAATCTTTCTTATTTCCACATACTTTACATCCCAAATATAATGTATTGTTTTCTTCGTTTGAATAAATATAGAGTAAATTGTCACAATTCTCGCAGAAATTTACTTCCATTCTAAGTATGTATTTTATTTTATTTTTAAATAAAATATTCAAATTTGAAAAAAAAGCATAGTATTTAATATTTTAAAGTGAATTAAACAATGGAAAACCTAAATGTATCAACAATTACAGCAGTTTCTAAGATTTCAAGTAATATGGATTTAAAGGCGATCTATGATAACATTCCTATCAATGATTATATTCCATTTATTGAATATGGTCATGGATTTGAACCCCGAGGATTTTCAAAAAAATTATTAAAGAAAACCAGGAAAAAAAAAGTCAGGAAAATTTTCTATAATCAGTCAACGATACACGTTGTTCATGATAATAAGATTGTAAATGTGAAGCTATTTAATAATGGGAAGCTTCAACTAACTGGTCTTAAAAACGAGGAAAGGGGTAAACATTTAATAGAAGAATTAATTGTTTATTTTAAAAAATATAGTATTCTTGGAGAAGATGTCAGTATTCTAGAATATAAAATTGTTCTTATTAATAGTGATTTTGATTTAGGAATTGAAGTAAATCGGGAAGTATTACATCGTGAAATAATTAATGCTGATTTATATTCTTCCTACGAACCTTGTATTTATCCAGGCGTAAATATTAAGTATTTCATTAATGAAAATATTTCAAATGGTATTTGTAATTGTAGCTTACTATGTGATGGAAAGGGGAGGGCTGATGGTGATGGAGAATGTAAAAAAGTTACGGTTGCAGTATTTAAAAGTGGGAAAACCATAATTACGGGAGGTCAAAATAGACATCAACTGGTTGAGGCATATAATTTCATTACAACTTTTGTTAATAAAAGAAAAGAATTATTTGTGTTAGAATAAGTTTTTGTGTCAGAATAAGTATTAGTGTATTTTTAGATACTTATAGTTGGAAAAAAAAAAAATAATTATAATAGTAAATGGGCAAAGCATTACTATTTTTTTCTATAGTAGCCATAATATACATTATATATCAATTATTATTAAATGAACCTAAACCTAAGCATAATTCATTTAAAAAACCAGAACATCGTTTAATTAAATTATTAAATAATATTTCTTCGGCAGATAAAGTAATTTTAAAAAACGTTACTGAAAAATGGAGTCTAAATAAGAATTTAATTGATAATAATCTCAAACAAAAGGTCACGGATATTATTAAGAAAATATTAAATGGTATTAATGAAATTTCAGAAGAGGAATTTTTTATGGAATCAATCGATAATTTATATCTCATGAAAGATAAAGATGGAAATTTTAGATGTATTGTAAATGCATTTATGTATGATGTCTATAATTACCATACTATCAAGATTGTTTTTGATATTACAAGTATCCGTGGTATAGAATATATTAATATGATTGACATTGATCAGAGTTCTCTTAATAACATATTAAATAGATATGATGTCCGTTGGAAATCACAGGGAATCCTAACAAAATATAACATGTTCGACGAGGATGTTCAAAAATTATTAGACAATCATTATGAAGGAAATCATCGTGTAATCCCCATGAGCAATGATGAATTAACCCCAGATGTAAGTGGTACATTCAATATTAATCAATTAACGAAAATGTATCTCCCCGGAAATGTTCCTGTAAAAGATTCACCGATGTTTTGTAGAAAAACCAAGTTTGCATGGGATTCGAGATCAATTCCAATTTCAACTGATAATGAATGTGTCATGGATCAAACTTCAATACAAAAATACCCTAATACACCCTATAATGCTCCAGGAGTTGTAACTAGGGCGGTTGATGAAAATAGTTTTTCATGGATGAGGGAAAGGAAAAATATAAGTTCATATGATTAAATTACAGGCAGGTATATTTCTCCCCTTATCTTTTAAACATTCTTTTTTTAAGTCTTTCCATGATTCTGGATGATGGTCCACGAAATAAACCTCGTAGACTGATTTATTGATATATTTTAAGTATGTGAAATATACCAATAAAGATATTATTAAAGTTCCTAACGCATATTTATGATCTAATTTATTGAAGTAGATTAATGATGCTAAAGGAATACAATGTGTTACTAATTTCACAATTTGTAAACTACATTCGAATTTTTTATCTTTAATAAATATATTATTGAATTCAACTAAAAAATATCCGAATGCTAATATAACCGATGTATAATAAGGATTGATATAATTTAAGAACTTAATATCCAATTTATATCCAATCAACCAGACAATAAATATTTCAATTAAAAGTAAACTGTAATATTTGGATAACATTATAATTAAGAAAATGTTTTTAAAAAAATATATATTATTAATATAAAAATGGGATTAGTTGAAGGATTCACAAATGTTGTTGTTCAAGAACACTCCGAAGGTGAAAAACAAAAATTATATTCAATGATGTTTATTGTAATTCTTATTAAGGTTTCTTTAATCTATGTTGTTTCTGCTTTCCTATGGCCTAAAGTCATGCCTAGTATTCTTCCATCAGTTAATGCTAATCCAGGTTTCATGAACATTCTCGGGTTATCTATAATTATGGGGGTAATACTATAAAATAAAAATATTAAATGTTAAACCATAATATGATTCTTAAAACAGTAATTAATCCAAGGTAATTTTGGTCTTTCTAATTCATAATAATCATACATACGGTAATAATCCTGAATTGATTTTATTCCATTTAAATTGATATATTTATAAAAATAAAACATTATCTCTTCAATATTTCCAACATTCTTATGAATAATAATTTTTTTTCCTATATCAAATAAATGGATTTTTGAAAACCAATTATTTCTTTGACACATGATTAAGTAAATGTATTTTTCCATTAAAGGGTATTTTTCTTTCGGTAAGATATTTTTATGATGTTGATAACAGACACCATAATTAAATAATGATGCTTTGTTCTTACACCTTAATCCATTTTTATTACTACACTTACATCTTTTCTTTGTGCTCTCCCCCGAATAAAAGATTCTTAAATTATCTTCAGGATTCTCATAAGGTTTGTCAATATTATCATTTACCTGACGACATAAGGGACACTCTATAAAAAAATTCAATCCACGATATACTAGTCCTCTATAACATTTAAAATGAAGGCTGTGACCACACGATAAAGTTTTTTTTATATCTTCTTTTAATTGATTATTATTTAAATCATCCAGACATACTGGACACTGGTCGCACATTATTGGTTATAAAACATACTTAAATAAGTAGTATAACCTTTAATTATTAATTTAAAATAAGTTCTTGTGCCGTCTTATCATGTGCCCGACATTTATCATATCCTATTTTACAATTCTTACCACATTCTTTTCCTTTATTACACCCCCTCTTAAGCAAAGCATTACAGGGGACATTATTATATTTCATCACTCCATTTTCATCAGATAATTCTTCAGCCTTCGAAACATGAATACCCACGACTTGTTTTTTAAGACCATTTACGATTGGTAAATAATTGTTTTTTGATCGACAATAAGGACAACCATTACATCTAAGGTTTTTAAATGTTAAGAGTAAACAATTATAATGGTATTTATGATTACATTCTAAAGTATGGCATAACTCGTTGTGGAAATCATCTCCACAAATAGGGCAACAATCTTCCATTTTATTTTGATTTAAATATTATTTACTATATTTATTGAACTCTTAAATGATTTTAAATCATAAAAATTTTTATTATGATAAGGATTTATTAAATGTGAAAAGAAAACAAAAATTTTCTCAAGAATTTACTTTTTCTTCTATAAAATACAATTCTCAAGAATTCTTAATTCAAACACCAGTTTTATTCCTTCCTTTTGGTATCCAGCAATATTCTGTGAATGATTCAAAAAAATATTTAGATCTTTCGTTTCAAAATATAGAAAATGATCAGAATATCCAAGTTTTTTTAGATAATTTAAAAAAAATCCATTCATCTGTAAAGAAAGAATTTCAAGAGTATGCCGTTGATAATTTTATTAAAGAAACAAAGTTCTCACCTTTATTGCGTTTAAAGGTTGATGATAATTGTCTTTTTTTTGATCAAAATAAAAAGTCCTATAAAGATGAACTCCCTAAAACATATGGTTCATTTATTATTCATTTAACAGGGTTATGGTCCATGAATCAAAAAATATGGTTTCAATGGCAACTACTTCAGGCAAAAATAAGAATACCTTTCATTTTAAAAGAATATGCGTTTATTGATGATGAAGAAGATAAAATCATTCTCAATAACCAGATACCACCTCCACCTCCACCTCCACCTCCACCTCCACCTCCGCCTCCACCATGTTCTAAATACTCCAGAATGTTAAAATTAGGTATACCTAAAGAAGCGGTTGAACAGAAAAAAAAATTAGATCGTATTAGACCAGAAGACCTACAAAATGTCAAGTTAAAGAAAGGTAAAATGATTGATAAAAAAGTAGACGATAGTTTTACTCCGAGTTTAGATGAAATAAGAAATGCCCTTCAAAGTCTACAAAAAATTAAATAGTTCTTGAAAAAAATATATTATAATATTAAAAATAAATGGCAACAAGAAAAGCAAGAACTGTTCGCAGATCCAATAAGACCCGCCAACCGCGCAGATCCAATAAGACCCGCCAACCGCGCAGGTCCAATAAGACTCGCCAACCGCGCAGGTCCAATAAGACTCGCCAACCGCGCAGATCCAATAAGACTCGCAGATCCAATACTGCTCGCAGATCCAATACGGCTCGTAAAGGTAAATCTAATAGAAAGAAATCTCCTTCCAGAAAAGTAAGGGTTGTTTCAGATATTCTGTCATCAAGTTATGGAGTTAAAGGTAAGGCTATTTCACCATCAAGACAGAGTTCGATGGACCGTTTTCTCTCAGGGATTAGTTCCGTAAAGTCTGATTCATACGCCTTGGATGCTTGGATGAAAAATAAATCCAAAAAATCCGAAAAATCCAAAAAATCAAAGAAAGGGAAAAAATCGGAAAGTTCAGGCCCCTACGGATTAGAGAAAGTTTATAAAGAAAATGAAAAAGGATATAAGAAACAGAAGGTTCATAAAGTAGAGTCTGGACCATACCATTTAGAGAAATTATTCAAAGAACCCAAAAAATCTAAAAAATCAAAGAAATCCAAAAAATCTAAAAAATCAGGCGGATTCTTTGGATTATTTTAAGTTTTATAAGTTTAATTAATTTTAAAAATTTCCCGCCATTCCAAAAAAAAATATATTCTTATAGTATAAAATAATGGGAAGAACATCAAGAACCGGAAGAAAATCAACAGGGACTCGTCGTGAACGCGTTGAAAGAAGATCAAGAGGGACCAACCGTGTGACCAGTCCCCGCCGTGGGACCAGTGTCCGCCGTGCGACCAGTGTCCGCCGTGTGACCAGTCCCCGCCGTGGGACCAATGCTGAAAGAAGATCCAGAGGTCGTGCTGGAAGAGAACGCGTAGAATCTCCGCGTGAGGAACGCAAAGAGAAGACACCCCTTCGCAAAAAGAAGAAATCCCGTCGCAGTGGAAAGAAGAAGAAGTTGAATGCATACATGCTTGCATTACAAAAAGCAAGAAAGTCTGGGGCAGACGAATTTGTATACAAAGGTAAGACCTACGAAAAAACTGAGACCAAAACTGGTATGGTAATATACAAAGCTGCTTAAATAATTTCATTTTTTAAATACTCATTATTAATGGGTTGTATCTTTTCATGTTTTCAAAGAAATAATGGACCTACTGAAACATTATTATTTGCGACAAAGTATTGTCATAATTGTGATACTCAATTCAATAATTATAACAATTACAATAAACATATTATTAATTGTAACAAAATTAATGGTATTTTTTTAAGATTTAAAGAAGAAAATATTGAAGAAAAAAATGGTGATTTATAATATCACATTACATATAAAAATAATAAAAATAATATTATTTATAATAAATAATAAATGAGAATCGGGATTGTAGTGGGTATAAATGCGGACTCTTATAGCGATTATAAAAGATCACCTTGGTTAAAAGACATACCAGATGAAATAGTTTCACTAAGTAATTCATTTGATGAACCTAGTTCTGATGTATGTGTCGGATATTATTTACAAAAACATTATCCTAAATATAATGTTGATATCCTAACATATGATGATGTTTCATTAGAAAAATTTAATGAATATGATTTAATAATCGGATTTTATTGTCCTTATTATGTATTTATCAATGAAGGGGAGGGAGAATACAAGGAATATATGAAAATAATTAAACTGACTAAAGCACTCTATTTACAAGAAACAGCATTAATGGATTTTGTATTACATAAATCCAAGTATCATAAATATTTACATAAAGAAGGATTCCCTATTCTACCCACGGAATATTTAGACTTAACCAAAGATAAACAATATTTAAAAAACTTTTTTAAAAGGATTGAAAAGAAAGAATGGGCTAAATTTATCTCAAAACCAGAATTTGGAGGATACGGAGAAGGATTTAAAATTTGGGAAACTGAAACTTTCAAAGAAAAAAACTTTTTCAAGTATGTTGCCCAAATGAAAAAGAAAGGTTTTAAAAAAATGTTATTTCAAAAATTCGTTCGTGATTTTCATGATTTTTATGAAGTGAGGACTTATTGGCATAATGGTGTTTATAAATATGCGGTTGGGACTATTATTGATCTAGAAACATTGGGGACAGGTGATGAAACATTAACGGTCGATCTACCGGAATCTGAAGGCGGTGAAATAGAAGAAGTTTTGATGAAAAAGTTAAAGAAAATGGGGAAAGAAGTCTTGAAATCACTTCCCTTTGAAACACCTTTTTCATTCCGTATTGATTTTGGTTGCTGTTTGGATAATAAAAAGATTTGTCGTGATTATTTCATTAATGAAATAGAATACAATGGTAATCTCCTGGGAAATGATACTGATTTTAATGTAATTGAAAACTTGGGGAAAACAATTATTAAAAGGGCAAATGGTTTAAAATAATAATTATTTAATGTTATAATTAAAGAATGGATAATATTTTTGAAAAAATAGATACAGAAAGTAGCGGAGATGAAAGTTCTAGTGAGAGTAGTGATAGTGATAGTGATAGTAATAATAATTTAAATGAAGCATTCCCAAATCATTTTTTAAATATGACAAAAAAAGAAGATTATTTAGTAAATCGTAATAAATTATTCACACCTGATTTACTTACCAAATATTTAGTAATTAATAAAACAACCGTTTCTGGAGAAAATAGTTTTACAATTAATTTTGATACTGATTTAAGATTAGATCCAATGAAAAATGTGATAGGTTTTAAATTAATTCGTTCTGTAACTAAATATGTGAATTCAAGTACTAGTCCTTCTTATGTTTCTGTTGATTTAGTGATAAATGAAATACCACATGAAGCTTGTAAGATCTCAAATAGTGAAACATTTATTATTGATAAACTACCTGTAAGTGCGGCGGAGGATACATTATTTTCGTTCATACCAATTAGGGTTTTAGGAAATTATTTTTATCCGATTTCATTAAGTAATTTGACATTTGTATTGAAACCTTGGGATGGTGTGAGTTATGGAGACCTAAGTAATGAAGTATGGACATGTATTTTTGAATTCGAAGTAATTATTCTAAATAATACAAATCTTTTAAAGTAAATAATCTTAATTTTTATATTTTATTTTTTATTTTTTTTAAATATCATGGAGAATATTAAAAAAAACCTTCAATTTAATAAATTTTTTTCAAAACAAAATATAATTATCAGTGGAGTCGTCATGGCAATTTTATCATTCATGGGATACAAACTTTATGATAAAGGTTATTTAGATGATTTTATAAAGAATAATGATGATAATGGAAAAAAAAATAGTAGATAAGGGAGTATCCGAAGAAAATAAACCAAGAGTAACGTCACAAGACTTAGACAGACATATTCAAAATGAATTCAGAAATATTTTTAAGATCTTTCAAAAAGAATCACATTTGAGTGCGAAGAAAATGGTGGAATTTAATAGAGATTTCCTTTTAAAAAGTGAATATTTAAATTATCGTAATAAACTCTTTACAAAAGATATTGAAAAACAAAGAATAATTGTTAATTTAAATACAACTGCTGATACACCAACCCCATATCAATTTGATACAAATCTAACTATTGATAAAATTGATAATGTTATTGGATTTAATTTACTTCGTGCTGGGGTATTACCTCACACAACTGGTTTTATTTCATTTGACTTAATTATTGATGAAATACCTGATAAAGCGGGTAAGGTTAAAAATATATTAAATGATATTCAAGATAATATTATAGATTCAATACCAGTAAATAACGGAAGCACAAATATTAATCATTATATTCCGAGTGAAATATCTGAAAATTACTTTTTCCCAATTTCATTAGATAAATTAACAATTACATTAAAATCATGGAATGGAACAACTTATAACATGACTACATCATCAAATGCTGTTAAAGGATATTTAGAGTTTGAAATAGTCACAATAAAAATACGGAACATTTTAATAAACCGAGCGTGTAGAATTTTTTTAAAAAGTATGTTTTACTATTATGAATAAAGATAAAGATAAATATTATTTTAATTATGAAGTGGAATCTGATAAAAATAAAATCTATTCCCTTTATCTCAATACTTTGAGATATTGATATCCTAAACTTTGCTAATGATACATCTTATACATATCCTTATAATCATTGCGCTTATTGCGTTTATTGTGGCGGTTGTGGCCAGGTTATACCTGAAAATAGATTCTCAATCTCAAAATCAACCGTTAAATCCGATATATTTATATTTGATGGTAAATCTCTTAAACTCTGTCTGTATATTATCCATTGATTCTTTATGACTTCAGATTTGTGAGGATAATCCGATACAAGCATGAAATCTGTATTCCTTAATAATTTGTCTCTTTCCATTCTTAGAAGATCATATTTTGTAATATCATCCATTATTATTATAGAACAATATTTTAATTAAGATATTACATATGAACATTTGTTAATAACCTCTCAATACCGTAGCGTTATAACTTTCACTTGTAAAGAGGCTTATCCATTATTATTTTAGATTTACTAATTTTAGTTTCTTAAATGGTCGCTAAACGAGAATGCTTAGCTAATAGACAGTCACATTTGGACCACCATCATATATTCTAAAAATCGCATCTGGCCAGGTAGTGCCCCCGGCGTAGATATATATAGTACCACCAACCGCGCGAAAGGACGGACTTACATAATAGGTGTTACCCACTGTTAATCCAGTTAATACCCACGAAATAATAGAAGGGTCTTGATCCACCCCATTATCATACTTAAATCTCCGTTGAGTGCCGGACCAGAACGCGCCAGAGCCGGCACCGGCATTATAATCATACAATCCAACCCATAATTGTTTCGAATAAGCGAAAAACACAGAAGCCCAAGTGATATATACCGAAGCACTCTGTGCTACAAAAGAAGTCCGGAAATTACTGTGATACTCGGTCCAGGTCGTGCTGAAGCCAACCTGGTAGTAGCTCCGTTGTATCTTAGTCGCTAAGGCATTCCCTCCCTTCGCTGTATTAGCAGTAATTGCACTAGCTTGTCCAGATGTAATTCCAACCTTCGCTGTATTAGCAGTAATTGCACTAGCTTGTCCAGATGTAATTCCAAC
>Ga0114993_10006683_pt1 | contig 10826 bp, 13 predicted proteins | sample ArcticOcean_MG_C_FD_87042 | JGI IMG/M metagenome (GOLD analysis project Ga0114993, IMG submission 87042) | Marine microbial communities from western Arctic Ocean - ArcticOcean_MG_CB2_150 | ecosystem: Environmental > Aquatic > Marine > Oceanic | place: Arctic Ocean: Canada Basin | collected...
CAGTCGGACTCGGGCGGATACCCGGCGTCGCCCGGCGAGCGCCAGTAAATTTTCCAGCCCGGTTCAAGTTTGAAATGCAGGCCTAAGTTCAGCGTTTTGGAATCTCTCGCCGTTTCGGTGGCGGCGACCAGCCTGAGTGCGGTCTGCTCGGTCTTGATCCAGGCGGACGCTCCCGGCTCGGCGGCCTCGATTTGGGCCGGGGCCAGCGTTATCAGGGCGGCAAGGGCAAAGGCGCTAAATAGCCGCAGCCATAGGGGCCCGTGTTGCAGGGTTGTTGTCTCGGAGGTGTTCATCGTAGCGGAACCATATAGGGATCGGGGTCGCGAAAAAACGCATGAATTGGGTTGTCACGCACTGTTGAAAAGCCGTGATGTTAGGCCTTTCCCATCGCGCCCGCTGTCGTGTACCTTCGCAATAACCGTGAAGAACCGACGTCCCATGCCGCCCAAAGTAAAAGATACCATCATCAAACTTGCCATAGCCTCGCTGATCGTCGGGCTGTTCCTGGGCTTTTTCGATATCGACCCGCGCGAGCTGCTGGCCGAATTTGGCGACACGGTTCAGAAAATCTTTTCCGTCGTCGCCTCGATTGTCGAATGGGGGGTCAAATACGTGTTGCTGGGCGCCGTGGTGGTCGTGCCCATCTGGCTGATCTTCTTCCTCATCGGGCGGATGCGCGGGCGCAAGGGCTGATAAAGGGTGGGAGTTTAAATAATGGCAAAACATGAACAGCAGGCTGTCGCAGAGCAAGTGGAACAGGCCGTGGTTCAGCAGGTGGAAGCCGTTTCGCGCTGGATAGACACCCTCATCGAATTCGGCGTTACCTACGGGTTCCAGATTCTTGGCGCCTTGGTCTTCCTGTTCATCGGCCTCAAGGCTTCGGCCTGGGCCGGGCGCAAGGTGGCGGCAATCCTGGACGCCAAGGACATCGACCCGACGCTCGGCCGGTTTATCGGCAACATCATCCGGGTGGTGATGATCGTGTTCCTGATCATTATCACGCTCGGCAATTTTGGCATTTTCATCGCCCTCCTGATCGCGCTCGCCGGCGCGGCAGCTTTCGGCGCCACAATGGCCACCCAGGGGCCGTTATCCAACTACGGCGCGGGGCTCTCTATCATCATGGCCCGGCCGTTCGCCGTCGGCGATACCATTACCGTCAACCGCCAGGTCTCGGGCGTGGTGGCGGACATTACCCTGGCCTACACAATTCTTACCGGCGAAGACGGCGAACGCATCACCATTCCCAACAAGGAAATCGTCGGCCGGGTGATCGTAAATTCGAAAAAGAACCGGGTGGTGCAGACGAAAATCTGCATCGGTGACGATCAGGACGCGGACCAGGCTATCGGGGTTCTTAAGTCGGCGCTCGAAGCAATAGCGGATTTGCAGGACGGGCCCTCCATCCAGGTCGGCATCCACGATTTCACCTACGGCGGGATCGTGCTGGGGTTGCGGTTTTGGGTGCCCAGCCAGCGGTATTTTCAGGTCCGCTACGCCGTCAACGGCGTCGCCTTGGCGGCCCTTAAAAGCGCCGGGATCGGGTTGCTGGATGCCGGTTCCGTCGCCGTTGTCGGCGCGTCGCTGTCGGGGGATGAGGAAGAAGAGGAAGAAACGATTTTCAAGTAGCCTAGGGCTTGAATAGTTCGCCGGCGCTTTTGTGGACCAGGTCGGCCCCAAATACTTTTTGCTTCAAAGCTGCTCGTACGGAGATAAATCGCGCCGTTTATGATGGAAATGAGCGCTCCACAGCATTGCGCCGGCAACCATGGTAATGATGACAAGCAGGGAAAGTTCGTTGCCGCCAGCGATGCTGCTAAACCCCTCTGAGATATTGGCTAGATAACCGGTGTCATTCGTCATAGCTAACTCCATTTGTCTGAACATTTTCTGAAGTCTACCAGAGAGGCCGGGGTTGGGCTGTGACCACCGTCACCCGGAAACGCGGGTTTTTGGGTGTTTTTTTGCCGAAGGGGGTCAAAATTATGGCATAATCTCCCTATATAGAAAGTGGTCACAAGTTTTCATGAGACGCCGCAAGGCCGTCCTTGCTGGTGTCCAGCCAAGAGAGCGCCGATGTCGAATATTGACCAACCCTTTGAAGACCATTCGGCCTATCTGGCCGGGCAATTGCTGGTCGCCATGCCGGGCATGCAAGACCCGCGCTTTGAGAAAACGGTGATTTACATGTGCGCCCACAATGCCGACGGGGCCATGGGGCTGGTCGTCAACCGGGGCTTGGATACGCTGACCTTCCCCGACATGCTTGAGCAATTGGATATCGACGTAACCGGCGCAGGCCCCCCCATCAACATTCATTTCGGCGGCCCGGTGGAAACGGGGCGGGGCTTCGTGCTGCATTCGAGCGACTACCTGCAGGACGCCACCCTGATCGTCGACAACGAACTCGCCCTGACCGCGACGCTGGATATCCTCAAGGCCATCGCGCTCGGCGGCGGCCCGTTACAGAGCCTGTTGGCGCTAGGCTATGCGGGTTGGGGGCCGGGGCAACTGGACGGCGAGATCAAGTCCAACGGTTGGCTGAGTGTCGCCGCCGATAAGGATTTGGTTTTCGGCGGCGATTTGAATGGTAAATGGGACCGCGCCATGGGCAAGATCGGCATTGATCCGTGTATGTTGTCTGAAAACGTGGGCCACGCCTGATCTCCGGACGCGCTTAGGGATAAGAAAATACAGTGAAATTTTATCTGGTCGATGACGACACCGACATGGTCGATGTGATGACGGTTTTGTTGGAAGCCGCCGGCCACACGGTGTTTGCCGATATTGCCGCCTTGCCGGCCATATCGCGCATCGTCGCCAAGCGCCCGGACTGCATCCTCACCGATATGATGATGTCGGAAATGAACGGCCTGGAACTGTGCACCGAACTCAGAACACGCGATGAATTGAAACGCTCCGCAATCATCATGGTGTCGGCCAAAACCGACGAGCACTGGCACAACCGGGCGACCCAGGCGGGCGCCGATGGGTTCATTGAAAGACCGCTGAACCCGGAGACTTTCGTAGGCGAGGTCGAAAAGATCATAGCCGATGCCGAAGCCATGGACGGGGATGCTGCCCCGGCCTCTGAACAACCCTTGCCGGGCCGGCGCTGAGCGGCCGCAAGGCCATCGGAATTCATCATGGCGAAAAAGAAATCCTCCAAGACAGGCGCGAAGCCGGACGCCGAGGCGTTGATGCAGACCTTGTTCAGGAAAATGGAAGCCGAAAAAACCGCCGAAGGCCTCAACGACAACGTGATTATTCCCTTCGCAGCCGCCCTGGAAGAAGTCTGCGAAGCGAGGGGCTACGTGCTCAATATCTTCGGCGACAAAAGCAACATCGTCTTTACCGGCAATCAAGCCGACGCCCAAGCCATCTACGAAATGATCGAAGAGTATCTGGCTGCCAAGGGGTAATTCCGCTCAACCCGGCCCCAACGTCGTCATCGTCGGCTTGCCGGACAATAGCCGTTCACCGATGCGCTTGAGCGCCGCCTCGTCGACGGCTTCGATCTTGGCGACGACTTCGTCTAAATCCAAAGGATGACCGAAAACCATTGTCTGGCGGGCCATCTGTTCGCATCTGGACGATGTGCTCTCCAGCGACATCAGGATGCCGGCCTTGATCTGGGCCCGGGCGCGGTTGATTTCATTTTCAGGGATGGCAAGGCTGAGCTTTTCGATTTCGTCCCGGATCAACGGGGCCAGGCCCTCCACGTCGTTCTTGCCGGTGCCGGCGTAAACACCGAACAGGCCGCCGTCCGAATAACATTGCATGTATGAATAGATGGCGTAGGCGAGGCCGCGTTTTTCGCGCACCTCCTGGAACAGGCGCGACGACATACCGCCGCCCAGCAGGGTCGAGAATACGGACAAGCCATGGAAATCGTCGTGCAGGTAGGAGATGCCTTCCATGCCGAGCAGCAGATGCGCCTGTTCCAAATCCCGCGTCTGGCGGAAATCGCCACCCACATAACGCACCGGCTCGCGCTCCCCGTTGGTTTGATCCGGCAGGGCGTCGAAGGCGTCTTCGACCAGACCGACCAGACGGTCGTGGTCTATGTTTCCGGCGGCGGCGAAAATGATGCGGGGGCCTGAATAATGGCGGGCCATGTAGCCCAGCAAGGTATCCGGCGTTATGGACCGGACCAGGTCCGCCGTGCCCAGTACCGGGCGGCCGATGGCCTGATCGGGGAAGGCGGTTTCCTGGAAATAGTCGAACACCACGTCGTCGGGCGTATCGAAGGACTGGTTGATTTCCTGGACGATGACGTCTTGTTCCCGCGCCAATTCGGTTTCGTTCATGACCGAATGCTGCAGGATATCGGCAATAATATCGACGGCCAGGGGCACGTCTTCTTTCAGCACCTTGGCGTAGTAGGCGGTGTGCTCGCGAGAGGTATAGGCGTTCAGGTGGCCGCCGACGTTCTCAATCTCCTCGACGATTTGTTTGGCGTCGCGGCGCTCCGTGCCCTTGAAGGCCATGTGCTCAAGCACGTGCGATATGCCGTTGATGGACGCGTCCTCGTCTCGGGTGCCGACCTCGATCCAGGCGCCCAAGGACACGGTCTCGACGGTGTCCATGGTATCGGACACCACGCGCAGACCGCCCGGCAATTCACTCAAACGCCCGCTCATGCAACGGCTCCGGCGTTGTTGGAGATATAATCGCGCACCAGGTCCAAGTCGTTGCTCATCACATCGCAGCGTTCCTCGCCGTCCAGCAGGTCCGACAATCGATCCGGCAGGGCGGGAAGCTGGCCGGTGGCGTCTTTGACGGCGTCGGGGAATTTGGCCGGATGCGCCGTGGCCAAGGCGATCATCGGTACGTTTTGGTCGCGCCGCTGGGTTCGGGCAGCGGCGATGCCGACGGCGGTATGAGGATCGATCAGTTCGCCGGACTCTTCATAGATATCGTAGATCGTTTGTTTGGTGGCCTCGTCGCCGAAGCGCGCGCCGTAGAACAGGACTTGTGCGGATTCGAGAACCTTGTTGTCGATGGAGAACGTCCCACTTTCGCGGAACTCTTCCATGGTTGCCCGTACGCGGTCCCCGTCGCGATCAAAAAGATCGAATAAAAGGCGTTCGAAATTAGACGAAATCTGGATGTCCATGGACGGGCTGATGGTCGGCTGAACCTCGCCGGTGATCATGGCGCCGGTCTCGAAAAACCGGGTCAGGATGTCGTTGCTGTTGGAGCCGACGACAAACTGATCGACGTCGAGCCCCATTTGGGCGGCGCCGTATCCGGAATACACATTGCCGAAATTGCCCGTCGGCACTGCGAAGGACACCGGCCCCTCGGGCGCGCCAACACGGACGGCGGCAAAGAAATAGTACACCGTTTGCGCCATGATCCGAGCCCAGTTGATGGAATTGACCGCGCCCAGGCGCAGCCGGTCGCGGAACGGCTCGTCGTTGAACATCGCCTTCACCAGGTTCTGGCAATCGTCGAAGGTGCCTTCGATGGCGATATTGTGGACGTTGGCGGACTGCACCGTAGTCATCTGGCGGCGTTGCACGTCGGAGACCCGGCTCAGCGGGTGCAGCATGAAAATTTCGATGGCGTCCCGGTCGCGGCAGGCCTCGATGGCGGCGGACCCGGTGTCGCCCGAGGTCGCGCCGATAATGGTAATGGTCTCGTCACGGGTTTTCAGGACATGGGCGAAGAGGGGACCTAAAATCTGCAGGGCCATGTCCTTGAAGGCCAGGGTCGGTCCGTGGAACAGCTCCAGCAGATATTCGTTTTTGCCGATTTCCTTCAATGGCGCGATGTCGGTCGCATCGAACCGGCTATAGGCGCCATCGATAATCCCGGCCAGGGCACTGTCACCGATAGCGCCGCCGACGAAGGGCCGGATAATCCTGAGCGCCAGTTCCGCATAAGGCAAATCCTTGAAGGCGGCGATTTCGTCGCTGGAAAACACCGGCCAGGCATCGGGCACGTACAGGCCGCCGTCCCGCGCCAGCCCGCTCAGCAGCACGTCTGCGAAGTCCAGGTCGGGCGCTTGCCCGCGTGTGGATACATATTTCAAAGACCGTTCCTCCTGATCGGGGGTACCCTAGAACATAAACGGGTCAAGCTAAATACCGCGCTTTCATGTGGGATTTGAAGACTGCCGGGTCAAGGGGTTTTCCGGTCGCTTCGATCAAAAGTTCCTTGGCCGTAAGCCGCGAACCCTGGCCGTGCACGTTGCTCTTGAGCCAGCGGAACAGGGGTTTGAAATCGCCCTCGGCTATGCCCGGCTGGATCTCGGGCACGGCCTTTTTGGCCGCTTCGAACAATTGCGCCGCCGTCATGGCGCCCAGGGTATAGGTCGGGAAATATCCCCATGCGCCGTCAAACCAGTGCAGGTCCTGCAAACACCCTTCGCGGTCGCTGGGCGGGGTAAGGCCTAGCATTTTCTCCATGCCCTCGTTCCAGGCGCCGGGCAGGTCGGCGATTTCCATGTCGCCTTCGATGAGCGCGCGTTCCAGCTTGTAGCGCACGATGACGTGGGCCGGGTAGGTGACTTCGTCGGCATCGACGCGAATGAAGCCGGGCTCAATGCGGGTATACAGTCGATGCAGGTTATCGACGTCCCACGCCGCGCCATCGCCATGGAAGGCGGCTTTCATCAAGGGCGCGGCGTATTCTAAGAATTGTTGTGACCGGCAGACTTGCATCTCTACCAGCAAGGACTGGCTTTCATGTATGGACATGCCGAGCGCTTTGCCGACCGGCTGGCCGCGCCATGGTTTTGGCAGGCCGCGCTCATAAAGCGCGTGGCCGGTTTCGTGCAACACCCCCATCAGGCTGGAGGTAAAATCCGTCTCGTCATAGCGCGTCGTGATACGCACGTCATCGGGTGTGCCGCTGCAGAACGGATGCAGGCTGATATCCAGCCGTCCATGGTTGAAATCAAAGCCCAGGGCCTCCATCAACTGGACACCCAGCGCTTTTTGACTGGGTATGGGAAACGGACCTTCGGGCCGGACCGGGTCCGGGCGGGCGGCTTGAGCGTCCAGCGCGAGGCCTAAAAATTCCGGCAGGAATGCTTCCAATTCATCGAACACCGGGTCGATGTCTTTGGTCCGTCCATCGGGTTCGTAATCGTCAAGCAGGGCATCGTACAAAGACAATCTCTGCTTTTCCGCCTTCGCAACCGCCGCCTGGCGGGTCAGGTTGAGGACTTCTTCCAGGGCCGGGCGGACGGCGGCGAAATCGGCCTCGGGACGCGCCGTCCGCCACAGGGTTTCGCATGTCGAACACGCTTTCGACAACGCCACCACCAGGTCTTCACTGAGCGCCGTGGCCTTGACCCAACGGCGCTTCATTTCGCGCAGATTAGAGGGCTGCCAGCCTTGCAGGCCGCTGTCGGCTTCGCCGATCAGGTCAGCCATCTCGGGCGCGGTCATCAGGCTGTGCTGGACGGCTTTCAGTTCCGCCAGTTGTTCGGCCCGCGCCTCGGCGCCGCCCGGCGGCATGATCGCCGACATGTCCCAGTGCAGCACCGCCTCCACCTCGCCCAAGGCGGACAGGCGTTTGAAGCGGAGTTCCAGTTGTTGGTAAGGGGTCAGGGCTTTATCGGTCATGGGGAGGCGATTTCCGTTACGAGGACGTGGCGTCGCCGGTTTTGGGGGCAGGCGTTGCGTCAACGGGTGCCGGAGTGTGTTTGCGGCGATCCTCGCCCTCGAATTTTTTCTTGTGGCGGCGGCGGTCGGGGCCGAAAAAATCTTTGGTGCGGACAAACGCGCGCGGATGTTCGATCACCGCGTCGAGGCGCTGGAACAGGATATCCGCCGAAAGCGGCTTAATGATGAATTCGTTGATGCCGGCGTCCCTGGCTTCGACGATACGGGGATGTTCGGAATGCGCCGTCAGCATGATGATGGGCATGTACTTCTCAGGGCTGTCGTCTTCGTGGCGGATTCGCCGAACCAGCTCCAACCCGTCGTTTTCCTTCATTTCCCAATCGACAATCAGCAAATCCGGCGGGCTCAAAAGGATGGCGTTCCATGCCAGCTCGACGCTTTTGGCCTCGGTAATGCGTCGGCAGCCCAGCACACCCAGGGGGCGTCGCAGTAATATGCGGCTAAAACTCTGGTCGTCGACGACCATAATTCTTACCTTCTTGAGATAGGTGTGTTGCATGGTGTTAAAATATAGAACTCTGAAATGTTTTTGAAAAATGGTTTTAATTCTGCAGCCGCTTCTGCTTTCCCCGTCACGGAACATGACTGTATAAAACCCCATAATGCGTACACTGATTTCCATCTCCAATCTGTCGAAAACATACGCCTCCGGGTTCGAGGCGCTGAAAAGCGTCAATCTGGACATTCGGGATGGTGAAATTCTCGCGCTTCTAGGCCCCAACGGCGCCGGCAAGACGACGCTGATCAGCATTATCTGTGGCATTGTCAATCCGACGGAAGGCTCGGTTGTGGTCGATGGTCATGACATCGTCACCGATTACCGCAAATCGCGAAGTTTGATCGGCCTGGTGCCGCAGGAACTCACCACCGATGCTTTTGAGACCGTGATGGCCACGGTCCAGTTCAGCCGTGGGCTTTTCGGCAGGAAACCCAACCCCGGCCATATCGAGCGTGTGCTCCGCGATCTGTCTTTGTGGGACAAGAAAGACAGCATCGTCAAAGAGCTTTCCGGCGGCATGAAACGCCGCTTGTTGATCGCCAAGGCTCTTTCCCACGAGCCCAGAATCCTGTTTCTGGATGAGCCGACGGCGGGCGTCGACGTTGAACTGCGCAAGGACATGTGGCAGGTCGTTCGCGATCTGCAGGCGACCGGGGTGACGATCATCCTGACCACGCACTATATCGAAGAAGCGGAAGCCATCGCCGAGCGTGTCGGGGTTATCAACCGTGGCGAGATCATTGTCGTTGAAGACAAAGCCGAACTGATGAACAAACTGGGCAGGACGCAGCTGACTCTATATTTGCAACAAAATCTCGACGCAATTCCAGAACCCTTACAGGCCTACAATCTTGACCTTACCGACGGCGGCGAGCGGCTGGTCTACACATACGACACCCAGGCCGAGCGGACCGGTATAACCACCTTGCTCGGCGACCTCAATGAAGCGGGCATTAAATTCAAAGACCTGCAGACGACGCAAAGCTCGCTGGAAGACATCTTCGTCAATCTGGTGCGGCGGCAGGCATGAACATCCAGGCGGTCAAAGCCATCTATAAATTCGAGATGGCGCGTACCGGGCGCACTTTGCTGCAAAGCATCGTATCGCCGGTCATCGCCACGTCGCTGTATTTCATCGTCTTCGGCGGCGCCATCGGGTCGCGGATTACGGAAATCGAAGGCGTCACCTACGGCGCCTTCATCGTGCCGGGATTGATTATGCTGTCCCTGATGACCCAGAGCATCGCCAACGCATCGTTCGGCATCTTCTTCCCGAAATTCACCGGCACCATTTACGAACTTCTATCGGCGCCGGTTTCCTACTTCGAAATCGTCCTGGGCTACGTCGGTGCGGCGTCGACGAAATCCTTAATTCTGGGATTGATAATCTTAGGCACGGCGGGATTTTTCGTGCCGCTGCAAATTGCCCACCCAGTGTGGATGGCGCTGTTTTTGGTACTGACCTCCGTCACCTTCAGCCTGTTCGGGTTCATCATCGGCATCTGGGCCGACAATTTCGAGCAAATCCAGATCATCCCGTTGTTGGTCGTGACCCCACTGGTGTTTTTGGGCGGCAGTTTCTATTCCATCGATATGCTGCCGCCCTTCTGGCAGAAGGTGACCCTGTTCAACCCGGTGATGTACCTGATCAGCGGCTTCCGCTGGAGCTTCTACGAAATCGCCGACGTCGGCCTGGCGACAAGCCTGGTAATGATCACCGGATTTTTGGTCGCGTGTATGCTGATCGTATGGTGGATTTTCAAGACCGGGTATCAGGTGAAGAGTTAGACATGTTTCCCCGAAGAATCCCTGCATTACTTCTCGCCCTCGTCTGGACGGCCTTGCCCGCGCGGGCGGAGGGCATCAAGGTTGTCGCCTCGGTCGCGCCGGTGCATTCGCTTTTGGCCGGGGTCATGGATGGCGTCGGCGAGCCTGCGTTATTGGTGCGGGGCGGGCGGGGGCCGCATTCCTTTGTCATGAAACCGTCCGGCGCGCGTTTGCTGCACGGGGCGCGGGTGGTGTTCTGGATCGGGCCGGGGCTGGAAGGGTTTCTCGTCAAGCCGCTGGCGGGCTTGCCGCCCAAGACCCAGGTCGTCGGGCTGGCGGCAGACAAGGGGGCGGACCCGCATATCTGGCTTGATCCTGTGAAGGCCCGGAAATTGGCGCAGATCATGGCCCGCACTTTAATCGCCGTGGACCCGGCCAACGCCGCCAATTACCAGAAAAACGCGGACCGGGTTGTCGCCCGGCTGGTGTTGTTGGAGGCCGAATTGCACAGAATCCTGGCCCCCGTTTCCGGCGTTCCCTATCTGGTGTTTCACGACGCCTACGGGCATTTTCAGGAACGCTTCGGTCTGGCCGCCCGGGGCGCTGTCGCCCTGCACGCCGACCGCCCGCCCGGGGCCAGGCGCATGTCGGCCCTCAGGCGCAGGATTGTGGAACTGGATATCGCCTGCGTGTTTACGGAACCGCAATTCACTCCGGCGCTGGCTAAAACGTTGATCGAAGGAACAAAGGCGCGGTTGGGCGTTCTCGATCCGCTGGGCGCGGACCTCAAACCGGGGCCGGGGCTTTATCCGGCGCTGATGCGGAGGTTGGCGGAAAAGCTTTTGGAGTGTCTCGGCGCGAACGGCTAGAGAGGCTACTCGGATTTTAGGGTTTGTCTTGCAACCGATTCCTTACCGATG
>Ga0114993_10006687_pt1 | contig 10821 bp, 10 predicted proteins | sample ArcticOcean_MG_C_FD_87042 | JGI IMG/M metagenome (GOLD analysis project Ga0114993, IMG submission 87042) | Marine microbial communities from western Arctic Ocean - ArcticOcean_MG_CB2_150 | ecosystem: Environmental > Aquatic > Marine > Oceanic | place: Arctic Ocean: Canada Basin | collected...
TTCTCTAGCTTTTCGAGCAACATCTCTGGCTAGGGCAGCCTGAACTATTTTTAATAATATAATTTTTTTAACTCCTGGGTTTTGATCAAACCATGTTGACAATTTATCATTAACTATAGATTCAACAATAAATCTTACTTCAGATGAAACTAATTTATCTTTTGTTTGAGATGAAAATTTAGGATCAGGTATTTTTACTGACAAGACACCAGTTAGTCCTTCTCTAGTATCATCTCCTGTAAGTAAAATTTTGTTTTTTTTTAATAAATTAGCATCTATTGCATACTTATTAATTACCCTTGTAAGTGCGCTCCGAAAACCCAATAAGTGTGTTCCTCCATCTTTTTGGTGAATATTATTTGCAAAAGGCAGCATTTCTTCAGAATATCCTGCATTCCATTTTAAAGAACATTCTACTTCAACATTGTCCTTTAATCCTGAAATATAAATAGGTTTTTTAAATAAGTTAAGATCATTTTTATTAACTAAAGTTTTTTTACTTTTATCTAAGAAATCAACAAATTCTTGAATGCCGCCATCATATTTATTTTTATATTCTGTTTCTTTTTTTCCAGTCTTGTCTAGCAGAACTAGACATAAGCCTTTATTTAAAAAAGCTAGTTCTCTCATTCTTTTCTGTAAGATTGAAGAGTTAAATTGGGTAACAGAAAATACATCTTTTGATGGTAAAAAGTTTACTAAGGTTCCGGTTTTATTAGATTTGCCCTTGGCTTTTAATGGAGATATTGCTTTACCATTTTTAAATTCGATAATATATTCTTTTTTATCTCTAAATATTTTTAAAATTAACTTTTCTGATAAAGCGTTTACCACCGAAACACCTACCCCGTGAAGGCCTCCTGAAACTTTATATGAATCATGATCAAATTTCCCCCCGGCATGGAGCTGGGTCATAATCACTTCTGCAGCTGATTTTTTTTCTCCCTTGTGAAAATCTACCGGTATTCCTCTTCCGTCATCCTCAACTGTAACAGATTGATCTGAATTAATTATAACTTTAATATTTTTGCAATAACCTGCTAATGCCTCATCTATAGCATTATCCACCACTTCATAAACCATATGATGAAGACCCGTTCCGTCGTCAGTATCCCCGATATACATTCCAGGTCTTTTGCGTACTGCGTCTAATCCCTTGAGTACTTTTATAGACTCTGCACTATAGCTTGGTTTTTCTTTTTGATTTTTAGTGATCATAAATATGAAAATTAACCTTATTTTAACATTTTTTTTGGGTTTATTAAATCTGCGACAAATACATCTCTTAAATTAACGTTGGTATTAAATGATTGCACAAGGAAATATATATAAATAATCTAGTATTATCTTTATGCAGAATAAATCAAATTTTCATTGGCATAACTACGTGAAAACTATTTTTATCTGAAAAATCTCTTATAAGCACTGGAGAACTTGAATCTTTTAAATTAATAATTATTGAATCATGCTCAATATGAGAGGTTATATCCATAAGATACCTGCTATTAAAACTTATACTTAACCCATCGGAATTAAATTTTGCATCAACATTTTCTACTCCTTCACCACTGTTAGGACTGCTAACTGACAATTGTACAGAACTGCTAGTTATAGACATTTTTAAACCCTCTTTGCGATCTGAAGAAACAGTAGTGACTCTATCAATAGAATTTTTAAATTCATTTAATTTGATTTCTAAAACCTTATCATTATCTTTGGGAATGACTTTGTTATAATCGGGAAATCTGCCGTCAATAACTTTTGAAATTAAAATACCCGTACCCATCTCAAACTTAATTTTTGATTTATTATTTGATATTTTTATTGGCTTATCATTTTGTTCTAATAAAGAAATTAATTGAAAGATAGTTTTTTTTGGTAAAATTATAGAATCAATATGAGCATCAGAATCAATTTCTAAACTACTAGATGAAAGTCTATGGCTATCTGTTGATACGCCACATAAAAATGATTTATTTTCTAATGTTGTTTTATGCAAATAAATTCCGTTAAGATAATGTCTAGTTTCGTCGCTAGAAATTGAAATTTTTGTCTTATTTAAAAGTTTAAGAAATTTTTGAGGCGAGACTTCAAATTTTTTTTCTTCAACGACTTCTTCTGATAATGGAAAATTGTCAGATGGTAAACATAATAAACTAAATTTAGATTTTTCAGAAACTAGCTTTAATTTATTAGTATTTAGTAGACTCAGCTCAACATCCGAGCCTGGTTTTAATTTTCTCAGAATTTCATAAAGTATACTAGCAGAAGTTGTTGTGGATCCTTCTGTTTTTACTTCCTTGGGGACCATTTCTTCAAAATAAATTATATCTAAATCAGTTGCGATAATTTTTATTTTTGAATCTTTTGCTTCAATTAAAATATTTGACAGAATTGGTAAAGTTGTTTTTTTTTCAATAATTCCATTGGCATGACCTAAAGATTTAAGAAAAACATCCCTATCAATTATAAATTCCATTTTTAAAATTTTAAATTAATTTTTTTTTTAATTCTGCTACGTTTTGCCTTATTTCATCATCTTTTTTTATTAATTCATTTATTTTTTTTACAGCATGAATTACAGTAGTATGATCTCGATTAGAAAATTTTCTACCAATATCTGGCAGAGAATTTGTAGTGTATTGCTTAGCTAAATACATTGCAATTTGTCTTGGTCTTGCAAGTGACCGAGATCTTCTTGGAGACAAAAGCTCCTGTATATTTAAATTAAAATGTGCCGCAACCATGTTTTGAATAGATTCAACATTTATTAATTTACTATTAGAGTTAATAAAGTCTTTTAAAATTCTTTTACATTCATAAATAGTAGGAGATTTTGTATTAATTTTACTAAAAGCTAAAACTCTATTCAAAGCCCCGACCATTTCTCTAACATTAGATGTAATTTCAGAAGCTAAAAATCTAAATACTTCATCACTTAAAATATAATTTTCTTTAAAATTATTTTTAATTTCTTCAAATTTATTTTTTAAAATCTTTATTCTTAAATCCAAATCAGGTGGCTGAATATCAATAACTAAACCTCCAGACATACGCGATCTTATTCTTTCCTGGATCCTATCAAGTTCTGAAGGGGGTCGATCTGATGAGATTACAATCTGAGAACCCCTTTCCATTAAATCATTAAAAGTATGAAAGAATTCTTCTTGCATACCTTCCTTTCCATTTGCAAACTGAATATCATCTATAATAAAAATATTAGCCTTTCTGAAAAAATCTTTAAATTTAACCATTTCATTGTTTCTTATAGATTTGACAAAATGGTACATAAATCGTTCAGCCGATATAAACATTACTTTTTTTGAATTTCCAACCTCTAGACCAATTGCATTTAATAAATGAGTTTTACCCATACCTACAGAGCTATATATAAACAAAGGATTATAGTGCGAAGAATCGCTGCATATTTTTCTTGCAGCGGTATAAGCCAACTCATTACTTTCACCTACCATAAAATTATCAAATCTATTATTTAGACTAAATCTATTATAATTAAGTAGCGAGTTTTCAATCGAAGTTATTTTACTTCTTTTTAGATTTGAAAATTTGTCAATTTTTTCATGATTTTCTTCAATTAAAAATTCAATTCTCTGTATACTTTTTTTAAAAGTTTTTATTAAATCTAATATTTTATCTGCATATCTAGAAACTATCCAATCTCGGACAAATCTAGTAGGAGCAGTCAAAATAACATAATGATTAAATTCTTTTTTAAGGTTTATATTTTTTATCCAACTTTCATAAATATCATTTCCAAAAGTTGTTTTAAATTTTTCAAGTACTTCATTCCAATTAATCTGGTTCTCTTCTTTTGCTAAAAGAGCATTTGGTTGTTTTGATAATGTTTCTGTCATAAAATTTTCTTTAGATTTATGAAGTTGTAATTTTATTTTTATTATTATGCAATGTTTAATGTTTGTTTTATAAAAATAAATATTATTAGGTTGTATTAAAAAACCAAACTTTTATTAGGTTGTATTTTATAAACTTTTAAAATTATTTTTTTTAGATATGCAACTTTTAATATTGTTTAACTAGATCTGGATTTATTTCTGGAAATTATTTTTTATTTAGTAACAACGGGAAATTGTATTGTATTTTTAACAACCCCTAATTGACTTGTTTTTTATACTTTAAAAAATATTATTTTTTGTTTGTTTTATTAATTTTTTTTGTAAGTCTGGATATTTTCCTTGACACTTTTTTTTTATTAATTACACCGGTCTTAGCTACTTTCATCAACTGTGAATTAAATTTCGGTAAAAAACTTTTAGCTTTATCTAGGTTTCCCGAATCGAGATAAGTTGTCATCTGTTTTACAGCAGATTTGTATTTACTTTTTCTTATCCTATTTATTAAGGCCTGAGCTTTAGTTTTTTTTGTACGTCTTATTGCAGATTTGGTATTTGGCATAAAGTGGTGAATATATATCTTTTTGTTTTATATCGGTCAATACCAATTTAATTTTGGCATTTGTTACAGTAAAAAGACGACCTATTGCAAATAAGAATTTTTTTTATTTTCCCTTTACACGAAATACGAGAACAATTTTTATTTTCTTGGCCATACACCCTAAAAAATTGCTGAAAACTACCAGTTTTTCCAAGTGCATTTCTGTAGTCTTTTATTGAAGATCCCCCCTTGTGAATTGAGATTTTTAAAATTTTCTTAATGTTAAAAATCAACTTTTTTATATCAGTTTCATTTAATCTGTTACACAATTTTAAGGGAGATATTTTAGACATAAATAAAACTTCGTTTACATAAATATTGCCTAAACCGCTGACAAAAGTCTGATCCATTAATAAATTTTTAATATTTTTTTTTCTTCTTATGCATTTGCTGAAATATTTAATATTAAATTTTTTGCTTAAAGGTTCTGGACCAAGGTTCTTCAAAAATGAAATATTATTTATTTGTGTAGTGTTATATATTTTAAAAAAACCAAATCTTCTAATGTCATTATAAACCATAGTAAAATCATTATTTAGAGTAAAATAAATATGATTATGCTTGGGTATAAAATTTAAGTCATAATAAAAATTTGTTTTATATATCTGTTTATCGCTAGATTTTATTAATAGTATTTTTCCACTCATGCCGAAATGTGCTAAAAGTATTTTTTTCTTTAAATGAAAAATTAAATATTTAGATCTTCTTGAAATATTTAAAATTTTTTGATTAATTATATTTTTATAAAATGTTTGGGTGATTTTATAACGTAAGTTTTTGTTATAAATTTTAATATCAATAATTTTAGTCTTATTTATCTTTTTAAACAAAGATCTTTTGGTAACTTCTATTTCCGGAAGTTCTGGCATTGGTTAATTATATATATTGTGAAAAAACTTAACATATGATCTATTAATTTAAATGAAAACCAATCATAAAAATAGTGAAAGATTTGTATCCAGGGTTTTTCAGGATGTATTTGATAAATACGATCTTATGAATGATTTGATGTCATTAGGTGCTCATAGACTGTGGAAAAAAAAATTTATTAATTGGTTAAGCCCTCAAGAAAATTCAACTTTAATTGATGTTGCCTCTGGTACTGGAGATATTGCAAGATTATATTTAGAAAAAACCAATTTTAAGGGTCGCGTATATTGTGTAGATGAAAATAATAATATGCTTGATTTAAGTAGACAAAAAATAAAAATGAATTCTAATGTGAAGTGGTTTTGTAACAATGCTGAAAAGCTTCCGTTTAAAAATGATTATTTTGATTATTATACAATAAGTTTTGGTATTCGAAATATTAATAATATAGGTAATGCTCTTAAAGAAGCTTACCGAGTACTTAAACCTGGGGGGAGATTTTTATGTTTAGAGTTTTCAAAAGTAGAAAATGAAATGTTGAATAAATTTTATAAAATATATTCGAAATCCATTCCCGGAATTGGAAAATTTATTATGGGAAAATCAGAACCATATAAATATTTAATTGACAGTATTGATAAGTTCCATTCACAAAAAGACTTTTTTGAAGAAATAAAAAAACATGATTTTTATAATGTATCCTTCAGAAATTTAAGCGGTGGGATTGTGGCTATTCATTCTGCCTGGAAGGTCTAAAAATGTTTAAAAAATTATATATATTATTTAAAATTGGAAGAAAATTATCAGCTTCGGGGGCAATTTCATCTTTTTATGAAATATATAATCCGTCATTTTTAATTAAAATAATTTTTTTTATAGTTGGTTTTAATTTTGATAATAAAAAAATTGATAATAATTTATCTGATGGGGTCAGGCTATGTAACGCTCTCCAAGAAATGGGGACAACTTTCATAAAGCTAGGTCAGTTTTTATCAACTAGACCAGACATAATTGGAGAAAGCACTGCGAAGGAATTAGAAAAACTACAAGATAAACTAACTGCTTTTGATGTAATGGTAGCAAAAAATATAATGAGGGAGGAACTTGGAAAAGAAAATTTTGATCAAATTACAAATATATCAGAGCCAATTGCAGCCGCCTCTATTGCACAAGTGCATTTTGCTAACATAAACGTTTCAGGGGTAAAAAAAGAAGTCGCTATTAAAATTTTAAGACCAGATGTTGAAAAGATTTTTAATGAAGAATTAGATGCTCTTATGCTATTAGCTTATATTGTAGAAAGTTTAGTAAAAAAAACAAAAAGGCTAAGGTTGGTGGAAATTGTCCAGCTATTACGTGTGATTACAAATATGGAGATGGACTTTAGATTCGAAGCTGCGGCTGCAAGTGAGCTTTATGAAAATACAAAAAATGATGTGGGGTTTGAAGTTCCTAAAATTTATTGGAACCAAACAAGTAAAAAAATTCTTTGTTTAGATAGAATAAATGGAGTTTCAATAAGAGAAGTTGAATATCTAAAAACAAAAGGTATAGATACTAAAAAATTAGCAAAAAATATAATTCAACATTTTTTACGACATGCTATACGTGATGGTTTTTTCCACGCTGATATGCACCAAGGAAATTTATTTGTATCGAAAGATGGTACCATAGTACCAGTAGATTTTGGAATAATGGGAAGATTGGATAAAAAAAATAGAAAATATCTTGCAGAAATATTATATGGATTTATTAAGAGAGATTATCAAAAAGTTGCTGAAATTCATTTTATTGCTGGATTGGTATCAAAAGAATATTCAAAAGAGGATTTTGCACAATCTCTACGCTCTATTGGTGAGCCAATTTTTGGCCAAGCTGCAAAAAATATATCTGGAGGACGATTATTAAGCCAACTTTTTGAAAATACTGAAAAATTTAATATGCAAACTCAAATTCAATTATTGCTCTTACAAAAAACTATGGTTGTAGTTGAGGGTGTTGCAAGAAAACTAGATCCTGATACTAACATCTGGAATATATCACGACCAATAATAGAAGATTGGTTAAAAAAAGTTAAAGATCCTATTGGCAAAGCTAGTGAAGCCATAAATGAGGCTTCTGAAGTTATTAAAAGACTGCCTGATTTACCTATAATAATGGACAGAGCAAATGATGTTATGGCTTTAATGTCAGAAGGTAAATTTAATCCAAACACTCTAGCTTACAAAAATCTAAGGGAAGAAGAGTTAAAGCTAGAATTAATGCGTAATAAAATGCTAGGCGGTATTTTAATACTTGTAATTTTTATTCTCATAGTATTCAAATAATAAAATTATGAATAATTTGCTAGGAAAAAAAATACTTCTAATCATATGTGGCGGCATATCAGCATATAAAAGTTTAGAGATAATTAGAGCACTTAAAAAAAGAGGTGCTATAATTAAAACAATTTTAACTAAAAGCGCTAAAAAGTTTGTTACACCTTTATCTGTAGCTTCGCTTTCACAAGAAAAAGTCTATGAAGATTTATTTAGTGCTGAAAATGAAGCTGAGATGGACCATATATCACTCTCTAGATGGTCTGATGTAATTTTGGTTGCACCCACTACAGCTAACACTATTTCAAAGCTAAGCACTGGATCTTCAGATGATTTAGCCTCAGCAGTAATACTAGCTTCGGATAAAGATATTTTTTTAACGCCAGCAATGAATATTAGAATGTGGGAGCATCCTTCAACTAAAGAGAATCTTAATAAGCTAAAAAATTTTGGTTATAAATTCATTGGCCCTGAAATAGGGGATATGGCATGTGGGGAGTTTGGCAAGGGTAAAATGACAGAACCTACTGAAATTATTAAACAAATTGAAAATTATTTTATTATTTTAAATCAAAACAAAAAATTTAAAGCTCTGGTAACAGCAGGTCCAACTCATGAATATATTGATCCTGTTAGATTTATAACGAATAAATCTAGTGGTAAACAAGGATTTGAATTAGCTAAATCTTTATCAAAAAAAGGATTTGAAACTACTCTTATATCTGGGCCGACCAATTTAAAAATAGATAAAAACGTAAATCTTATAAAAGTAGAAACTGCAGATCAAATGTTTAAAGCAACACAGTATAGCTTGCCTGCAGATGTTGCTATATTCTCTGCTGCTGTGTCAGACTTTAAAATTAAAAATCCTAAAGAGCAAAAAATTAAAAAAGAGGATTATCTAAATTTAAATTTAGAAAAAAATATAGATATTTTAAACTATGTTTCAAATCATAATTCTCTTAGACCAAAACTAGTTATAGGATTTGCCGCAGAAACAAACGATATTAAAAAAAATGCAATAAAAAAATTAATGGAAAAAAACTGTGACTGGATTGTTGCAAATGATGTTTCTAACAAATCTATTGGTTTTAATTCAGATTTAAATGAAGTTAAAATTTTCTATAAAAATAAAAAAATTAATGATGAAAATCTTACTATGAGAAAAAAATCTGAAATTTCAGATGAAATTGTTGATAGAATTATCGGACAATTAAATTAAAATTTAATGGTAAATGTATTAATTAAAAAATTAGATCCAGCAGTAGAAATGCCAATTTACAAAACAACAGGTGCCTCTGGTATGGATTTAATGGCCTTTATAAAAAATCCAATTAAATTAGAACCTCAGAAATCATGTTTGGTGCCTACTGGTCTTTCAGTTGCTTTTCCTGAAGAATATGAATTACAGATAAGACCTAGATCAGGACTTGCGGCAAAAAATAATATAACTGTATTAAATACACCGGGTACGATTGATAGTGATTATAGAGGTGAAATTAAAATAATACTTTTTAATCATGGGAGTAAAGAATTTATTATCAATGATAAAGATAGAATTGCTCAAATGATTTTAATGCCAGTTTACAAAATTGACTTACAAGAAGTCGAAAATTTACCCAAAACCGTAAGAGGTAAAGATGGGTTTGGATCTACCGGTAGATAAAAACCTTAATGAAATTTTCAAAAAAAAAAATAGACAGATATTCAAGACAAATAATTTTAAAAAAAATCGGTGTTATAGGACAAAAAAAACTTTTAAAATCTAAAGTCTTAATTGTTGGAGCCGGAGGATTAGGTTCACCAATTTCAATATATTTAGCTGCATTAGGCGTAGGTAAAATTGGAATTGTTGATAAAGATAATGTTGAGATCTCCAACCTTAGTCGACAAATCCTTTTCTCAACTAATGATCTCAAAAAAAGCAAATCGATTACCGCTCTTAATAAACTTAAAAAAATTAATCCAGAAATAAAGTTAGAATCTTTTCAGAAAAATTTAACAATTCAGAATATAAATCAAATTGCAAAAAAATTTGATTTTATAGTAGATGGAAGTGATAATTTTAGGACACGTTTTTTAATTAACGACTATTGCTTGAAAAAAAAGAAAATTTTAGTTTCAGGGGCAATAAGTAAATTTGATGGGCAGATTTATACTTTCAATTTTTTAAAAAAAAAATCACCTTGTCTAAGGTGTTTTATTCCTAAGATGCCAGATAATCCTGATATTGATAACTGTGAACATGAAGGTGTGATGCCTCCTTTAGCGGGTATAGTTGGCAGCATCCAGGCAAATGAGGTTGTAAAAGAAATTCTTGGAATTGGAAATTCACTTTGTGGTTATATATTAATTGTTGATGCTTTAAAACTTACATTTCGAAAAGTAAAGCTCAATAAGCGTTCTGATTGTGTTTGCAATGACAAGAAATAAATTAAACTTTTTTCTTTTTCTTTTTCTATTGAATATAATTTTAGTTCTGTCTACTGGAGTTATGTCTGATGAAAATATAAATTTTTTATCTCTAAAAAAAAATGAGGTTAATTTACGACAAGGACCATCATTTGAATACCCAACTATATTAACTTATAAAAAAAAATATTTACCCGTTATAGTTTTAGACAAATCTGATGCTTGGAAAAAAATTAAAGACTTTGAAAATAATTCTGGATGGATTCACATTTCACAATTATCCAAAAAAAAATCTGCTATTAACATAAAAAATTATTCTATTATTTTTGAAAAACCTACTATTTACTCAAACCCAGTTGTTAGACTTGAAGTGGGAAAATTACTTTTGGTAAAAAAATGTAAATTAAAATGGTGCAAAGTAAGAGCTGAAAAGTTTACTGGATGGATTTCTAAAAGTTATTTATGGGGTAAAACTAAATAAAATCTTTTGTTAGTGATTTTTTGGCATCTATAGAAACTGTAGTCGCATGATTATATAAGCCATGCTCAATCCCTAATATCACTTCTGTATTTAAATTTTTAAAATTTACTATTTGATCTTCTGAAAAATGAAAATGTACAAATTGGACCGATGAGGCTTTTCCTTCCGCAGATGTTCGATCAACATCTATTTCTGGTCTTGCAATAATTTTATCTTTACCAACTTTTAAATATGCTTTTTTTTCTATACCTCCTACTTTATTTAAAA
>Ga0114993_10006688_pt1 | contig 10821 bp, 6 predicted proteins | sample ArcticOcean_MG_C_FD_87042 | JGI IMG/M metagenome (GOLD analysis project Ga0114993, IMG submission 87042) | Marine microbial communities from western Arctic Ocean - ArcticOcean_MG_CB2_150 | ecosystem: Environmental > Aquatic > Marine > Oceanic | place: Arctic Ocean: Canada Basin | collected...
AGCAACCTACGTTTGGTCAAGCGGCAAGTCACCGCCCATGTGCTCCCGTAGCTCAGTTGGATAGAGCGGGTGTTTCCTAAACACTAGGTCAGAGGTTCGAATCCTCTCGGGAGTGCCATCTTTCGTGCCCTGTTTGCAGGGCTTTTCGAGGGTTGCCCTTCAATCTCGTCCTTAATCTTCTCATTTCTTTCCGACTTCAGTGTCAGATAGTGTCAACTTTTGACTCTCTCGTTAGGAAGTCATACTTCACTAAACAATTATAGTTTTAGAAGATAAGTATTGACATAATGTTAAGTTTGTGGATAATGAGAGAAGAGGATATAGATGCTTAAACCCTCCAAATTGTTGCGCTCATCATGGCCCAAGGTACGTCCAGAAAGAAAAAATGGATCAGTCGGCTACTTGGTGGATGCCAGAGGGAACGGGTGGACTGGCAAGACGCGTTTCTTTTTTCAAAAGAAAGATGAGGCGCTTCGGAAAGCCAAAGAACTTGCCAATGATTATCGAGAGCTCGGGGAAAAAGGAGCAAAGTTCAAGCATGAGAATTTCTCTCTTTTACTTAGCTTGAATCTTCAACTGCAACAAACCAGAGAAAAGTTCAACCTAACCAATCTCACTTTCGAGCAAGTATTTGCCGGCTTTCACTCTTTTCGGGAAAACCAACTTAAGGAAATGCAAGACAGCAACAATGTGCCACGAGTTTCAGAGGCGGCAAAGCAGTGGTTCCAAGACAAGACCGCTCAGTTCGGAGGCAAAGGCGGAAAAACACTTGCCGTTGAAAGCCAACGAGAACTCAAACAGATTGTGAAAATTCTTACGAAGGATTCAGGTTTCGGTTGGCAATCGTTGAACCAAGTTACCATGGATAGGATTGAGCATTACCTCAAATCAGCCAAACGGCCTGACGGTAAACCGACTACGATGCGCACGAGGAAAAACCGCCTAGTGAAATTCAAGCAGTTCTTTAACTGGTGCATGCACCCAAAGAGAAAGTGGTTAAAGACCAATCCATGCAATGGGATAGAAGCCTACGTAGAATCGCATGAAGTTGAAATTCTGAGTAACAACGAGGTCGAAAGACTCTTGTTGGCGGCTTTTAATGACAAAACAGGTCGGCATAGAGTTTTACCTTGGCTAGTTTTCGGCTTATTTGCTGGCTTACGGCCCAAAGAAGCAGAACGTTTTAGTTGGTCTGAGATTGATTGGTCTCTTGTTCTCGAAGATGGAGCGTTGCAAGTTCGAATAGACACCAAAAAGTCCAAGACCAGAACTCATTACGCTGAACTGCACCCTGCCGGCATTGAATGGCTTAAACTCTGCACTCAAAGAAGTGGTCAGATTGGTTTATCCATACGAGCATTCAGGAGAATCCGCAAAAAGGTCGGCCTTTATGATAGCTGGAAAGCAGATTGTGTCCGCCATACTTATGCTAGCAACTGGCTAGAAACATATAAAAGTAGAGGCGTAAACACGCTTGCGGAACTGATGGGAAATTCACCAGAAGTCATTCGGCGTCACTATCAACGGGCTTTGCCGGCTGGTGTTGCAAATCAATACTGGAAAATTAAACCGTCGATTCAATCTCATGACAGCATGCAATCAATCGCAGCATAAGCCGGCAGTTTATGAATGTTCTTTGCGGCGTTGAATTTGGCACGGTCCATGCAGGCCCTATTTTCATTCTCCCCAGAGATCATTATCGAAACTTTTTTAGAGATCTTATCTGTTTCTGTGTAATACCCATAAATGGACAGAATTAAGCACAGATGGAGAATCCCTTTTGCCAAACACATTAAACTTTTGATCGATCATACTGACGTATTCATGCGTGGCAGAGGTCGTTGCAATCATTTCATTCGAATGGAGCAGGAGCTAATGCGCGACACCATCTTTCTGCAAAAGTCACTTGAGAAGTATCATTCAAAGTATTGCAGATGGATTCAGCAAAACATTTCCACACCAGAAAGATTTATTTGAGATTTGAAGAGGTAAAATGAATAACCATTAAAGAGCAGTAATTTGAGCTGCATAAAGGGTCCGAATCCCTTTCAGCCGCCGACCAGACAAACGGCAAGGTTTACTCAAGTTTCCCCATCGCGGGTGTGCTGACTCATCAGACGAAACGAAGAGGTTATTGGGGCCACAAACAAACTGTGGCGAAAAAGACTGTTGGTTAAGATCCAACTCTGAGCCCGGAGCGAGCCGGAAGGCTGGCATGCGCACCGTAATGCAGGTCATGAGCGTAGTCCCTGCAGCCCAAGTGGTAGGTAGCGTCCTTACAGAAGGTAGTTTGTTCTTGTCGCGTGGCGAGCGACGTTAAAGAAGTTTAAAGCCCCTCAAAAAAGAAACACTCCCTTTGAAATGCCCCCCGATAACGGGGGCATTATCTTTCGATATTTCCTTAAAAAGCATCTACTCCCTAATGGAGGACAATTGAATGCTTCAAACCCGAGCATGCGAGGGTTTAACAAGCGAAGCGCGTTAGCATCTGGGCTCAAACTGAACAACTTGATTACTTTTGCTTCCAACCTCAAATCAATCCCTTCACTTCTTTTGTAATCCAGTTAATCAGTAAATGAGAAGACAAAAACAAAGTCTAAACTTTAAATTATTAATATTTATTTTAATGAGTATTAAAATTTTTTAATGACTTTAGCGCCGGGAAGGGAGCATCAGGGGTGCTAAAGAGATAAAATTCTGAAATATCATTCGATCTGAGGTATTGGGCATTTGAAATGTCCTGAAAATGGATTGAATTGAGGAAAATTAAAGAATATCGGTTGCAACAATACTTTTAATGCATACTCTTTCCTCCGTCATGGAACCATGTATCGTGAAAAGGTTTTTCACGGGTTTGGTAGCGCTAGCTGCTTTTTTAACGGCAGGTTTTGTTACTGAGGTTGTTGCTGACCCTTTGACGTATGAAGTCAACGGCGACACCGTTTCCATCATAGATTGCGAACAGACTGCCTCTGGAGCGTTAGTGATTTCCTCCACCTATGAGGGAAAACCGGTCACCATTATTAGGGAGACTGCCTTCTCTGGCTGCAGTAGTCTGACAAGCGTTAGAATCCCCGACAGCGTCACCAGTATTGCGTATTGGGCCTTCAAAAACTGCAGTGGCCTGACAAGCGTAACGATTGGCAACAACGTCACCTACATTGGGTCGGATGCCTTCGTAGGCTGCAGTAGCCTGACGAGCATTGAGGTAGGTAAAGGTAATACCAAATATACTTCTGTGAACGGAGTTTTGTTCGACAAAAACAAAAACAGTTTGATTCAATTTCCTGCTGAAAAAAGCGATCACTACACGATCCCCGACAGCGTCACCAGCATTGGGTATCGGGCCTTCGGTGACTGCAGTAGTCTGACGAGCGTGACCATTGGCAATAGCGTTACCAGCATTGGGGATTGGGCCTTCCACACCTGCAGTAGTCTGACGAGCGTGACCATTGGGAACAGCGTCACCAGCATTGGGGGGGGTGCCTTCCAAGGTTGCAGTAGTCTGACGAGCGTGACGATTGGCAATAGCGTCACCAGCATTGGGGATTGGGCCTTCGATGACTGCAGTAGTCTGACAAGCGTTAGAATCCCCGACAGCGTCACCAGCATTGGGTCTAGTGCCTTCTCTGGCTGCAGTAGTCTGACGAGCGTGACGATTGGCAACAGCGTTACCAGCATTGGGAAGTGGGCCTTCTCTGGCTGCAACCTGACAAGCGTTAGAATCCCCAACAGCGTCACCAGCATTGGGGAGAGTGCTTTCTCTCTCTTGACTGGTCTGACGAGTGTGACGATTGGTAACAGCGTCACCAGCATTGGGGAGAGGGCCTTCTCTGGCTGCAGTAGTCTGACGAGTGTGACGATCCCCGACAGTGTCACCAGCATTGGGAATGCGGCCTTCTATGGCTGCAGTAGTCTGACGAGTGTGACGATCCCCGACAGTGTCACCAGCATTGGGAATGCGGCCTTCTATGGCTGCAGTAGTCTGACGAGCGTGACAATCCCCGACAGCGTCACCAGCATTGAGGCTCATGCCTTTCGAGGCTGCAGCAGTCTGACAAGCGTTAGAATCCCCGACAGCGTCACCAGTATTGGGTATTGGGCCTTCGGTGACTGCAGTAGTCTGACGAGCGTGACAATCCCCGACAGCGTCACCAGCATTGGGGAGATGGCCTTCTGGGGCTGCAGTAGCCTGACGAGCGTTAGAATCCCCAACAGCGTCACCAGTATTGGGGATGATGCCTTCTACAAATGCAGTAGCCTGACGAGCATTGAGGTAGGTAAAGGTAATACCGAATATACTTCTGTGAACGGAGTTTTGTTCGACAAAAACAAAACCAGTTTGATTCAATTTCCTGCTGAAAAAAGCGATCACTACACGATCCCCGACAGCGTCACCAGCATTGGGCCCCGTGCTTTCTACAAATGCAGTAGTTTGACGAGCGTGACAATCCTCGACAGTGTCACCAGCATTGGGACTGCGGCCTTCTCTGGCTGCAGTAGTCTGACGAGCGTGACGATCCCCGACAGCGTCACCAGCATTGGGCGGGGTACCTTCAGAAGCTGCAAAGGCCTGACAAGCGTTAGAATCCCCGACAGCGTTACCAGTATTGGGGAGACTGCCTTCTTTGGCTGCAGTAGTCTGACTAGAATTGTTTTTGAAGGTAATGCTCCCCTTATTGACTCGAAAGCGTTCTCACGCATATCCCATAATGCTACAATAATTGTTAATTCGGGAGCAACTGGCTTTGGTGAAGAATTTGAAAATTTGCCCGTGGTTAAACTGACTTCCCTCCACGATGCTGCCAGAGATGATAACCTAGTTATTGTCCATGTGTTATTGGATTCTGGAGTGGATATGAATGAGAAGGATGCAGACGGCATAACGCCTTTGCATCATGCGATTGTCAACGGTCACAAAGAAATTGCCGATCTACTTCATGCAAATGGCGCGGTATCTGATGTGCATGAGGCTATCACATTAAACAACAAAAATTATTTCATTAAGAAAGGACATCCTTATTTTATCTTAGACAATACAGAGCTACTGACTGCTGACACAATAGCTGAAGATTTTTGCACAATAGAAATAAAATCTTCGATACCTAATTCAGATATATATTTTACACTAGATGGATCTACTCCTTCTTTTGAATCACAAGAATACGAGACACCATTACAGTTAAACGACACAAGAACACTGCAAGCAATTGTCTACAATAACGATTACAGCCAATCAATAGTTTCAGAAAAGATAAAAGTAGAAGTAGTTCCGACTTACACTATCAAAATCAATCAGGTTGAAGTTGGCAATGTTAACATTGTAGATGGCACAACGCTCGATCCTCTGCCTTTAAAGGATCGTTACAGAAAAGGTGAAAAAGTAATGATAAATGTCACTCCTAACGAAGGCTGGAAAGGTTGGGGATTTGAAGGTATATCACACTTCTTGTGCGGAAGGTGGGGGGATGGTGGGTGTAGCTTGGAGATCACAGTAGAATCTGATATGGAATTTACTCCAATTTTCTACACCACTGATTTTAAATTAAACACCTTAGGTAAGGGTGTAATAAGAATTCATAATGAAAATAAATTGATGCCGCCATCAAACTATCAATACGGAAGCATAATCATGTTTGAAGCTATCCCTGATGATGATTCCTATTTATATAAATGGGCTGGTATATTTTCCGGAAATCGCTACCTAAAAAAATTAAAAATAACAGAGCCAAATCCGTCTATAACAGCAATATTTAGAGAATTGAAAGATGGCGAAGTAAGACTGGCAGTTGGTGAATATGGCAACGGACATGTTGAAATGATACCCGATAAGGATGTATACCAAAAGGGGGAAACTGTTATCATCAAAGCGGTGCCACATGAACCAGATATGTTTGTTGGTTGGAGTGATTTAGACACATCCTCTCCTAAGATTGAACTGCAAGTTGAAAACAATGTAAATCACAATGCAGTTTTTACTGGCAGCCAAATGTCGCCTCCAGAAGTGCTTATCGGTAGAACGTGGTTGAATGACCATTACGAAAAAAGTTTTAGAGTTTTCACAAACGGATTGCAATTTTTTGTGCCTCAGTTTTCAAGAGACCTTAAAAAATGGCAAAGCGGAAGTTTGATGAAAGTAACGAATATGACTAGTCGCGATTGGTACCTGCCTTTTGAAGAAGAACCTATGATATTTTTTAGGATTCTATCCTATTAATTATTCATTTAGGGCAATTAGCTTCTTTGTTGAATTAACCAACACTTCTCAATTCAAAACACCATACCTCTCTAGCATCTCAATCATCTCATTTCTTTCATCTTGGGTGTGAATGGTTCGAGGAGTTTTTAAAAACTTTAAAAAAAGCTCCTTCGCATAAAGCCGCGCTTCGTTTGAGTCCTCCATCCTGTTCAAGAGTTGCTTTAGCCCTTCAGGTGTAAACCCAATCATCTCATTGTCTCCCATATGAATTGCACCGGCATTGGCATATGCCTTCTGAAGTCTGTTTCCTGCGCCTGTAAGGCCTTCTGAGAGCATTTTCTGAGCGTTGCCACTCTTGGCAAAGGGATAGTCATGTTCTTCTTCAGTGATGCATTTCCCATTCATTGAAGACCTCCCGTTGTGGAGCAGAACATCGTAAGCTGCCCTGATTGCCTTAAGCATAACCCAGTAGTTACCCTGAAACTCGGGCATCAGGTAGACCATCAAAACCCTGACTGAATTGTCTGCACCATTATCCCCATCCATATTGTAGTTTACTTGAAACTGATCTCCTTTGAGAACGTAAATGGTCGCAGCAGCTTCCTCTCGCCGAAAGGTCTCCCTATTCCAAAAATTCAACCGTGCCGGTTTCCGAAGAAGCTTCAGACTGCGGGCAACGGCGCGGCGCTTTGATTCTGCATGATAATGACAATCAGGCTCAAATTCTTCTGCATCTGAATCTCCATACAGAAAGGGTGAGAAAGCTTTGAAAATCTGCCTCAGCCCATCACCAAGGCGAATGCGATCTAACAGAGAATACCGTATGTCCTGAGTTCGCTGCCAATCCTTGAGAAGCGTTTCAATCTGATAACAAGTTTGCTTGTTGCACTCCTCCTTGATCCTTCGCCTGAAACCAGAAAGACCTTCTTTGGTATAAAGTTGCACATAACAGATTACACTTCAGGAGTGTCTGAAAGATCGGTTTTCAAAAACAATGACTTGATAGTGTCAACTTAGTGTCAGATAATTTCGCCTGTTTACGAAATCGAGTGATTGTTTAGTGAGCAAGTAGTTCAACTGATAGTCACTGTTTGTAACTGATTTCGAGAGATTTGTAGATTATTTGGACGAGTAAACTCAAAGTAGTATTTGAGTTTCCTAAACACTAGGTCAGAGGTTCGAATCCTCTCGGGAGTGCCATCATTTAATCCCCGTATTTAAAGGCTTTGCGTTAATTCCCACGCAGTGCCTTTTTCTATCTTCTCACACTTTTCAGATCTTGGTGCCAAATTGGTGCCGGCGAAGTCCAAGGCACCGGAAGCTCTGTTAAATTCATTGAGCGCCGAAAGGCAATATTCCCTTAGCAATAATATCGGTTGAATTTGCTGGAGCGGAAAAACTTGCATTAATAACTTAATGCGTCAATTTCCTGTTTTGCTTTGCGATTACTGCAATCAATAACTAGGCCAATCTTCACGCTAATCTGCGTTCTGCAAATTGGTTTGTTATCGGCATCTATTGCTTCGCCAGAGTTGCATTTCTTTGTTTTTCACCCCCATGCCACATCGCACTCAGTCTATTCTTGTGCAGATCGTAGTAATAGCGAATCTTCTAATGATGAGAAGCCGTGGGAAAACGATCAATATTGCCCGGTAGATATTTATTCTCAGGGACTAATTCTTCCAGAGTCCAGCATTTCTGCAAATTGGGAGTACATTAATTATTTAGAATTTAAGTTCTCTTCAATCAAGATTTCAATCCCTAATGCCAGCGCTAAACTAATTAAACAGCGCGCTCCTCCTCTATTTAAGTTAGCTCTTCAAACCGCAGATACCGATTAAAGTATCTGGATTTATCCTAAGGATTTTCTCCGGAACATTCAATTGGTAGTTCGCCTCTTCGAACTGCAGTTTAATAATTAATTAAACTGCAGATCCATCAGACAAAAAATATATCATGAATACCTGTAGATAGGATATTTATGGCTAACAAATTAAATGAAAAACAAAAAACCCTTAATTGGCGGCTCTAATTACGAGCCCCTAAAGCAAAATTTAAGTAGAGGATTTACCTTAATCGAGCTTTTGGTGGTTATTGCAATAATTGCAATATTAGCTGGTTTACTTTTACCAGCTCTCGGAAAAGCAAAAATCAAAGCAAAACAAATAAACTGTATGTCGAACATGAAACAATTGGGTCTTGGGTTTATGCTTTATTCGGATGACTTCAATGGAAAGTTACCGATGACCGCTCATCAAACATCCAACCCAAATTATGTTTGGATTAATACTCTTTCTACATACATAGGAGGAGTTGACTCAATTAGGCTTTGCGGCGCAGATCCTCGAAATAAATTAAGAAAAGAAAACGGTGGTACAAGTTATATTCTGAATGAATCCATAACCGTGCCATTAGTGAACGCATTCGGAAAATTGGTTGAGCCTTTACCAAGACTTGATCAACTCAAAAGCCCTAGCTCTACTTTTCTGCTGTTTGAATCTTCAGACAAATCCGGAGTTTCTTTGTTTTCAGATCATTCTCATTCACGAACTTGGCACATTAGCGGATGGAAAAGTGTTATAAACGACATTCAGCCTGATCGCCATAGATTGGGTAAAGCTGCTGAGGACCGATCTGCAGGAAAGGCGAATTACCTTTTTGCGGATGGTCATGTGAAGTCAGTTGATGCGCGCATCATCAAATCCCTGATTGAGGATGGAATTAATCCATCAGCTCCCTCTAACTTTAATCCTTAAAATATAAAAATAATAAGTCTAAAAATGAATAAATATATACTCTTTAATATCAGCCTACTGCTAGTAATTGCTTCACCTAATATTATAAATGCTCAAGAAAATGAAAAATGGACCCATGAACACGGTGATTTATCTGTTAATCATGATGGCTCTGAATGGTCTTTTTCATTCAGGCAAGAAGATGTCATCGGTGACCAAACAGCTGTTTTAAATCAGCACAGCAAAGAGATTATACCAGAGGATTCTAGATTCAATTTTCTTGGTGATGCAGGTACGCCTATTTGGATTATTCCGCAAGTAGCCAAGCCTGAAATTTTGTTTCTTGGGATGAATGCGGAAAGCACAGCAAAGGGTACTTTTGAACAAGGACTATTCAATCTGCAGTTGTCCAGCATTCATGCTCCCGGTGACTTCTTTATTTGGAAAGCGAGTCTTAACGAAATCGAAATTGATATTAATTCATCAGATGGAATTGGTGAATCAGATAGAATGCAGTTTCCTGCTAGGGCGCATTTCCACAAAAATTGGGGTTTCAATTCTCCGGGCACATATAGATTAGGATTTACAGCGAATGGAATCCTTGCAAATGGCGGGCTTCCAGCAGAAAGCGAGGAGTATTTTATTAATTTTGAAGTGAATGTTTTGTCGGAGGGCGAGGTAGATTTGGAGATTGTGTATGAAGACGGAGAGTGGGAAGCAGAGATTCTTGCTCACGTTCACGGCGAAGACGACCACGGCGAGGATGATCATGGAGATGAGGGCCGCGATGGGGTTGCATACCCAGTTAATGATGTAGCGCTTCGAGTGACTTCCAGATCTGCAACCGTGGTTCCAAATGATTCTGCCTTTGGTTTTCTGGGGCACCCGGGTGAGTTGTTCTACGAGTTGCAGCAGCATGAAGAGGAAGGCTTGCTTTACTTGGGGATCGCTTCAGACGAGGTGGAAGCGGGAGTGTTTGTTGGGGATGAGGTGCAGTTGAACCTCAAGTCGGTTGAAGGGCCCGGAGAGGTGTATCTGTATTCGACGGATACTTTTGGCAAGCCCACGGTGATGTTCAATTCCGCCGATGGAATCAGCGAATCGGACACATTTGTGATGAAGGCGGGAGCGCATTCGCATCAGTCGATGGCATTCAGTGAAGCGGGGGTTTATAGGGTGGGCTTTGATTTTTCAGGCAAGCTTGCCGCAAACGGAGAAGAGGCCCGGAGTGGAGAATTCCAATTACTCTTTGAAGTGGAGGGAGCTAGCTCTAATGATTTAATTATTGATAGTTTCTCTAAAATTGCAGTTCCGTTCTCGATAACCTTCCAAACTAAATCAGATTCTATCTACATCATTGAAGCCTCACATGACTTAAAGAAATGGGGCGAGATTGGCGAAATCCAAGGCACCGGAAGCTCGGTTGAATTCACTGATTGGCGAAAAGCACTTTTTCAGAAGCAATATTATCGGGTGAAGTTGGTGGGGGCATGAAGCACTTCATAATTCCCACTTTTGTAGCGGCGGTTATGTTGCTGGGTGTGCGGCTGTTTAAAATTAACTCTTGAGCTTGGTGCCAAATTGGTGCCAACAATTCCCGCGGTTTGAGGGTATAGTGTGAGTTTTTTGAGAGGAGACTCTTAAGTGGTTATTTCGCATCACCCTTGAATACGTTGGTTAAACAATATTTGGCGGGATTTGGAATTAATATTCTGGCCAATTCCTAAACACTAGGTCAGAGGTTCGAGTCCTCTCGGGAGTGCCATTCCACCTTTTCCACTCCCGCTTGGCCAAGCGCCTGGCCTACCAGAAGCCGTTGGCGGGGTCGGGCTTGCGTCCGCCCCAGTTGTGCAGATCACGCGGGAACACGAAGATCGCCGCGTGGCC
>Ga0114993_10006693_pt1 | contig 10819 bp, 6 predicted proteins | sample ArcticOcean_MG_C_FD_87042 | JGI IMG/M metagenome (GOLD analysis project Ga0114993, IMG submission 87042) | Marine microbial communities from western Arctic Ocean - ArcticOcean_MG_CB2_150 | ecosystem: Environmental > Aquatic > Marine > Oceanic | place: Arctic Ocean: Canada Basin | collected...
GGCGGCGAGATTCTGCTACGCACCATCGGCCAGGCGTACAGCAGGAGCGACTTCGAGGACCTCGTGCTCATCACCGGGGCCGACGGCAGCCGGCTGACCCTCGGCGACGTCGCGACCGTCGTCGACGGCTTTGCCGAAACCGACCAGATGGCGCGATTCGACGTCCAGCCGACCGTCCTCGTGTCGGTCTTCAGAACCGGCGAGCAGAGCTCGCTGAAGATCGCCGAGGTGGTCCACGAATACGTGGCCGATGCGAATTTACGGATGCCGGTCGGCATCGCACTGACGACCTGGCAGGACCAGGCCCAGATCCTCGATGACCGACTGTCGCTCTTGCTGCGAAACGGCGCGACCGGGTTCGTGCTGGTCTTCCTGATTCTGGCGTTGTTCCTCGAGTTCCGGCTCGCGCTGTGGACGAGCCTCGGTATCCCGATCTCGTTTCTCGGGGCGCTATGGATGATGCCGGGACTCGAGGTGTCGATCAACGAGATCTCGCTGTTCGCGTTCATCCTCGTGCTCGGGATCGTCGTCGACGACGCGATCGTCGTGGGCGAGAACATCTATACCCACCAGGAGCGCCACGGCGACGGGATACGGGGCGCCATCGAGGGCGCGCAGGAAATCTCCGTGCCGGTGATCTTTGCCGTCCTGACGACGGTCGCCGCCTTCGTGCCACTGATGATGGTGCCGGGGATGATGGGCAAGATCTTCCGCGTGATTCCGCTCGTCGTCATCCCCTGTCTGCTGTTCTCGCTGGTCGAATCGCTCCAGATCCTGCCGGCCCACCTGTCGCATATGCCGAAACCGACGGCACGCAAGGGTCCATGGGGACGGTTCCAGGGGTCCATTGCGAACGGGCTGAAGCAGTTCATCCGGGTGGGCTACCGGCCCGTGCTCGACGTGGCGCTGCGATGGCGCTATTCGACCGCGGCGATCGGTGTGGCCACCCTGATCATCACCCTCGGCATGGTGATGGGTGGCTGGGCCAAGTTCCACTTCTTCCCCTCGATCGAGGCCGACTTCGTGTCGGTCGCCATCACGATGCCCCAGGGCACACCGGCGACCGCGACCTCCGAAGCGCTCGACCAGATCGAGGCAGGCGTCGAGGCGTTGCGAACGGAGCTGGTCAGCGAGGGTCTCGCGGATCCGTTCCGGCACGTGTACGCCTCGGTGGGCGACCAGCCGATGGCCGCCCAAGGCGGGAGCCCATTTGGAGCGATCCTGGGTCGCTCGTCGTCGAACCTCGGCGAGGTCACCGTCGAGCTGGCCTCATCGGAGGTGCGCACGCTGACCAGCGAGGCGCTGGGGAACCGCTGGCGCGAGCTGACCGGTGTCATTCCGGACGCCACCGACATCAAGTACACCGTCTCGATGATGAGCCCCGGTGATGACGTTGACGTCCAGCTGACCGGCGGCGACATCGACGATTTGCAGGCGGCCGCCGAGGCCGTGAAGGCTCGCCTGATCACCTACGTCGGGGTGTTCGAGATCTCCGACTCGTTTCGACTGGGCAAACAGGAGATGAAGCTGAACATCAAGCCGGCGGCCGAATCGCTGGGCCTCACGCTCCAGGACCTCGGCCGCCAGGTACGCCAGGCGTTCTACGGGGAGGAAGCGCAGAGAATCCAGCGCGGTCGGGACGATGTGCGGGTCATGGTCCGGTACCCCGAGAACGAACGGCGGTCGCTCGGCGATCTCGACAACATGCGGATCCGGACACCGGACGGCGCCGAGGTGCCGTTTCGCCAGGTCGCGGTCGTCGAACCGGGTCGCGGGTTCGCATCGATCAGACGGGTCGATCGGCAACGCGCGATCAACGTCACCGCCGCGGTCGACGCGTCGGTGACCTCCGCACAGGCCGTGATCACCGACCTGGAGACGCGTATCCTGCCGGAGGTGCTGCTCGCGTTCCCCGGGGTCACGTACTCGTTCGAGGGTGCGCAGGCCGAGCAGCGTGACGCGATCGGCGGGCTGCAGCGTGGCTTCGGGCTGGCGCTGTTGATGATCTTCGCACTGCTGGCGATTCCGCTGCGCTCGTATGTCCAACCGCTCATCATCATGAGCGCCATCCCCTTCGGGTTGGTCGGCGCCGTATGGGGGCACGTGCTGCTCGGACTCGACGTCACGATGATGTCGATGTTCGGCCTGGTGGCGCTCACCGGGGTCGTGGTGAACGACAGTCTTGTCATGGTCGACTTCATCAATCGGAAACTGGAACGCCATCGCGACATCGACATCGCCGTCCGGGAAGCGGGCGCGGCGCGATTCCGACCGATCCTCCTGACCTCACTCACCACCTTTTTCGGGCTGGCGCCGCTGATGATCGAAAAGGGCTTCGGAGCGCAGTTCATGGTCCCGATGGCGGTCTCCCTCGCCTTCGGTGTGGTGTTTGCCACCTTCATCACGCTGATCCTGGTGCCAACGGCCTACCTGATCGTGGACGACATGGGGCGCGGCCTCCGGCGTCTGTTCGGCCGCGAGCCGATCGACCACGCACTCAACGCCGACGACCGGCTGCCGGGGCAGACACCGGCCGTCGCCGGCGCACATCTGCTCGAAGACACGGCGGGCGGACCGGGCGGGCTCTGATCGCAAGGGATGCGCGGAGATTCCCACCTCGGGACACGGGGGGCCACCGGACCTGAGTTACGTCTGTGAGCCAGCAGCGAATCGTCATTCTGGGCGGGGGCTTCGCCGGGGTGTACACGGCGATGCGTCTCGAGCGCCGTCTCAAACGGCGTGACGATGTCGAGCTCTCGCTCGTCAGTCGCGACAACTACCTCGTCTTCCAGCCGCTCATCCCCGAAGTGGTGTCATCAAGCATCGGGCTCCTCGACACCATCGCGCCGCTGCGGCGGTTGTGCCCCCGAACGCGTCTGTACACCCGTGAGATCGAGGCGATCGACCTCTCGGCCCGCACGGTGACCCTCCGTCCAGGGGTGCGTCCGCGACCAGTGGTCCTCGAGTTCGACCACCTGGTGATCGCACTGGGCAACATCCCCGCACTCGGTGCGCTGCCGGGGGTGCGCGAGCACGCGATGCCGTTCAAGTCGCTCGGGGATGCCCTGCACATCCGGAACCACGTCTTGAACGTGCTCGAAGAAGCGGCGATCGAACCGGACCGGGATACCCGACGGGCCTTGATGACGTTCGTCGTCGCGGGTGGCGGCTTCTCCGGCGTCGAGCTGGGCGCCGAGCTGAACGACTTCGTGCGCGAGGTCGTGCGCGACTATCGCGGGCTCGAGCCGGCGGACCTGCAGGTGTCGCTGCTGCATTCCGGCGACCAGATCCTGCCCGAGCTCGATCCCAGTCTTGGGCAGTTTGCCCACCGGCTGCTCTCCAAACGTGGTGTCGACATCCGGCTGGGAACGCGACTGGCCGGCGCCACCGCCTCGGCAGCGCTGCTCTCGACCGGCGACCGTGTCCCCGCGCGGACAATCGTCACCACCGTGCCATCCGGACCCAACCCGCTGCTCGAGACCCTGACCGTCGAACTGCAGCGCGGTCGTCTGCCGGTCGACGCGCATCTGGCGGTGCCGGGGCTCGATCGGGTCTGGGCGCTTGGCGATTGCGCGGCGGTGACCGACCCCCGCACCGGCAGACCGGCTCCCCCGACGGCGCAACACGCGATCCGCGAGGCCCGGTGCGCGGCGGACAATATCCTCGCAACGATCGACGGGACGGCGCAGACCTCGTTCTCCTTCTCTTCGCTGGGACAGCTGGCTTCGCTGGGTCGCCGTTCGGCCGTCGCCCAGGTGTTCGGGCTCAAGCTGTCCGGTATCGTCGCCTGGTGGCTCTGGCGCACGGTGTATCTGATGAAGCTGCCGGGGCTCGACCGCAAGCTGCGGGTGGCGACTGACTGGACGCTCGACCTGTTCCTCCGGCAGGACATCGTGCAGCTCAAGACCGACCGCACCACGCTGATTGCGGCGGAGCACTTCGACGCGGGTGAACAGCTGGTGCGCCAGGGAGACTTCGGCGACAAGCTCTATGTCATTCGCCGCGGCCGAGTAGAGGTCTGCCGGGAGCGGCGCGGCCAGGAACCAGAGCAACTGGCGGTGCTGGAGGAGGGTGACTATTTCGGGGAGACCGCGTTGCTCGAGGAGGCGACGCGCAACTCGACGATCACCGCGCTGACCGCCGTTGACGTGCTGACGATCGGCAGAGGCGACTTCCAGGCCTTGCTGCTCACCTTCCCCGCCTTGAGGCCGGTGTTCGAGGACCTCGCGCGTGCTCGTCAGCAGGCGGCCGGGCCGAAGCGTGAGGCGGAGTAATCGGGACGAAGAGCCGCGGTGCTCGCCAGCCCGGCTCACCCGTGCCGGCGAGCAACCGTCGGATGCAGCGCCCTGTGCTGTGTTGCCATGGCAGGCGCGCCCACGTCGGGCAGGTTCGACGCGACGGCCGCCCACCCGTCGTGATTCTGGAGACACTCCACCACGGCCCCCGCCGGGTCGCTCCAGATGTGCGGGAAGTCCGCCTCGCCCGCGTGCTCGATCGGCCAGGCCAGCCGCTCGTCGGGCGGATAGAACTGGGCATCGACGCCTGGCTTGTTGCCCCGCGGATCTATCCGATACCACCCGAGCTCTGGCAGGTGCACGGCATTGAGCCCATGCAGCGTGAAACCGTCGTCGTCGTCCCGGCGGAGTCGCTGATAGCAGAGCCCGGCCGGTATGCCGTTGGCGCGCAGCAGCGCCGCCAGGAGATGGCTCTTCGCAAAGCACCATCCGGTCCGGTGCCGCAGCACCTGAGAGGCCCGACACGTCGTGACGGGCGCATGGGAATCACCGCTGTGTCGGATGTGATCCCGAACCCACTCAAAGCATGCACGGGCCGTCTCCGCTTCGTCGGTCTGGCGGGCACCGAGCACCCGTGCCTGCTCCAGCACCCCCGGCGACTGCCAGTCGATGACATCCGTGGCCCGGAGGTAGTCGTCCATGCTCGTCTTCATTCCCGGTACCGTTCCGCTGACCGGGCTCGGCTCAGCTTACCAGCCTCGGCGAACGGTGTGTCCGCTTCAACCCGAGGCACACGCTTGTTGGCGGTTTCATCCGAGGCTAGAATCACGGCATGAGGTGGAGTGGGGGGCCACCACAGCCGGCAGCCGCGGATACATTCGTTGAGAACCATGAGCAGAAACGCGAAAGTGCTATGTGCGTCCTTTGTCGTCGCGCTTGGGTTGGCTGCCGCGGCGCATTCGCTGGCGGCCTTCAGCCTGCTGGGGCAACGCTGGGCCACAGGCCTCATCACTGTAGAGCTGCAGCTTGGCGAATCCGGCGGGCTGCTTGACGGCTCAGCCGATTGGGATGCGTGCGCGAGACCGAGTCTGGCCGCGTGGAACGCAGCGCTCGCTCCCACTGGCCCACGGTTCACCGCCGGCCAGGGCGTCTCGAGGCCGCCCGGTGCATTCGATGGAATCAACAGCATCGCCTTCGCCCCGGACGTCTTTGGCACCCCGTTCGGACCATCGCAGGTCAGCGTGACGCACTCGTTGGCCATCATCCGTGATGGTGTTGACGAGACGATCGAAGCTGACGTCTTGGTGAACACGGCCCAGCCGTTCAACTGTTACCGGGGACCGATGCGATCGAGGCCGCCTGTACATGACCTGCAGCGGACCGTGACCCACTCGCTGGGTCACATGATTGGACTGGGGCATCCTGACGTCACGGGCGAGCACCGACCCGCGCTGATGCACGCCGGGGTCGGTGACATCGAGACACCGCAACTCAACGACATCCAGGGAGCACTGACACTGGCCGGGGTCGCGGCGATTGGCATCCCATTCCCGCCACGCAATGAGACGTTGACCTTCTACGAGAGTCTGGAGACCGCCTATCGGGACACCTTGCAGCGTTCGCGAACCAATGAGGGCTATGTGGACGCGGAAGGGTCAGCGGTGTGGTTCCCCGAGTGGCTTCGGTATGTCCTGAACGGGTGTGACGCCAACGAGGCCACGACACGCGTCCTGATGCAGATTCGGGGTCAGGGTGTCCAGCCGGTATGCGGCGACGTGACGCCCGGCACGATTGCGTTCCCGCCTCGGAACCTGTCGCTCGATTTCCTCGAAGCGCTCGATGCGTTTTACCGGGACGAACTGCGACGCGGTGTCGAGTTGAGCTACGTCGACCTGGAGGGCAAGGCGGTGTGGCTCCAGGAGTATCTGCGCTTTCGTGTTGGCGGTTCGAAGGACGCCGACGCACGCGGCCAGGTGCTCCAACAGATTCAAGACTCCGCCCCGGCCCCGGACGGTGGCCCCCCCACACAACCCGCATCCTGTGCCGGCATTCGATACAACTTCACCGATCTCGGGCTGGTGCTCAGTGCCACGGGCGTTGGTCAGACCGACCCATTGGCCCCGGTCGCCAATCCGACGACCCTCCTGCTCGCTGATGATCGCGTTCGTCTTTTCTTTACCAACGCAGGGGACGGCATCGCGAGTGCCATCTCAGATGACGGCGTGACGTTCACCTATGAGAGCATTCGCATCTCCGGGCCGGATGCCCGCGAGCAGGGAGCGCCATTGGGCCCCTCTCGGATCTTCCGACTACCCGACGGCCGGGTACGTCTCTATGTCGGTTCATCCGAGTCAGGCGTCTCATCGTTCATCAGCAGCGATGACGGCGTGACATTCACCCTGGAACCAGCCGAGCGCATCACCCAGGCCCAGGCGGAGATGGACGCGATCCAGAAACTGAGCATCGTGGCACTCTCCAACGGCGCCTATCGCGGCTATTTCGGTCCGGCGCCGCAAAGCGGGATGGAGATGGAAGGCCCGAACCCGGGCGGCCCGCCGGATCATTGGCTGCGTAGCGCCACGTCGTCGGACCTTCTGCAATGGGACGTTGAACCAGGGGTGCGGGTGGGGCCCGGTTCAGCGGTTCTGACCGCGTCGGCCCGCGAGGTGGATCCGTTGCTCCGGAATGACGGATGCCTGACGTTGTTCTATCAGCTGAACAAGCCGCAAGACGCCGGCATCACCGACTTCGAGGGGGTCGCCGTGGTCGGCTACAGCACCTCCAGTGATGGTTTGACCTTCACCGAGCAGTTCCCGCTCATCACGACACGCGACCCTGCCGGACCGGATGTCCTGACGATGCCCGACGGCAGCTGGCTCTTCTATCACGATTCAACCGACCGGGATGACTACGGCCACGGCATCCGCGTGGGCCGTCTGACGACATCCAGTCTAGACTGACGGGGGACGGCTTCAGGCGGGTAGGCCCGGTTGTCTGGGACGTCCAGATCACGGGTGAAGAGACCCCGGGGCTCGGCGCGACAGGGCAACATCGCAGCGCCCTTCGAGACCTGGCGCAGCAGGCCGTCGCAACCCTCCCGAGCGCGCCGCGGCGGCTGGCCGTGTCACCGGGTCAGGAGGGATCGCCGACGATCTCGGCGACGACCTGCTCGGCGAGCGGTAGGCTGAAGCCACAGGACGAGTCGTTGATCCGGCACTGGGCGAGAGTCAGCTGGCACCCGCAGGTGCACCCTTCTTCGTTCAAGCGCTGCAGGGCCGTCACCCGCTGATCGGTGGTAAGGACCGTCAGGTCCAGACCTGGAATCTCCGTCGCGTGTGCGGCGTTGACCAGGCGGCCGTGCTGATCCTCCTCGACGAGGTCGACGGTGATGCTCGCGTCGAGCGACGCCAGGAACCGGGTTTCCTGCTCGAGGACGCCGGCGTTGATGAGCCCGACGTGGGTCCGCACGACGCGGCCATCGGTATCCACCATGAACGACGTGGGCAACGCCATCACGCCGGGAAACGCGGCTCTCAGCTCAGGGCTGGCCATCACGATCGGATAGTTGATGCCGAACTGCGTCGCGAAGTCCTCGACCACCTGCACCGGTCCTTCGTCGGCCGAGACGCCGATGACTTGCAACTGCTCCGGGTAGCGCGCCTGCAGCTGGATGAGATCCGGAATCTCCGCGCGGCACGGGCCGCACCAGGTCGCCCAGAAATTCACCAGGATCACCTTCCCCCGCAGGTCGTCGGTGGTGAAGGTCTGGCCATCGAGGTCCTGCATGGCGAACGAGGGCAGCGTCACAGGGTTGGCCGCGAGTTGAATCGAGGCGGGACGCGTCTCCGCGGCAAAGACGGGTGCCGGCGCGGTGCTGGTGGCGTCGGTGCTCTGACCGCCCGGCGCACCCGCTGCCCCACACCCGATTGCGACACCGACCGACAGCGCCAGAAGACCGACCAGCGGCAGCCTGCGAGTTGTCATGCACTCTCCCATTTCTCGGGGTCGCGCCGATACGACCCAATCTCAGCATTGTACCGGTGGCCGGCGACTGAAAGCGAGCCCGCATCAGCGGGGCTACCCGTTACGGTGACCTGCCTCACACGGTCTTCAACCGGCAGGGTCGGGTAGAATTTGCCCTCTCCGTCTTGTAGGACGCATCCACGTGCCCAGACGATTCTCGCCCCCGAAGACATCGGCGGACCCCGGCAAGGCTACCGAGGCGGACGTGTATCACGCGTATCGGCTCATCCTGCGCCGTGAGCCGGATGAGGGGGGGGTGGCCCACTATCGACGCCTCGTCGTGGACGGGCTCTCGGTGGACGCGCTCGTCCAGGCGTTCATCGGCTCTGATGAGTACCACCAGTGCCTCGATCGTGACCGTCGGGCGAGCGAGACCCCGGTCGACCTGGGCGGCTACCAGGTGATGGTCGATCGGCGCGACCCCGACTTCGGGGCCGACATCGCGCACTGGCACGTCTACGAGGAACCGGTCAGGCAGGTGCTGCGCGAACGGCTCTCACCCGGTGACGTCTGTCTCGACATCGGGGCCAACGTCGGGGTGATGACCTTCCTGGCCGCCTCGCTGGTCGGTCCCGGAGGCCGCGTCATCGCGGTCGAACCCAACCCTGACAATGTGCAACTGCTCTATCGCGGTCTGCTGCTGAACCGTTTCACGAACGTGGAGATCCTGCCGCTGGCGGCTGGAGACCGCCGGGCGGTGTTCGCCTTGTCCGGGCGATCGAACACGGAACTGCTTGCCGCGGGGACTCCCACCATGACCGGTCGTTTCGTGCAGTCCGTCGTGCTCGACGATGTGCTGGGTGACCTGCCGCGACTCGACCTGGTGAAAATGGACATCGAGGGGCACGAGCCGGCCGCGCTGCGGGGCCTGGAGCGCCTTGTGACGACACACCGACCGACCCTGCTGGTAGAGTTCAATCCGCGGTGTCTGGAGCGTCATCGGGAGGACGCGCACACGCTCCTGAGCTGGATCCTGGAGCTCTATCCCCGAGTGCGGGCCATTAGCCATTTTGGCGATGACGAACGATTCAGCCGCGCGGATGACCTGATGGCATTCTGGCGCCGGCGCGCAGCGGCGATCACGGCCGAGGGAAGGCTGCCCGAGGGGCTGCTGCACTTCGACCTGGCGACGGAATGCGACTAATCCCCGGGAACAGGAGACTAGAGATCCGCCTGCTCGGCGTGACCCTGGCGGTCATGACACTGCTGGGCGGCACCCGCCAGGCGGCGGGCCAGGGCCTGCCGTCAGAGCCGATCAGCGTCGCCGGCGGACGGCTCGTCATCAGCGGTGAGGCCACAGCCTCGGCCGCGCCGGAGGATACCGGATACTTCAACGCCAGCGACTATGGGCAGAACGCGCTCCGACATCTGTCGCTCGGGGTCACCACCGGATTGTCACTGGGAGACCGCGTCTCCTTTTTGAGCGAGATCCGCGCGGAGTACGGCCAGCGTTTGGGGGTCTATGCCGCGTTCGTGCGTGTGCGCCCGTGGGCGCGGCGGCCAATCGACCTGCAGGTCGGCCGGATTCCCCCGACGTTCGGGGCGTTCGCCCGACGCGGCTACGGCGTCGGCAACCCGCTCATCGGGCAACCGTTGGCCTACCAGTACCTCACCTCGCTGAGAACCGACGCGCTTCCGGCCAGCGCTGACGACCTGCTGAGGATGCGCGCCCGCGGATGGCGTCCCAGCTACCCGATCGGCGCCGAGACACGCCACACCGGGGTCCCACTGGTGTCAGCGCAGCGCTGGGACACCGGGGTACAGGTGCGGGTGGGCGATCGACGGGTGCGGGTCGTCGGGGCCGTCACCACCGGCAGTCTCTCGAACCCACTCGTGCGAGACGACAACGGCGGGAAACAGTTCGCGTTTCGGGCGGGGCTCCACCCCTCGGCGAGCCTGACGTTCGGCGTCTCGGGCGCCCGTGCCGATTTCGTCAGCCGCGCGGCTCTGGCCGCGTTGCCGTCCGAGGCCACAAGACACAGGACACAGAACGGGCTGGGGGTGGACGCCGAGTATTCGCGCGATCACTGGCTGGTGCGGGTCGAGGGCGTCCTGAGCTCGTGGCGCTTGCCGGTCGTGGCGGCACCGTTCGGTGGCCAACCGCTCCGCGCGGTCGCGCTCACGGCCGAAGCGCAGTACAAACTACGCCCTGGCCTCTATGTCGCCGGGCGGGTCGACCGCATCGGGTTCTCGTCGATCGAGGGCACGTTGTTCGAGGGTCGACCGACACCGTGGGACGCACCGGTCTCTCGACTCGAGCTGGGTGGCGGGTACTACGTGCGTCGTAACGTCATCGCCAAGGTCACCTATCAGCACAACTGGCGCGACAGCGAGCGGGACCAGTCACGCCAACCCCGGATCCGCTTCGTCGCGGCCCAGGTCCTCTACTGGTTTTGATAACGATGCTGACCGTGGTGAGAACACTGGGTGAAACACGTACTCTGATGCCGGCCACCTCCGGAGTCGCGCCCTGGCTGATCTGTGGACTCTTGCTGGTCTCCAACGCGCCGAGTCTGGCCCAGACCGGCGCCGGGGTCGGCAGTATTCAGGGGCAGGTCGAC
>Ga0114993_10006698_pt1 | contig 10814 bp, 10 predicted proteins | sample ArcticOcean_MG_C_FD_87042 | JGI IMG/M metagenome (GOLD analysis project Ga0114993, IMG submission 87042) | Marine microbial communities from western Arctic Ocean - ArcticOcean_MG_CB2_150 | ecosystem: Environmental > Aquatic > Marine > Oceanic | place: Arctic Ocean: Canada Basin | collected...
CCGAGCGGGTGGTGCCCAACTACAACGTCATGGGCGTCGCCAAGGCGGCGCTTGAGGCCAGCGTAAAATATCTCGCCGTCGACCTGGGACCGAAAAACATTCGCGTCAACGCCATTTCCGCCGGTCCCATGCGGACACTCGCCGGCAGCGCCATCGCCGGGGCCCGGCATATCTACCGGTGGAGCGAGGATAACGCGCCGTTGCAGCGCAGCGTGCAAATGGAAGATGTCGGCGGCTCAGCGTTGTATTTGCTGTCCGAACTGTCAAACAGCGTAACCGGTGAAATCCATCATGTGGATTGCGGGTATAACATCGTCGGAATACCCGCCACCCCGAATAATTCCCAGGAAAAGGCCTGAAACCGGCTATTTATGGGAGTGGTTCAATTATTTATATTTTACCGTAAAAAAATGTGGGATTATGCGGGCACTTACTTTAGAATGATCCTGAATTTGCTTGTATAACTCATCCGAGGCACCACATGGCAGCCATGACAGCGGAAACTCAACGACCTTTTACCCAGGTTCTGGAACGTCTTCGCGGCGTCGGCCTGCGCCCGACACGCCAGCGCCTAGCTTTGGCCAAATTGCTGTTTGAAGGCGGCAACCGGCATGTCACCGCGGAAATTCTCCACGTCGAAGCCCAGACCGCCGAAATCCGGGTATCTCTGGCGACCGTCTACAACACCCTGCACCAGTTCACCGCCGTCGGTCTGCTGAGGGAAATTGTTGTCGATTCCCAGCGGTGTTACTTCGACACCAACATCTCCGATCATCACCATTTTTTCTACGAAAACTCCGGCCGGCTCGAAGACATTCCCGGCGAAGAGGTCGTCCTAGCCCGTCTACCGGAAGCCCCGACCGGCGCGAAGGTCACTAGGGTGGACGTAGTTATTCGAGTATTAGAGGACTGAACCTCTTAATATCAACATATTATACTGCTTTTTAGAACAATTTGAATAAACTTGACAGGACCTGTCTGGATGTCCATATTGGCGCCATGGGAGGGTGCCGCAGGTCGGGATGCGGCGTTTAAAACCGTTGCAGAATAGAGTTTCACATATCCCATGCGAATTCCGGTGGCCGACAACCAGGACAGCCTGAGACGGCCGGCGAAAGTGACCCCGTACTCATGCGGGACCTTCAGCTGATTGAGGAGCTGATGCAACAGATTCGACAGCGGTTTGCCGAACGGGCCGTTCACGCGAACGTGCGGGGCGCCTCCGGCAAACGCCAAGGCGCAGTCTCTTAGGGGCGTTTCTAAGAAACACACAACAGGAAAGGATAGAGTTATGGACGAATCACCTTTAAGTGGCGAAAACAAGTGCCCGGTGTTAGGCGGCGCCGACAGACACACGGCCGTTGGAAGCACGGCTAACGAACACTGGTGGCCGAACCAGTTGAACCTGAGGATTCTTCACCAGAACTCCCCTCTTTCCGATCCGATGGATGAAGATTTCAACTACGCTGAGGAGTTCAAGACCCTAGACCTGGATGCCGTCATGACGGACCTCGAGAAGGTTATGACGGATTCGCAGGACTGGTGGCCGGCCGACTACGGCCACTATGGCCCGTTCTTCATCCGGATGACGTGGCACAGCGCGGGCACGTACCGCGTTCATGACGGCCGCGGCGGCGGGGCTACCGGCACCCAACGCTTCGCACCCCTCAACAGTTGGCCCGACAACGTGAACCTGGACAAGGCGCGCCGTTTGCTCTGGCCGATCAAGAAGAAGTACGGCCGGAAACTCTCGTGGGCCGACCTGATGATCTTGGCCGGGAACGCCGCGCTTGAGTCCATGGGATTCAAGACGCTCGGTTTCGCCGGCGGGCGCGAAGACGTTTGGCAGCCCGAAGAGGACATTTACTGGGGCCCCGAGACCGGGTGGCTTGACGACGAGCGCTACACCGGCGACAGGGAACTCGCCGACCCCCTGGGCGCCGTTCAGATGGGCCTGATCTATGTCAATCCGGAGGGGCCGAACGGCAATCCGGATCCGGTTGCGTCGGGCCGGGACATTCGAGAGACGTTCGCTCGCATGGCCATGAACGACGAGGAAACGGTTGCGCTCGTTGCCGGCGGACACGCGTTCGGCAAAACCCATGGTGCTGCCGAGGAGAAGTACAAAGGTCCCGAACCCGAGGCTGCCAGCATCGAGGAGCAAGGCCTTGGCTGGAATAGCAGCTATGGCAGCGGCAAAGGCGGCGATACGATCAGCAGCGGGATCGAGGGCGCATGGACCGAAACCCCGACGAAGTGGGACAACAACTACTTTGAGGTTTTGTTCCGCTATGAATGGGAGCTGACGAAAAGCCCCGCCGGCGCGAACCAGTGGACCCCCAAGAATCCGGAAGCCGCGGGCACCGTGCCCGATGCGCACGATCCGTCGAAGACGCACGCTCCCATGATGACGACTGCGGATATGGCACTCAGGATGGACCCGATCTATGAGCCGATTTCCCGGCGCTTCCTCGAAAACCCAAATCAGCTCGATGAAGCCTTCGCCAAGGCGTGGTACAAGCTTACGCACCGCGACATGGGGCCCATCACCCGGTGTCTCGGCAAACTGGTGCCGGAAGAGCCACAGCTTTGGCAGGACCCGGTGCCCGAAGTCGATCACGACCTGATCGACGAGAAGGACACCGCCGACCTCAAGGGCAAGCTACTTGCCTCGGGCCTGTCCATCTCCCAACTGGTCACGACCGCCTGGGCATCAGCGTCCACGTTCCGCGGCTCGGACATGCGTGGTGGCGCGAATGGGGCACGCATTCGCCTCGCGCCGCAGAAGGACTGGGACATCAACCAGCCGGCCGAAATGGCGACCGTGCTGCAGACCCTGGAGAAGGTCCAAAAGGATTTCAACAGCTCGCAGTCTGGGGACAAAAAGGTCTCGCTTGCTGACCTGATCGTTCTGGGCGGCTGCGCGGCCGTCGAGGAGGCGGCGAAAAAAGCTGGTAACGACGTGAAGGTTCCCTTCGCACCGGGGCGAATGGACGCGGCGCAGGAACAAACGGACGTGGAGTCAGTCGGCCATCTCGAACCGACCGCGGACGGGTTCCGCAACTACCTCGGCAAGGGCCCCCGGCGCACAGAAGAGGAGCTACTGGTGGACCGGGCGCAATTGCTGACGCTGACCGCGCCTGAGATGACGGTGCTCGTCGGTGGTATGCGCGCCCTGAACGCAAACGGCGGTGGGGCGGCGCACGGCGCTTTCACTGAGCGGCCCGAGACGTTGAGCAATGACTTTTTCGTGAACCTGCTCGACATGAACACGACGTGGCAGAAGTCTGCCTCGGACGAAAACGTGTTCGAGGGACGCGAGAACGCTTCGGACGAGGTCAAATGGACCGCTACCGCCGTCGACCTGGTCTTCGGTTCGAACTCCCAGCTCCGGGCCATCGCGGAAGTATACGCATGCGATGACGCGCAGCAGGCGTTCGTGGGAGACTTTGTGGCTGCGTGGGACAAGGTGATGAACCTTGATCGCTTCGACCTCGTTTGATCTCAACGGAGAGGTTTCCTTCGAGGGCTTCTCATGCGCAGCCAAGGGCGAGTATTGAGTAATCAGGACTAGATCATGGCTGCGCAAATCCTCCGCAAACCTGTGGAAATCGTGGACAAGAAATTAGGGCGGCGTTTCAAGACACCTTGAAACGCCGCCTTGACGCCAAGCCCTCGTCAATCCAGTTTCTGCACTTTCCGTTCACCGAGAGCCAAACGGAAAAATTTAAAAACACGGAAACCCCTGTGATCTTGGGCATCGGTCACAAAAAATACGGGCACATGGCGATGTTGCCCGACGCGGTTCGCGAAGCCCTGGCCCAGGATTTCGACTAATACCACCGAGCGTTAATAAAGACTCATAGAGATCGTTTATACAGCCCGCCGGGCAGGAGAGAAGCCGCAGGCGATGCGGGGCATCGTCAAGGCTTTTCGACGCACTCCGACGGGCTGTATAAACGACCGGAACGGCGACTTCCCAAGGCTTTTGGACTGCGTCGCGCACGGCTTCCGATACCCCGCATCGCCGCGCCGCGCGCTCCTAGCCCAAAGCCTTGGGAAGCCGTCTCTATGAGCCTTTATTAACGCTCGGAGGTATAAGTTCGCCTATTCAATAACTTCGTTTCTAAGCACACCCCAGAAATCCACCCGCCTGAGCCAGCCTTTTCTTCCGGCGGCCTCGACCCGGCACCAGCCGTTCAGGTCCGGGCACGATACCAACTTTCCAATGGCGACGGCTTCCATGATGGCGACGGGCGGGCTTTTGGCGTCGCCCTTACGGCGAATGGTACGCGCCTCGCCGGTGACGATGAAGGTGCGCGTACCGGCCACCATACTTTGGTGAACCCATCCTTGCGTTCCCTGCCAGTCACGAATTTCGCGCCAGGTGCCGTATTCGGCAACGATTTTCACCGGTAGGTTTTGGCGCAGATAAACCCAGTCGACCGGGTACTGAACCCCCGGCCCGATGCGCAGGTTAACCTCGCGGGCACGCAGGCTTACGAACCGGGGCAGCGGCAGCCCGGTGCCTTTACCGGCGGCCAGGGGACCCGGCGCGTAGATGGCTGGAATCGATCCAAATACCAAAAGAAGCCCGAGAAAAAGAGTGAAACGCATGTGTGTCATCGGTGATACAGTGAACCGGGATAAGAATCGGAAGGACGGTTTATTATAAAGCCTGAGCACCGGTAGCGATAGCCGCGCCATAGGGTCTATGGAAGCAAGCCAGGGAGAAGGCCGGCAAACAGGGTTCTAGACTACCGGGACGGGTGTTGCTATGGCCTGACGGAACAGTCGGTTTTGGGCACGTTCTGGATTTGGAGCGCCATTGGAGGGGAGGGAAATGAGCAAGAAAAAATCGCAGGTCGTGGTCACCCGCAAGTTACCGGACGCCACGGAAACCCGCCTGATGGAACTGTTTGACGTCAAGCTCAACGTCAACGACGAGCCGATGACCACAAGCGAACTGGCCGAGGCCATGGCGTCGGCCGAGGTCCTGGTGCCGACCGTGACCGACCAAATCGAGGCAGAGCTTATCCGTGGTGCCGGCAAGAAACTGAAATTGATCGCCAATTACGGCACCGGCGTTGACCACATCAACCTGGAAGCGGCTCGCGACAAGGGCATTGCGGTCACCAATACGCCGGATGTGCTGACCGAAGACACCGCCGACATGACCATGGCGTTGATTTTGGCGGTGCCGCGCCGCCTGGTCGAAGGGGAGAGGGAACTGCGGGCAGGCGAATGGTCGGGCTGGTCTCCGACGTGGATGCTGGGGCACCGGATATTCGGCAAGCGCCTAGGCATCATCGGCATGGGCCGTATCGGCCAGGCGGTGGCCCGCCGGGCGCGCGGCTTCGGGCTTTCCATCCACTACCACAACCGCAACCCGGTGCACGACGAAATCGAGACGGAACTGGAAGCCACCTATTGGGAAAGCCTGGATCAGATGATCGCGCGCATGGATTTTGTTTCCGTCAACTGCCCGCATACGCCGGCGACGTTCCATCTGTTGTCGGCCAGGCGGCTCAAGCTGTTGCAGCCCCACGCCGTTATCATCAACACCGCGCGCGGCGAGATCATTGACGAAGCCGCCCTGACCCGGTTGCTGCAAGCCGGCGAAATTGCAGGCGCCGGGCTCGACGTGTTCGAACACGAACCGGCGGTAAACCCGAAGTTGATGGCTTTGGACAACGTCATCCTGTTGCCGCACATGAGTTCGGCCACCTTTGAAGGCCGCCAGGATATGGGCGATAAAGTCGTCATAAACATCCAATTTTTTGCTGACGGGCATACCCCTCCTGATCGGGTGATCGAGGATATTGGCTAGCGTATGTTGCCCTGTCCGGAGAATCCCGGTGGTGCGGGCAAGGGGTAATGAGATAGAAATGACTGATCGGCCTTACATCATTCCCCTGACCTACCGCGATCCGCTGGAGGCTTTCGCCGCCTTTGCCGGGGACACGGTTTCGGTGTTTCTGGATAGTGCTGCTGAAGCCGGCGGGCGCGGGCGCTATGCCTATATTGCGACCGATCCGTACCGGGTCATTACAGCAGCGGAAAGCGGCGACCCTTTTGCCGATCTAGAAGGCGCATTAAGATCAGTTCGAATACGGAACGATCCCCGTATTCCACCGTTTCAAGGGGGCGCCGCCGGGTTTTTAGGGTACGAATTGGGACGCCATCTGGAACAACTGCCCGATCCAAAAGGCGGTCTGGATATCCCCGACATGGTGCTCGGCCTGTTCGACACCGTGGCCGCCTTCGATACGTTGACGGGCAAGGCCTGGGTCATTGCAAAAGATATCGTCGACGATCGCCCGGCCAAGGCCGACCGCGCCAAGGCCATGGCAAAACGGATTGACGGAGCCCGGCCGCTGGGCCCCGTTGACTGGAGCGCCATCGGCCACTGGACGGCGGATTTGAGCCGCGCCGAATACGAATCCATGGTATCGCGCGTGATCGAGTACATCCACGCCGGCGATATTTTTCAGGCCAATGTGACGCAACGCCTGTTGGCGGACCTGCCTTCCGGGCTCACGCCGTTCATGCTGTACCGGCGATTGCGCGCCTTGTCACCGGCGCCGTTCGGGGCTTATCTCGGCCTTGGCGACACGTCCATCTTGTCGGCATCTCCGGAACGTTTCTTAAGCCTCGACGCTGAGGGGTATGCCGTGACCCGACCCATAAAGGGCACCCGTCCGCGGGGCAGCACACCGGACGACGACAAGGCGTTGGCTCGAGAACTGATAAACAGCGAAAAAGATCAGGCGGAAAACCTGATGATTGTCGATCTTTTGCGCAACGACCTCAGCCGCGTCTGCCGCCTGGGCAGCGTCGGGGTCACCGAACTGGCGGGCCTGGAAAGTTTCGCCAACGTGCATCATCTCGTGTCCGAAGTCCGGGGCACCCTGTTTCCCCATCTCGGCCCCGTGGACCTATTGCGGGCGACGTTTCCCGGCGGTTCGATCACCGGCGCGCCGAAAATCCGGGCCATGGAAATCATCAACGAACTGGAATCGGTGCGGCGCGGGCCCTATTGCGGGGCCATCGCCTGGATCGGTTTCGACGGCGCCATGGATTCCTCCATCGTCATCCGCACGTTGGTGGTCCGTGGTGGCCGTGTCGCGGCCCAGGCCGGCGGCGGTATCGTCGCCGATTCCCAGCCGTCGGCGGAATTTGACGAAACCATGGACAAGGCCTGGCCGCTGTTGCAAAGCCTCGATCCCGGCGATCTGGCCAGGGAACAAGCCCGGAAACAGGCCCAGTGAAGATTTTTATCAACGGCGGGCTTGCGGAGTCCGCCAAGACTCCGGCTGGAACGGCCATCGACCCTACCGACAGGGGCCTGACCCTGGGCGACGGGGTGTTTGAAACCCTGGCAGTCCGGGCCGGGCAAATTTCGCGCCTGGCTGCTCATCTGGCCCGGCTCGGCAAAGGGCTAGGCGTTCTCGGAATCAAAGCGCCGCTGACCGACGAGGGGCTGACCGAGGCCCTGAACAGCGTTATCGAAGCCAACGCCATAACCGACGGTGCGCTTAGGCTAACCATCACCCGTGGCCCGGCGCCGCGTGGACTGCTGCCGCCGGACACGCCCGCGCCCAGCCTGATCGTTGCCGCCTCAGCCAATGTGCCCGGCTCCGGCGTCTCTGTTACCGCCGTCATCGCCAGTGGAACCCGGCGCAACGAACACTCACCCCTGAGCCGTATCAAAAGCCTCAATTACCTGGACAATATCCTGGCCGCCCGGGAAGCCCGGGACAAAGGCGCGGATGAGGCCTTGTTATTGAATTGTGCCGGCGATCTGGCCTCCGCCTCGTCGTCCAATCTGTTTGCGGTCATCGGCGGTGTGCTGGTAACGCCGCCTACGTCAGACGGTTGCCTGGACGGGGTCATGCGGGCCGACGTGTTGCGGGGTTTGAAGGGGACGGAACGCTCATTGTCTCCTGGCGATTTGGCCGAGGCTTCGGAAGCCTTCCTGACAAACTGCCTATCCGTCCGCCCCCTGACTTCGGTGAATGGTCAGGTGATCGGTGATGGCCAACCAGGGCCGGTCATGGAACAGGCGCAAAACCTGATCTGATTTTCGGGATTAGGTATTAGATAAAAATTACCGCGCCGTCCTTCGATGTGTCGTTGAGGAAGGTAACAACACCGCCTTCCTGGAGCGGGATATCGTCGCGCAGCGGGTGCCCCTCAAGGCCTTCGGCCCGCAACCCCATTTCGCAAACCATGAAGGTGACTTCGAACTGGACGCAGGACTGCAACAGCTCTTCGAAGGTGGCGACACTCATGGCGGCGTAACCGTCATCCCGCTCACCGCCGTTGGCGGCCCCGCCGGACCTGTCTTGTTCGCTGAGCGGCAAGGCCCGCCAGGCCGCATTGCCGTTTGTATCGGCGGGTTTCAGGGCGTGACACGCGCCCATGGTGAAGAACAGCGTGACCGGACGGCCGATAGCGGCAGCGGACGCGGCCATAACCAGGGCATAGTGAATTTTGTCGTAATATCCGCCATAGAGGATGATGGATAGCTTGTCCAATGGGGGCTGGCCGTCGCTCATGGGATTATCCTTTGTGGTTCTCAAGGTCGGTAATCGACGGATTTTCTCCGCACAACGGACAGGCCGGGTCGGGCCGCAGGGCAATTTTGCGGAAGGTGGCGGACAACCCGTCGCATAGCAGCAGCGACCCGGACAGGCTTTCGCCGATGCCGAGCAGTTCTTTTATAACCTCGGTGGCCTGAATCGATCCGGCCATGCCGCACATGGCGCCCAGCACACCGGCTTCGGCGCAGGTCGGAATCTGCCCTTCCGGCGGGGGCTCGGGAAAAATGCAGCGGTAGCACGGCCCATGTCCGCCGTCGGTGTCCGTCTCGGAAGCCTTGAAGGTGTAGACTTGCGCGTCGAAGCGCAATATGGCCGCCGATACCAGCGTCTTCTTGGCCAGATGGCAGGCGTCGTTGACCAGGAAGCGGGTGGCGAAATTGTCCGAGCCGTCGGCAATCACGTCGTAATTGGAAATCAGCTTCAGCGCGTTGTCCGGCCCGATCCGTTCATTGTGGGGGATGACGTCAACGTCCGGGTTGATGGCGGCAATGGTCCTGGCGGCGCTTTCCACCTTGGGCTCGCCGACGGAATCCGTGGAATGGGCGATCTGGCGTTGCAGGTTGGACAGATCGACCACGTCGTCATCGACAACGCCGAGCGTGCCCACGCCTGCGGCGGCCAGATACAGCAGCACCGGCGAGCCAAGCCCGCCCGCGCCGATCACAAGAACCCTGGAATTTAGTAATTTCTGCTGACCCGTACCGCCGACTTCCGGCAGCAGGATATGCCGGGCGTAGCGGTTGATCTGGGTTTCGGTGAAGTCCAAGGCGGGGCCTCAGCCCAGGCCGTCAAACATGGCGGTCGATAAATAGCGGTCGGCGATATCTGGCAGCACGGTAACCACGGTCTTGCCTTCCATGTCGTCGCGCGCACCTAGTTCCAGGGCTGCGGCCAGCGCCGCGCCCGAGGAGATGCCGACGGCCAGGCCTTCCATCTTGGCTGCCTTGCGGGCCATGGCGAAGGCGGTTTCGTTGCCGATTTTGAGAATTTCGTCGATCGCTCCGGTGTCGAGGATGTCTGGCACGAAGCCCGCGCCGATGCCCTGAATCTTGTGCGGGCCGGGTGATCCGCCGGACAGGATCGGGCTGTCTTCGGGCTCGACAGCAATAATCTTGAGGCCGGGCTTACGGCTTTTTAATACTTGGGCGCAGCCTGTCAGGGTGCCGCCGGTGCCGATGCCGGATACAAAAAAATCAATATCCCCCCCGGTGTCGGCCCATATTTCCTCGGCCGTGGTGCGGCGACGGATGTCCGGGTTGGCGGGGTTTTCAAACTGTTGCAGGCTGATTGCGCCGTCGTTTTCCGCAACCAGTTCCTCGGCCTTGGCGATGGCGCCCTTCATGCCCAACTCGGCGGGCGTCAGTTCCAGTTCGGCGCCCAACAGCAACAACATCTTGCGCCGTTCCAGGGACATGCTTTCCGGCATTGTCAGGATCAACCGGTAGCCCTTGGCGGCGGCGACAAAGGCCAGGGCAATACCGGTATTGCCCGACGTCGGCTCGACCAGCGTCGCGCCCGGCTGAATGCGGCCGTCCTTTTCCGCCGCTTCGATCATGGCCAGCCCGATGCGATCCTTGACGGAACCCAACGGATTGAAGAATTCGCATTTGCCGATGATGGTGGCTTTGGCGCCTTCATCGTTGGCAAGTTTGTTCAGCCGCACCAGCGGCGTCGCCCCAATGGTATCGACGATGTTGTCATAAACGCGCCCGCGAAAGGATATCCTGGCGGATGGAGCGTCGGTCATATCGTTCATGGTTGCTCAATATCCTCGCGTTTAAATCGTAAAATCCAGGTTCTGGCGGCCTTCGCTGACGATTCCGGCTTCATCGGCGCGGCCGCACAGGTCGTCAACGCTCATGGCGTCCAACCGTTCAATCAACTCGCCCTGCAGTTCCAGCCACAAGGGCCGCACCACCTTGTGGCCAAGGGCGGAGCCGGGGGCGTCTTCAATCTTGTAGTTGCCGGCTTCCATGTCCCGGACGATGCGGACGATATCGCCGATGGAAATGCGCCGGCGCTCGCGGGCCAGGCGATAGCCGCCACGCGGGCCGCGCACGCCGATCAGGATTTTCTCGCGCACCAGGTGCTGTAGGGCTTGTTCCAGATAGCGGCGCGGGATGCCCTGGCGGCGGGTGATTTCGCGGCTTTGCACCGGCGCCGGGCCGGAATGATAGGCGATGTCGAGCACGGCCTCGATGGCGAACA
>Ga0114993_10006701_pt1 | contig 10812 bp, 7 predicted proteins | sample ArcticOcean_MG_C_FD_87042 | JGI IMG/M metagenome (GOLD analysis project Ga0114993, IMG submission 87042) | Marine microbial communities from western Arctic Ocean - ArcticOcean_MG_CB2_150 | ecosystem: Environmental > Aquatic > Marine > Oceanic | place: Arctic Ocean: Canada Basin | collected...
AAAAAAGAGATAAAAACAAAAAAAAGAAAAATAAAACTTTTGGAAGAAGCAAATTTTTATGCTGAAGAGGTAAGAAGAATAGTTAACGAAACATATGGCTATGATGATTTGTATAAAGGAGGCTTGTCAATAAGAACTCCACTAAATTCTTTTTATCAAATAGAGGCTTTCAAAGCTCTCAGGGAAGGCCTAGAGGAATTTGATAAAAGGCATGGTTGGAGAGGTCCAATTACAAATTTGAAAACTAAAAGCTGGCGAAATAATATTAAAGAATTTATACCTGACAAAAGCTTAAATTGGAAAATTGCAAAAATTATTAAAGTTGAAAAATTAAGTTTAAAAATTGAGACTGAAAATAAAGAAGTAGGTTCTATAGATTTTCGAGATATTAGCTGGACTAGAAAAAAAAGTTTTGAAGATTTTTTAAAATTAAACGATATAATTTATGTAAGTAAAATTAAAAAAAATAAATGGAGTTTAAAACAATTACCCAAAATTAACGGAGCTATAATTGTAATGGACCCTTATACTGGAAGAGTTTTAGCTATGGCTGGAGGTTTTAGCTATAAATTAAGTGAATTTAATAGAGCAACGCAAGCAAGAAGGCAGCCGGGCTCAGCATTTAAACCTATTGTTTATGCAGCTGCATTAGAAAATGGTTTTTCTCCATCTTCTTTAATATTAGATGCTCCTATTGTCATGGACCAGGGAGAAGGTCTAAAAACCTGGAAACCTGAAAATTATGGAAAAAAGTTTTATGGTCCCTCTACCTTAAGAACTGGTATTGAAAAATCTAGAAATTTAATGACGGTTCGTGTAGCTCAAAAAGTTGGTTTTGACAAAATTTCTAACATAACTAAAAGTTTTGGAATTTATAATAATGTACCAGAACTTTTATCTGTTTCGTTAGGTTCAGCAGAAACAACTTTAGCTCAACTTACAAATGCTTATTGCTCATTTGTTAATGGGGGAAAAAAAGTTACACCTATATTCATTGACAGAATTCAAAATAGAAGAGGAAAAACAATTTTTAATGCTGATAAAAGAAAGTGTATGGGCTGTAAAGAAATTTCATATTTAAATAACAAAATACCCTACATAAAAAATGAAAGTAAACAAATTATTTCACCAGAAACAGCCTATCAAATTACCTCTATGATGGAGGGTGTTATTAAAAGAGGAACTGGAAGAAAGTTAAAAAATTTAAATTTAGTATTAGCAGGAAAAACAGGAACCACTAATAAAAACATGGACGCATGGTTTTTAGGATTCACATCAAAATTAGTTATAGGAGTATATGTTGGCTTTGATGAGCCTAAAACCTTAGGCAAATATGAAACAGGAGCAAAAGCTGCCCTACCAATTTTTAAAAAGTTTGTTGAAAAAGTTGTCAAAAAAAAAGATGCACTTCCTTTTAAAGTTCCAAAAAACATCAATTTAATGTTAGTAGACGTTGAAAATGGATTAAAGCCAAACAATAGTACTAAAAAAATTATATACGAAGCTTTCAAAAAAAATGATGATATTTTTGTTGGTCTTAAAAATATATCTGATAAAGATAGACTGGGATTTAACGATACAAAAAATAATAAAAAAATTTTTAAATTTTATTAAATATGAAAAATATAAAATCATTTATCATCAAAACTAAAAAAATAATAAATAATGTTAGGGGGTATCTTTGAGCAAAATAAAATTAAAGATAAAATCCAATCATTTGACAAAAAAATAGCACAAGAAGATTTTTGGAGAGATAAGTTTCAAGCACAAAAAATCGTTAAGGAAAAAAATTTTTTCGAAAATATTTTAAAAAGTTTTGATTCTACTGTAGATGAATTAGATAATTTAGAACAACTTTTAGCTCTTGCGGAAGAAGAAAATAACCCTCAAGTTGTAAATGATTGTGAAGAAAAAATAAATTTATTATTTAAAGAAATAAAAAAAATAGAAGTTTCATGTTTTTTATCTCAAGAAAATGATCATTTAGATACATACGTTGAAATACATGCTGGAGCGGGTGGAACCGAAAGCCAGGATTGGGCCCAAATGTTGAGAAGAATGTATTCTAGATGGGCTGAAAAGAAAAAATGTAAACTTGAAATAATAAGTGAACACCGGGGAGATGAAGCTGGCATTAAATCTAGTATATTAAAAATTAAAGGATCTTATACGTACGGATGGTTAAAGTCTGAATCGGGTGTGCATAGATTAGTTAGGATTTCTCCATTTGATTCTGGAGCAAGAAGACATACTAGTTTTGCAAGTGTATGGGTCTATCCAGTGGTTGATGATAGTGTAAAAATTGATATTCAAGAAAAAGATATTCGTGTTGATACTTATAAATCTAGCGGAAAAGGAGGACAATCTGTCAACACAACAGATAGTGCTGTAAGAATAACTCATCTCCCAACTAATATTGTTGTACAATGTCAAAATGAAAGATCTCAACACAAAAACAAAGAAACCTGTTTTAATATGCTTAAAGCTCGTTTGTACAAATATGAAATGGACAAAAAAGATAAAAAATCAGAAAATTTAGCAAAATCTAAAACTGATATTGGTTGGGGGCATCAAATTAGATCATACGTTTTGCAGCCATATCAACTAGTTAAAGATTTAAGAAATAATTTAGAAAATACTAACCCAGGTAGTGTTCTGGATGGTGATATTGATGTTTTTTTAGAATCAGCCCTTTATCAAATAAAAGATAACAAATAATTGTGGGTAAATTTTTTTTTAAATTTTTTACTGTTTTTTTAGCAACTACTGCTTTAGCAATAATTTTTCTAAGTTATTTTGGAATAGAAACAGACAAGTTTGATCAATTAATTAAATCTAAAACTAACGCAGTAAATAAACTTGTTAAATTAGATTTTAAAAACACAAAAATACATATTAATTTAATTGAATTAAATCTTATCGTTAAGTTACAAAAACCAAAAATCTTAATTAAAGATAACGTAATAATTTTATCAAAACTTAATTTATACTTACCATTAAAATCGTTTATAACTTCTGATTTTATGTTAAAAAAAGCAAATATAGCTTTTGAAAAAAATGATATAAAAGATTTAACAAAAATTACTAGTATTTTTCTTCCTCAATTTTTAAATAAAAAATTAAAAAAAGTTTTTAACGAAGGATACTTGCAAGGAGAGTTTTTGATACCATTCGAAGCAAATGGAAAATTAGGCAAAGGCTATAGTTTTATTGGAAATGTTTTAAATGCCTCTATAAAACTTACTGATGATTTTTTGTTAAAAGAAATAACAGCAGAAATTAATCATAAAAAAGAAGGTGATGTTGATGTATTTAATATAAATATTAATAATGGCTATATTAATGATTTAGACTTAGCGGATAGCACAATTAATTTAAAAAGACTTGATGGTAATAATAAAATAGTAAGCTCCATAAGAACAAAAGGGAAATTAAATTATTTACAAGTAAAAAAAATAATTAATTTACCATATTTAAATTCCAATATATTAAAAAATTTTAATGGAACGGGGGACATAGAAACAAAAATTAATTTTGATTTAAATAAAAGATTAAAAATTGAAAATCTGATTTATTCAATCGACGGAAATATTGATTATTTAGAGTTGATTACTGAAAATATTAATGCCATTAATGTTTACTTACCTGATTTTGATTCAAATATAGTTATCAAGAATACTAAAGTTAAGCTTGTAAACACTAAGTTGGATAACACTACTGAATTAGCTGGTTCTATCAGAATAAAAAATAACTTCGATGAGTTTAAAATAAAAAATATTTACAATTACAATAAAAATTTTTTCCATAGCAGCGGACGTTTTGATTTAACAAACTCTAAAGTGAAACTATCGTTACTAAACTATAACAAAAATTATGGAATTAAATCTAGCGTAAAATTTGATATAAATTTTGTACTAGATAAATATTTTGATATTAATAATTTTACTTTTTTAGCTGGCAACAATAGAATTGATTTAACTAATATAAAATTAAACAAAAATTTTGGGATAAAGGATTTTAAAAAGATAGAAATAAAAACTTTTGAAAATGAAAATAAAAATAATGATTTTTTAATTAAAAAGTCAGACAAAATTATAATTTCAGGTGAAATTTTTGATGCACAGCATTTTCTAAAATCTCTTTATAAAAAAAGTGATAAAAAAACTTTTAATGAAAACTTTAAAAGTGAAATAAAAATTAATTTTGATAATGTTCTTACTGGCACAAATGATGATGTGTATAATTTTGCAATGATTGCTTTTATTAACAAGGGTTCATACGATAAATTAAACTTAAAAGGAAATTTTTCAGATGATGAAATAATTGAAATGTCTATTTATAAAGTTGATAATGATAAAAAAACTCTTCAGGTAATTTCTGATCGTGCAAGACCTTTTGTAAAAAATTTTGATTTCATAAAAGGCTTCGAAGGTGGTAAATTAGAATATGAATCTACCATTTTAAAAAGTGGTTCTATCTCAAATTTATTAATAACAAACTTTAAAGTTTCAGAAGTGCCAGCGCTGGCACAATTACTAACATTGGCATCATTGCGGGGCATTGCTGATACGCTTAGCGGAGAAGGAATAAGCTTTGATTCTTTTGAAATGAAATCTAATACACTGGGTAATGTTTTAAATATTGAAGATGCTCTAGCAATGGGTCCGGCAGTTTCAATTTTATTGGAAGGATACGTTGATAAAGGAAAAACTGTTAGCTTGCGTGGAACTTTAGTACCGGCAACTAAACTTAATTCAATAATTGCTTCCATTCCAATCGTCGGTGATATTTTGGTTGGTAAAAAAACTGGAGAAGGTGTAGTCGGCGTGAGTTTTAAAATGAAGGGTCCGCCAAAAGATATTAAAACTACAGTAAATCCAATCAAAACTTTGACCCCAAGATTTATCCTTAGAGCTATTAAAAAATTAAAAAAAGAAAAAAAAGTTGAATCTAAATAATTTTAACAATTACATGTTGTTTTTTTCCGTGAGAAACTTTCATGTTATTGTTCTGATCAAAGTTGTTCTGATTAATTATTTTTGTCTCATCAGTTACAACTTCATTATTAATTTTTAAACCATTATTTTTAATCATTCTTCTGATCTCACTTTTAGAATTACCTAACTTTGTTTGAAGAACTATGTCTAATATATTGATGCCATTTGATATGATACTTTTTTTAATTTTTATTGTTGGTAGATCTTTTCCTATAGATTTACCACCGAAAGTTTTTTGTGCTGTTGACTCTGAATCTTTAGCTGCTGTAGATCCATGCAGCATAGTCGTTGTCTCATTGGCAAGTAAAACTTTAAGTTTGTTAACATCCTGATTGTTATTTTTTAAACTTTCAATTTTTTCCAGATCTATATTTGTAAAAAGTTTTAAAAAATTTATTACATCTTTATCATCAGTATTTCTCCAAAATTGCCAATAATCATAAGGAGTTAGCATTTTTTTATTTAACCAGATAGCTCCCTTTTCTGTTTTTCCCATTTTTACGCCAGAGGAAAGTGTTAGTAATGGAGTTGTTAATCCATACGCAAGTTTTTTTTCTTTTCTTTTAATTAAGTCAGCACCATTAACTATATTTCCCCACTGATCAGAACCACCAATTTGCAAAATACATTTGTGTCTTTTATTGAGCTCATAAAAATCATACGCTTGAAGCATCATATAATTAAACTCCATGTAACTTAAAGATTGTTCTCTTTCTAAACGTAATTTGACACTGTCAAAAGTTAACATTTTATTTATGGTAAAATGTTTACCAATATCTCTAAGAAAATTTATATAATTTAATTTACCTAACCAGGAGAAGTTGTTAACAAAAATTGGTTTAGTTTTTATATTTTTTGTACTTAAAAATATTTTAAAAACATTTTCAATACTCTTTATATTTTGATCAATTTCTTTTTTATTAAGAATTTTTCTAGTTTCTTCTTTTCCAGAAGGATCACCTATAAGTGTTGTGCCCCCTCCAAGTAAAACTATTGGTTGATGTCCATATTTTTGCAGAAGGCGAAGACACATAATTTGTATTAAACTTCCAACATGCAGGCTTGGAGCCGTGCAATCAAAACCAATATAAGCTTTTACCTTACCTTTAGACATTAGATTGCTTAATGCGGTTTCATCAGTACACTGATTAAAATAACCTCTTTTTTGGAATTCTTTTAGAAATGTTTCTTGCATGAATTTTTAAGTTCTCTATGCTGCAATATACAAGATTCTTTTTGAATTAAATATAATTTATGAGTAAACCTTATTTAAGTTTAGGTCTAATGAGCGGAACATCAATGGATGGTGTTGATGTTTCTATAATTCAATCAGATGGTGAGAATCAATATAATGGATTATTTGACAGATATTTTAAATATAGTGAAGATATTTATAAAAGTTTATCTAATATAAGAGATAAAATTACTAAAAAAAGAAAGCCTAATTATAATAATGCTTTATTAGAAAGTTTGTCTCAAGAATTTAATGATTTAGAAAAAAAGATAACTTTATTTCATGCAGATATTGTTAATAAAGTTCTTAAGGAAACAAACTTATCAGTTGATTTAGTAGGCTTTCATGGACAAACTATTTTTCATAATCCATTGGAAAATAATCCTCAAGAAAATAAATCTATACAATTAGGCGATGGCAAGCTTCTTTCAAAACTATTAAATAAAACCGTAGTTTATAATTTTAGAGAAAATGATCTTAAAAATGGCGGGTCAGGTGCTCCGTTAACACCTATTTTTCATTTGTTATTGACTAAGAAAAACCTAAAACAAAATGAGTTACCTGTGTTGATTTTAAATATAGGAGGGATAGCAAATGTCACAGGTATAAATCATTATGATAATAGTAAAAATAATCTAGAGTTTGCTTTAGACATTGGTCCTGGAAATTGTTTAATAGATCAGTGGATGAGAGAAAAATCTAAAAAAAATTATGATAAGAATGGAGCCGTAGCAAAATCTGGAAAAATAAATAAAGAAATCTTAAATAAAGCATTAAATAATTGGGTTAGTAATATAGATGACACCCCTACTAAATGGTCTAGCTCTCATGACGTAGGTGACTATGATTATTCTTTTGCTAATAAATTATCTTTAGAAGATGGAGCTGCCACAATAACCGAATATTCTTCTGAAATTTATTCGCATTTTATAAAAAAATTATTAGTAAACTTTAATCCAAATGCAGTAATTGTTTGTGGGGGAGGAAGAAAAAATAAATTTTTAATGGCAAGTTTTGAAAACAAAATAGATTGTCCTCTAATTAAAATTGATGATTTTAATATTGATGGTGACTTTATAGAGTCACAAGCGTTTGCTTATTTAGCAATTAGATCTTATTTAAAACTACCAATTTCTTTTCCATCCACTACTGGAGTTAAAAAGCCATGTTTAGGAGGTGTTATATACAAAAGTTAAACTATAGTAATTTTGTCTTTAATATAATTTTCTATATATGTAGCCAATTCTTTTTCTTTGCCTTTATAAAAATGATTAGCATTAACGATTTGATCAAATTTTACAGTAATATTTTTTTGAAGACTTAATTTTTTTTTTAAATTTAATATACTTTCTATAGAAACAAGTTCATCGTTCTTACCGTGTGTTATTAACCCTGAAATCGGACAGGGTGACAAAAAAGTAAAATCATATAGATTTGGTTGTGGTGATATTGCTATAAACTTATTTACTTCTGGTCTTCTCATTATTAATTGCATGCAAATTAATGACCCAAAAGAAAAACCAGATACCCAGCATTGACTATATCCTGGATTTTCTTTTTCAATCCAGTCTAGTGCGGCAGCAGCGTCGGAAAGTTCACCTTGACCATTATCAAAATCTCCTTCACTTTTTTCTACTCCTCTAAAATTAATTCTAATTACAGAAAAATTATTTTTATAAAAACAATTATATGTCTCATAAACTATTCTATTGTTCATTGTGCCCCCATACTGCGGATGTGGAGATAAAACTATAGCTACTGGAGCATTTAACTGTTCGCTCTTAAAATACTTTGCTTGAATTTTGCCACTTGGTCCAGGGATAAATATTTCACTATTTTTATTTTTCATAATTTATTTAGTAATGATTACTACTTTCAAAAAAAAGAGTTGTCTTATAACACGTTTATAGCGCTTCAATTTTATTTATTTATATACTTGACTATTTTAGTATGATTACTTAAATAAATGTAACAAAACAGGACTTTTTATATGAAACTATCAAACAAAGGAAGATACGCTGTAATGGCAATGGCTGATTTAGCTAAAATTAATCGTAATTATCCTACCAGTTTATCAGAAATTTCTCTGAGACAAGGTATCTCTATATCTTTTTTAGAGCAAATTTTTTTAAAGTTAAAAAAAAGTAATTTAGTATTTAGTTCAAGGGGACCAACGGGAGGTTATTATTTATCAAAACCACCAAAAGAAATAAAATTATCAAGCATTATTAAAGCTGTAGATGAAAAAGTTAAAACAGTTGGATGTAAAAAAGAATCTAAAAAAGCATGTAATGGAAAATCAATAAAATGTATTACTCATAGTTTATGGGAGGATCTTGAAAATCATATTAATAGTTTTTTCGAAAAAAAAACTTTAAGTGATATTATTTTTAAAGTTACAAAAGAAAGACAAAAAGAATTAAATCTATGAAACAACAAGAGTTAGGAAAGTCTAAAGAATACAAATATGGTTTTACAACTGATATAGAAAGCATTAAGGCACCCAAGGGTCTTAACGAGGATGTTATTCGATTTATATCAAACATTAAAAAAGAACCTGAGTGGATGTTAAGCTGGAGATTAAAAGCTTACAACAGACTAAAAAATATGAAGGAACCAGATTGGCAAAAACCAAAATATCCAAAAATAAATTACAATGACTTGTATTATTTTTCAGCTCCTAAAAGTGCTGCAGATAAACCTGCAAGTCTAGACGAAGTTGATCCTAAATTATTAGAAACTTATGCAAAACTAGGCATTCCTTTAAAAGAGCAAGAAAAACTAAGCGGTGTAGCTGTAGATGCTGTATTTGATTCAGTTTCTGTAGCCACAACATTTAAAGATAAATTAACAGAAAAAGGCATTATTTTTTGCCCAATTTCAGAAGCTATTAGAAATCATCCAGATTTAGTAAAAAAATATATTGGTTCTGTTATTCCAATTACTGATCACTATTTTGCAACGCTTAATTCTGCAGTTTTTACCGATGGTTCTTTTGTTTATATTCCGGAGGGAGTTAGATGTCCTATGGAATTATCAACATATTTTAGAATCAATGCCTCTGAAACTGGCCAATTTGAAAGAACACTAATTATTGCCGACAAAGGTAGCTATGTTAGTTATCTAGAAGGATGCACAGCTCCTATGAGAGATGAAAACCAACTTCATGCAGCCAATGTTGAGCTTGTAGCTTTAGATGATGCTGAAATAAAATATTCAACTGTACAAAACTGGTATCCTGGCGACGAGAATGGCAAAGGAGGAATTTATAATTTTGTGACCAAAAGAGGTGCTTGTCGTGGAAAAAATTCTAAAATTTCCTGGACTCAAGTAGAGACAGGTTCTGCAATCACTTGGAAGTATCCAAGTTGCATTTTGTACGGCGATAATTCTGTAGGCGAATTTTACTCGATTGCAATAACCAACAATTATCAAAAAGCTGACACTGGCACAAAAATGATTCATTTAGGCAAAAATACAAAAAGTAAAATTATTTCAAAAGGAATATCAGCAGGTCATGCTGATAACACTTATAGAGGTTTGGTAGACATTAATAGAAAAGCTTTAAATTCTAGAAATTATACTCAGTGTGATTCTTTATTAATGGGTAATAAATGTGGAGCACATACGGTGCCTTATATTAAAAATAGAAATTCATCTTCAATTGTAGAACATGAAGCAACAACATCAAAAATAAATGAAGAACAGCTATATTATTGTAATCAAAGAGGTTTAAATCAAGAAGAAGCCGTTAGCTTAATAGTTAATGGTTTTTGTAAGGAAGTTTTACAACAATTACCCATGGAGTTTGCTGTAGAAGCTCAAAAACTAGTAGGTATTAGTTTAGAAGGAAGCGTAGGATAATGTTAGAGATTAAAAATTTGCAAGTCTCAATTAACAGTAAACAGATTTTAAAAGGCTTAAACTTGAGCATTAAACCTGGCGAATTGCATGCAATTATGGGACCCAATGGTTCAGGTAAAAGCACTTTAGCTAATGTGTTATCTGGAAAACCTGGTTATGATGTTTCGGGAACTTTAAATTATGAAGGCACCAACCTTAAAGAAGTTCCGGTTGAAGAAAGAGCTCAAAAGGGAATTTTTCTAGCTTTTCAATATCCATTAGAAATACCAGGAGTAAATACAAATATATTTCTAAAAACATCATTAAATTCTATTCTAAAATCAAAAGGACAAAAAGAATTAGATTCGTTGTCTTTTTTAAAACTTGTTAAGGAAAAAACGCTTGAACTAGGTATAGATGAAAAAATTTTATCTAGACAATTAAATGTTGGTTTTTCTGGAGGTGAAAAGAAAAAAAATGAAATTTTACAGATGAAAATTTTAGAGCCCAATCTCTCAATTTTAGACGAAACAGATTCTGGACTTGATATTGATGCATTAAAAATTATCGCTAAGGGAGTTAATTCATCTAGAGATAAAAAAAAATCATTTTTAGTAATCACTCACTACCAAAGGTTGCTTGATTATATTAAACCAGATTTTGTCCACGTGTTATCTAATGGAAAAATTATAAAGACTGGGAGTGGTGATTTAGCTCAAGAATTAGAAAAAACAGGTT
>Ga0114993_10006712_pt1 | contig 10799 bp, 11 predicted proteins | sample ArcticOcean_MG_C_FD_87042 | JGI IMG/M metagenome (GOLD analysis project Ga0114993, IMG submission 87042) | Marine microbial communities from western Arctic Ocean - ArcticOcean_MG_CB2_150 | ecosystem: Environmental > Aquatic > Marine > Oceanic | place: Arctic Ocean: Canada Basin | collected...
ATAGATTTTATAAAAGATTAATTGTTAATATAGACAAATATAACATATTTCCATCTTTTTATTAATAGTTTAGATATAGTGTTCAAAAAATATGCTTAAAAAAATCGTTATAAAAGGCGCTAAAGAACACAACTTAAAAAATATTTCACTCGAAATACCGAAAGACAAATTTATTGTGATAACTGGACTTTCTGGATCAGGAAAATCATCATTAGCCTTCGATACAATTTATGCTGAAGGTCAAAGAAGATACGTGGAAAGTCTTTCTGCCTATGCTAGGCAATTTTTAGATAAAATGAAAAAACCTAAAGTTGATCTAATAGAAGGATTAAGTCCAGCAATAGCTATTGAACAAAAAAATACATCAAAAAACCCAAGGTCGACTGTGGCTACAGTAACTGAAATTTATGATTATATGAGAGTTTTATTTGCTAGAGCTGGAACACCTTTCTCACCATTTACGGGAAAACCTATTAAGTCACAAAGTGTAGCTGAAATTGTCGATAAAATTAAACAACTGCCTAAAAAAAATACAATTTATTTATTGGCACCAATAGTTAGAGGTAGAAAAGGTGAATATAAAAAAGAAATTGCCGGATACAAGAGAAGAGGTTTCCAAAGAATAAAGGTCGATGGTTCATATTATAATATTGACGAATTTCCTGACCTTAATAAAAAAATCAAACATGAAATATCTATAGTTGTTGATAGAATAATTATTAACAGTGAGTTGGGTAATAGACTGGCCGAAGGAGTTGAGTCAGCTTTAAGCTTATCAGATGGATTGTTATTTGTTGAATATGAAAACGAAACATTACCAAAAAAATATAGAAAAATTGAAAAAGTTATATTTTCATCAAAATTTGCTTGTCCAGAAAGTGGTTTTACAATTGAAGAGATTGAGCCGAGGCTATTTTCGTTCAATAGTCCTTATGGAGCATGTGAAGAGTGCGAGGGCATTGGTGTAAATTTAAACATCGACACAAACTTAGTTGTTCCAGATAGTAAAAAAAACTTAGCTGAAGGTGCTATTGAACCTTGGGCAAAATCAAAGTTCTTGTATTATGCTCAAACATTATCATCTTTAGCAAAACACTATAAATTTTCATTAGATACTCCATGGAAAAAATTGACTAAAGAAGTTAAAGATATTTTGCTTTTTGGCTCTCATAACGATGAAATAAAATTTGCTTATGATGATGGTTATGAAAAATACTCAACTAAAAAAACATTTGAAGGTGTTGTTAATAATCTTGAAAGAAGATTTTTGGAAACTGAAAGTGAGTGGAAAAGAGAAGAAATATCCCAATATCAAAGTGAATCTGAATGTGAAAAATGTAAAGGAATGAGACTTAAAGATGAAGCTTTATGTGTTAAAATAGATAAATTAAGTATAAGTGAAGTTACTATTAAATCTATTTCTGATGCAAAGGAATGGTTTGAAAGTCTTAATAAAAAACTTGATGAAAAAGAGAAAAAAATAGCACAACATATTTTAAAAGAAATTAATGAGAGATTGGATTTTTTACTAAATGTTGGTTTGGACTATTTAACCTTATCAAGAGAATCGGGAACATTATCTGGCGGAGAATCTCAAAGAATTAGATTAGCTTCACAAATTGGATCTGGATTAACAGGTGTCCTCTATGTTTTAGATGAACCATCTATAGGGCTACACCAAAAAGATAACGTAAAATTAATTAAGGCCCTTAAGAGATTAAGAGATTTAGGAAATACTGTTATTGTAGTAGAGCATGATACAGAAACTATGGAAAATGCAGATCATATTATAGATCTTGGCCCCGGGGCAGGAATTAACGGTGGTTCTGTAGTAGCTCAAGGTGAATTGAAAGACATATTAAAAAATAAAAATAGCATTACTGGAAATTATTTATCAAAAAAAATGAATATCATAATTCCAAATAAAAGAAGAACAGCAAAGAATGGAAGATTTTTAGAAATATTAGGAGCTACAGGAAATAATCTAAAAAATATAAACCTAAAAATTCCTTTAGGAACATTTACGTGTGTTACGGGAGTTTCTGGTAGCGGAAAATCTACATTAGTGCTTCACACTTTATATAATGCTCTAAATTTAATGCTCAATAATCATAAATCTAGAAAGCTACCTAAAGCTTTTAGAAAATATAAGGGTGTTGAACAAATTGATAAAATTATTGATATAGATCAATCGCCTATTGGACGTACACCTAGATCTAATCCAGCAACATATACAGGTGCTTTTGGTCCAATAAGAGATTGGTTTACAAACTTGCCAGAATCTAAATCTAGAGGTTATAAAGTGGGAAGATTTTCTTTTAATGTCAAAGGTGGAAGATGTGAATCTTGTGAAGGTGATGGTGTAATAACATATGAAATGCATTTTTTACCAGATGTTTATATACCGTGTGATGTTTGTAAGGGAAGCAGATACAATAGAGAAACTCTAGAAATTAGATTTAAGGATAAAAATATTGCTGATGTTTTAAACATGACAGTTGACGAAGGATGTGATTATTTTATTAATATACCTGCGGTCAGAACAAAATTACTTACTTTAAAAAAGGTTGGCCTTGGATATATAAAAATTGGACAGCAGGCAACTACTTTATCTGGTGGTGAGGCACAAAGAATTAAATTAGCTAAAGAATTATCAAAAAGATCAACTGGAAGAACTTTATATATTTTAGATGAACCAACGACTGGTTTGCACGCACATGATATTAAAAAATTATTAGAAATACTTCAGACTTTTGTAGCATTGGGAAATACAGTTATTGTTATAGAGCATAACTTAGATGTAATAAAAACCGCTGATTGGATTGTTGATATGGGTCCCGAAGGTGGGGTAAATGGTGGTAAAATTATAGCTGAAGGGAGCCCTGAAAAAGTAAGTGAAATAGCTAATAGTTATACGGGAAATTTTTTAAAAGAAATTATCAACACTAGACTTAAAAAAACTGCTTAATAATAACCTAAAAAATGGTATAGTGAATCATGGTTTCAATATTACAATCGTTATCAAAAACAATTCATCTCTCAATAGTATTAGCAATATTGCTATTTATAGGACTCTTTTTTGCTGGAGGTGACTGGGCATTCGATCAACTTTTTTGGAGTTGGTTATTTAGATACTTTCATGTTTTAGCGGGCGTAATGTGGATTGGATTATTGTGGTATTTAAATTTTGTTCAAATCCCAAGTATGGCTAAAATCCCAGACGATCAAAAACCTGCGATTGGAAAAGTAATAGCTCCTGCGGTTCTTTTTTGGTTTAGGTGGGCTGCTCTTGCTACAATAGTTACAGGTTTAATTGTTGCTACTTTAAATGGTTATGTTCACCATGCTATGACTTTAGGTATTGGAAGTGGCGGAGGAAAAAATACAGCTATTGGAATTGGTATGTGGTTAGGTATAATCATGGCTTACAATGTTTGGTTTATAATATGGCCTAATCAAAAAAAGGCGCTAGGTATGATTGAGGTTTCACCTGAAGAAAAAGCAAAATCTGCAAAAACTGCGATGTTAACTTCGAGAGTTAATACTTTATTGTCGTTGCCAATGCTACTTACAATGGTAATGGCTCAAAACTTATATTAATTTATTTTTAACTATCTTCTTTTAAAACTGATTTTTGACTTACATTTGTATAGTTAAGAATTGGAGTTGCAACAAAAATAGATGAATAAGTTCCAACAATTACACCTATAATCATTGCTAAAGAAAATCCTTTTAAAATAGCTCCACCAAATAAAAAAATGGAGAATAAAGCTAACAAAGTGGTAATCGATGTAATTAGGGTTCTTGACAAAGTTTCATTTATTGAATTATTAGAAATATCAGCAATTGATATATTTGAATATTTTCTTAAGTTTTCTCTAATACGATCAAATATTACTACCGTGTCATTCATTGAATAACCCACTATTGTAAGAACAGCTGCAATAATTGATAAATTTATTTCAAACGATAAAAATGAGAATATTCCAATTGTAATAATAACGTCATGAACTATCGCGGCGATTGCAGCTAAACTAAATTGCCATTCAAATCTGATCCAGATATAAAACAACATAGCAGCTAGTGACAAACTTATAGCTAACATACCAGACTTTAAGAGTTCGGAACTGACTTTTGGCCCGACATTTTCTACCCTTCTAAAATTTATATTACCACCTAAATCTGATGACATTGTATCATTAATACTTTTAATAAAATTTTCATTACTAGATTTTGTTAACTCAATTTTAATTAAATAATCATTCTCTTTGCCAAATTTTTTTACAGTAACATCTCCCAAGTCCATTTTTAACAAAGACTGTCTTAAATCAGAAATTTCGATATTAGAACTGTCTACTCTAATTTCTATTAGTGTTCCTCCTTTAAAATCTACACCTAAATTTAAACCTTTGATAAATAAAATTAGTATAGAAAAAACAATAAGTATGACTGAAATAGTATTAAATTTTTTATAAAAGTTAGAAAATTTTATATTTTTTTTTAATGTAAAGATCATATTACTATTTATTCAATTTATTTTTTAATACATATAAAGATGTTAAATGACGGGCAAAAAAGAAAGCTGAAAACAAGGTTGTAACAACACCAATGCCAACTGTAACTGCAAATCCTTTTACAGGGCCTGATCCTAGAAAAAAAAGAATTGTAGCTGATATTAAGGTAGTAATATTTGCATCAAATACTGCTGATTGTGATTTTTTATAACCCATATCAAAAGCAAATATTTTAGAACTTTCAGTTCTCATTTCTTCTTTAATCCTTTCAAAAATCAAAACATTTGCATCAACGGCCATACCTACAGTCAAAATAATTCCTGCAATTCCAGGTAAAGTTAAAGTTGCTTCAAGGATACTTAATACACCAATTAAAAGTACTAGGTTGGTTATTAAGGCAACATTAGCTATTATTCCTAAAAATCTATACTTTGCTAACATAAAAAATATAACTAATAAAAAACCTATCAATAATGATATTGCGCCTGCTTTTATTGAGTCCTCACCTAAATCAGGACCTACAGTTCTTTCCTCTATTACATTTAATGGAGTTGGAAGTGCACCTGATCTAAGTAGCAGAGCAAAGTCAGTAGCAGACTGAAAAGTAAAATTACCTGATATCATACCTTTACCACCAACAATAGGCTCTCTAATTGATGGTGCGCTTATAATTTTATTATCTAAAATTATAGCTAATCTTTTTCCAACATTTTTAGTTGTTACTGAAGCAAATTTTTTAGCACCTACTCTATCAAGTGTAAAACTTACTATGGTTTCATTATTTTGATTATCAAAACTTGGTTTAGCATTTACAAGATTATCACCAGACATAATAATTCTTTTATTAACGTTAAGTTCACCAGTTTCATTTTCAAATGATATGGGCTCAGAACCAAACTCATCACTTTCAGAAACTAATCTAAATGATAAATTTGCTGTTTTGCCTAAAAGATTCTTAATTCTATTGGGATCGTCAAGTCCAGGCAATTCGATTAAAATTCTATCACTTCCACGTCTTATAATGGTGGGTTCTTTTGTCCCTACTTCATCAACTCTTCTTCTTACTACTTCTAAAGATTGTTCTAACGCAGAATTTTTTATTTCAATTAAGCCGTATTTAGAATAAGAAATTTTTATTAAACTTCCGCTTTTTATCAAATCCATTTCATAGGATTTATATTTTTCATAGTAGATATTAATAGGATTGTTTTTATTTAAAAAAATTTCTTCAAACTTGATTATATAATTTTCAGTAGTTTCGAATATAATTTTTTTGTTTTGAATTTTAAGATTTTGATATTTAATTTTTTTCTCTTTTAATAATTTTCTTATGCTAAGGAGTTTATTTTGCAGCTTTTCTTTTATTAAAGGACTGACATCTACCTCTAACAACAAATATGATCCTCCCTGTAAATCTAGACCTAGATTAAACTTTTTGTTAAAAAAAGAATTTTCATCTGTATTAATAAAATTAGAAATGGAAAAAAAAGATAAAACAATTATTATAAGATATATTGTAACTATTTTAAGTTTTGAAAAATATAACACAAAATGTAATTATTTTTTTGTATCAGTTGTGTTTATTAAACCTTGAATAGTAGATTTAATTACTTTTATACTTACATTTTCTGATATAACTAAATCTAACTTATCGTCGTCATAAACCTTTTCAATTTTTCCAACTATTCCACCCGAGGTAACAATTTCGTCTCCTCTTTTTAAAGCTGAAACCATCAATTTGTGATCTTTAATTTTTTTTTGTTGTGGTCTTATTAGAAAAAAATAAAAAATAACAAATATTAAAATTAATGGAATAAATTGTGTTATACCTGAACCTGACATATAAAATCCTAAAGTTTTTTACTATGGTTATACTAAATAAAAAAAATATACAATAAAAATTATTCTATGCTTTCCTTGCCCTTCATATAGGGTCTTAGCGCTTCTGGAATCTCAATACTTCCGTCTTTACGTTGGTAGTTTTCAATAATAGCTATTAAAGTTCTACCAATAGCTAATCCTGATCCATTTAAAGTGCCTACAAAATTTGATTCATTGTTTTCATTTTTAAATTTTGCATTCATTCTTCTTGCTTGAAATTGACCACATGAGGAACAGCTAGATATTTCTCTATAGGTATTTTCTGACGGTATCCAGACTTCGAGATCATAAGTTTTTTCTGCACTAAAACCCATATCGCCTGTAGATAATAAAATTTGACGATATGGCAAACTAAGTTCAGTTAAAATTTCTTGCGCACAATTAGTCATTCGTTCAAGTTCTTCTTCACATTTTTTGGGATCAACTACACTAACAAGTTCAACTTTATAAAATTGGTGTTGTCGAATCATGCCTTTTGTATCTTTTCCATAACTCCCAGCTTCTTTTCTAAAGCATGCGGTAGATGCAGTAAATCTTAATGGTAGTTCTTCCTTTTTAACAAAAGAGTCTCTTACAAGATTAGTCAGAACAACCTCAGCTGTTGGAATTAAAAATTTTCGAGACTTTTCATTTTCTAATTTGATTTCAAATTGATCATTTTCAAATTTAGGTAATTGTCCAGTACCAAACATGGTGCTATCACTAACAATCAACGGGGGTGAAACTTCTTGATAGGCAAATTTTTTAGTGTGAAAATCTAACATAAAATTTGAAATAGCTCTTTCTAATAAAGCCAAATCACCTTTTAAAAAAACAAATCTAGATCCTGATGTTTTTGTAGCGGTATCAAAATCCATTAATTTTAATTGTTTGCCAATATCGTAATGTGATTTTGGATTAAAGTTGAAATTAGGAATCTTTCCAACTTTTTTTATTTCAATATTTGATTTTTCGTCTTTACCAACAGGAACGTTATCTAAAGCAATGTTGGGTAAAGCACTTAACAAACTATCTATCTCAATCTTTATTTTTATTTCATCTTTATCAATTGCAATTATTTCTTTTGATATTTCCTTTGATTTATTAAATAAACTTTTTTCTTTTTTTTTCGATATTATTTTTTTTTCTTGTTCAAGTTTTTCTCTTTTTTGTATTAGCTTTCTATATTTTTTATCTAAATTAATTAAATCAACTAAATTAATTTTTATATTTCTTTCTTCTAGTTTTTTTATAAAGAAATCTGAATTAGTTCTTATTAGTTTTATGCTATGCATCTTTTTTATTTTTTTCAATGATCCTTACAGACAATATAGATAGTTCGTATAGAATTAACAAAGGTATTCCTAATCCAATTTGTGTTATTGGGTCGGGTGGAGTAAGAACGGCAGCAAAAGTAAAAATAATTATAACTACATATTTTCTTCTAGTTCTAAGATATTCAGAATCTACAAAGCCAACGCGTGCTAGTAAACTAAGTAAAACTGGTAATTGAAAACTTATACCAAAAGCAAAAATAAGTCTCATAATTAATGATAAGTATTCGTTTACTTTCGCCTCAAGTTGTATAGGCAAAGTATTAATTTCAGGAGGGGTTTCAAAAGAAAGAAAAAATTTAATTGCTAAAGGCATTATCAAATAGTAAACCAACATTCCACCTAATAGAAATAAAGTTGGTGTTGCAACTAAGTATGGTAATAAAGCTTTTTTTTCATTTTTGTATAAACCTGGGGCAATAAATTTCCACACTTGAATTAGTATTAAGGGACTCGATACAAACATTGCTGAAAAAAAAGCAACTTTTAAATAAGTAATAAAAGTTTCATGTAATGCTGTAAATATTAGTCTTCTATTAACCCCATCTCCTTTGACAGCGTCAGCATAAGGTTGAACTAAAAATTGATAAATATTTTCTGCAAAAAAATAGCAAAAAATAAAAAATATAAATAAATAAATAATCGATTTTACTAATCTAGATCTTAGTTCGGTGAGATGTTCGACAAAACTAGATTGAATATTTTTTTCATCATTCATCTGCTTTATTATCTTTGTTTAAATTTGTATATTTTTTTTTAATATTGATTTCGTTCTCTATATCAGTTTCAACATCTGTTATTTCTTTTTGAATATCGCTAAAATACCTTTTAGTTGAACCAACCCAATTTCCAATTTTTTTTATTATGATTGGGAAATCTTTAGGTCCAATAATTAAAATTGCAAGAATGACTATGACTAGTATTTCAAACCATCCGATCTGTGGCATCTGAACTATTTATTCTCGGGGTTTTGATCTTTATTTTCTGTTTCTTCAGACTGTGTGGAGATCGACTGGTCTGGATTATCTGTCATTCCTTTTTTAAAGCTTTTTATTCCTTTTGCAACATCACCCATCAAAGAAGATATTTTGCCTCTTCCAAACAGAAGGACAACCAGAACTACTACTATAGCAATTTGCCAAAAACCTACGCTCATATACCTTTAATTTATATACAATTTTTGATCTTTATTAAAGCCATCTTTTATTCCTCTTCGGACTTTAGAGATTTTCCTAACATATCGTCAATATTGGAATAAATATTCTCTTTTTTCTCATTTGCTTGTTCTTTAAAAAATTTGCCAGTACCAAAAATTGATGTATCAACATTGCCACCATCTATTAAACCAGCTGAGGTAAGTTCTTCCACATTTGGTAAATCTGTTAACTTCTGAATGTTAAAATGACTAAGAAAATCATCTGTTGTAACATATTGAATTGGCTTACCAGGTACATTTTTCCTACCAGCTGGACGAACCCAGTTAAGTTCTAATAAAATTTCTAATGTATTTGTAGCAAATGCTACACCTCTTATTTCTTCAATTTCTGATCTTGTGACAGGTTGGTGATAAACAATAATAGCTAATGTTTCTGTTGCTGCTTTAGATAATTTTTTTGAAGTTGATTTTTGTAAGTTCATTAATTTTGAAAGATTTTTTGCTGTTCGAAAAGACCATTTTTTTGCAATACAAATTAAATTAATACCTCTGTTGCTATACTGTTTTTCAAGAGATTCTAAAACTTTATGAATGTCAGCTCTAATTATTAAGCGGGCTTTAATACTTTCTACATCTAGTGGCTCCTCAGCGGCAAACAAAATGGCCTCTACTTGCTTTTCTGCCTCAGTTAAAGTTGTGGGAAATCTTATTATTTTTAAATCCTTGGATTTATTCATTTTCTTTCTTTAATTAATAACTTATCAAAAACTTTTTTTTGCATTATATGTATTAAGCCTTCTCTGGTAAGCTCTAATGATGCAGAGAACATACCTGCTATACCAGTTCTTTTTAATTTTTCATTTTTTTTGTATTTTTTAGGAATAAATTCATAAATTTCTTTCCAATCTTTCAGATTAATTAAATTTTTCTTAATATCATTTATTGCGTCTTCTGTACGATAAACTGGTAGTTGAGGTATATTAATAGATAAAAAATTCTTTTTCATTACATGGCTAGAGTATGATTTTAAGAGTTCGTATAAAGAAACATTATACTTGGAATTTGTAATTGTTCTTATGCCCCCAGGCATTCCTCTTGAATAGATGTTTTGTCCAAGTCTGTTGCGCTTTAGAAGTTTGTCTGAAAGCAATCTTATTAATTCTAATTTTTTTAATTGGGTTTTTAATTTTTCTGCAACTTCATGAGCTTTAAAATCATCATCCTCGTCTTGTGGGAGCAAAAGTTTTGATTTTAAATAAGCTAACCATGTTGCCATAAGCAAATATTCTGATGCCAGATCAAGTTTAATTTCTTTTGTTTCATTTATGAATTCTATAAATTGATCTGCTAACTGTGTTATCGATATGCTAGTTAAATCTACTTTTTGGAGCTTAGCTAAATCCAACAGGGCATCTAATGGGCCGGAGTAGTTATCTATTTTTACTTTAAGTTCTTTAAGTGGACTTGATTCCATAAAATTACATTACCCTAAAAATTTATAGAAATCTGATGTTTTCTTTTGAGTAAAATTATCAATTTTGGGGATAATTTTAGATAGTTCATTCATTTCGTCAATTTTACCATTACAATGTAAAATTAAATTACATCCAGCTTTCAAAGCTTTTATAGAATTTGTTTTTATATCAAATTTTAATGCTTTCATCGAAATATCATCTGATATTAAAATTCCTTTGAAACCAATATGGCTTCGAATTACTTCATCAATAATTTTTTTTGAATGCGTAGCTGCATTGATAGAATCATATGATTTATAGATAATATGGGCTGTCATTGCAAAAAAGGAATTTGATAATTTAAAAGGCAAAAAATCTTTTTTTTTAAGTTCTTTTCTTTTTGTATTTACTATTGAGAGTTCTGAGTGGCTATCTTTTAAAGCTTTACCATGTCCAGGTATATGTTTAATAACAGTGCCTA
>Ga0114993_10006713_pt1 | contig 10798 bp, 8 predicted proteins | sample ArcticOcean_MG_C_FD_87042 | JGI IMG/M metagenome (GOLD analysis project Ga0114993, IMG submission 87042) | Marine microbial communities from western Arctic Ocean - ArcticOcean_MG_CB2_150 | ecosystem: Environmental > Aquatic > Marine > Oceanic | place: Arctic Ocean: Canada Basin | collected...
ACGCCGGACCCCGTTCCCATGGCGGAAGCTGCTGCCCCCATCGCGACTCCCGAGACCGCGCCTGCACAAGAAGCGGCAACGCTGGCGACCGAACAGGAAACGGCCGTGGCCGAGCCTGCCCCAACGGGGACACCCGGAAACATCGTCCACGGATTTGGAAGCACCTCCGACGGGCCCATGACGTTGGAAGAAGAAGCCCGCTCTGGCAGCACCATGACCATCAAGACCATCCGGCACAGCGACTGCATGGACGGAGACAAGGATATCTTCGACGAGACGGTCACCAATTTTTTGCGCAAACAGGGCGACGACAATATCATTAGCGTGAACCCCATCCAGTTTTCCGATGACGCAAAGAAGCCGAATGACTACGGCGTGCTGATTTTTTTCAAGGTAGTCACGCCTGAGTAAACAGGTCGAGCTGTGGCGAGGGCGACAGCTCGCGCAGCTTCTTGCGTTCCGCGCGTGATTTCCTTGCGGCTGGCACTCCCCCGGTGGGCGTTAAATCCGTCTCCTCCAAGTTGCCCAAAATTTCCCGCGCGCGCCCCAGCACCTCGCCGGGCACACCCGCCAGCCGCGCGACTTGGATGCCGTAGCTCTGATCCGCCGCGCCATCAATAATCTGCCGCAAGAAAACTATCTGGTCATTATATTCACGCACCGCGACGTTGCAGTTAAACGCCCTCTCCAGTCGTCCTCCCAGCTCCGTCAGCTCGTGATAGTGCGTGGCGAAAAGCGTCTTCGCCCCAAGTTGATTATGCAGGTGCTCCACGATCGCCCATGCCAAACTCAACCCGTCGAAAGTGCTCGTGCCCCGGCCGATTTCATCGAGGATCACCAAACTGCGATCCGTGGCGTGGTGAAGGATATTCGCCGTCTCGCTCATCTCCACCATGAACGTCGACTGCCCGCGCGCCAAGTCGTCGCTCGCGCCGATGCGCGTGAAAATGCGGTCGACCAAGTCAATACGCGCCGAGGTCGCCGGCACGAACGAACCCGTGTGCGCCAGCAAAGTCAACAACGCCACCTGTCGGATGTACGTGCTTTTGCCCGCCATATTGGGCCCGGTGATCAGCGCTATTTGCCGCGCTCCGCCGAGCATCACGTCATTGGGTACAAACCGTTCATCCAGCAGCGCCTGCTCCAGCACGGGGTGTCGTCCGGCTTGGATTTCCAGCCGTCCCTCCGCTCCCACTTTGGGCTGGCAGTAATCGTGCTGCCTCGCCACCTCCGCGAAAGCCGCCAGCACATCGAGCCGCGCCAGTGCCGCCGCCGTTTGCTGAATGGCTTTCCTTTCCGCAATGACCGCCTCTCGCAGTTGCAGGAACAAGTCATGCTCCAGCTTCACCGCGCGCTCATTTGCGCCCAGCACCTTGCCTTCCATCTCCTTGAGCTCATCAGTAATGTAGCGTTCGCCGTTGGCGATGGTCTGTTTGCGGTGCCATTCCGGCGGCACCTTGTCCAGATGCGTTCGGGTCACTTCAATGAAATACCCGAACACATTATTGAAGCGCACTTTTAATGATGGGATGCCTGTCCGTTCCGCCTCGCGCTTTTGCATTTCCGCGATCCACTCCTTGCCTTCGCGCGAGCTGTGGCGCAGTTCATCAAGGCTTTCGTTAAACCCATCCCGGATGAGCCCGCCATCTTTTAAAACTGCCGGGGGCTCATCCACGATTGCGCATTGTACCAGATCCACCAGTTTGGGCAGCGGCGCAAGCTCGCGATCCAGTAACTCGAACAGTGGCGTGGTTTCCGCGCGGTCGTGCAACTCCAGTTCACTGGCTTGTCCATCGTAAGCCGCCGCCGCGATCGTTTCATGCAGCAGCTCTTTCATTGAGGGCAGCTGTTGCAGCGCGAGCCGCAGCTGGCGCAAGTCGCGGCCGTTGCCGGTGCCGACACTCAGGCGCGTCAACGTGCGTTCCAAGTCGCGTACTTCATTTAAACAACCGCGAAAGGTTGCCAATAAATCCGGATGCTCCACCCATGCCCGCACGGCCGCCTGGCGTTGGCGAATGGCCTCGCCATCGGCGAGAGGTTGTGTGAGCCAGTCGCGCAACAACCGGGCACCCATCGGCGTGGTCGTGCGGTTCAACACGCCGTAGAGACAGGCGCTGGAGGCGGCGTCGCGCTGGAGTGGCTCGAGGATTTCCAGATGCCGCAGCGTGGTCGCATCAAGTCGGAGCAGGCCGTCGGTCGTGTAAAAAACAATCGGTCGCAAATGCGCCACGTCGCGCCGCAAGTGTTGTGAAAGATAATGCAGCGCCCCTCCCGCGGCCCCGATGGCGGCGGTCCGGTTTTTAAGGCCAAAACCATCGAGCGTCTTTACGCCGTAATGTTCGCGCAGGGTGTGTTCGGCTGTCTCCACGCCAAAAACCCAGTCCTCATGTTCCTGTATGATGGGCGCTGCTGACTGGACAAGTGCCTGTAAACCAGTGGCTTTTGCGGGCAGGACAAGCTCGGCGGGGCGCAGCCGTTCCAGCTCTGACAGCAAGGCGGGGGCGTCATCGAGCTCGGTGACTTGGAAGCTGCCGGTACTGAGGTCGATGACGGCGAGGGTGAGGGTGCGGCCCTCCTGATGCGCGGCGGCGAGGTAGTTGTTGCGCTCGGCGGTGAGGATGCGCTCGTCGAGGTGGGTTCCCGGGCTGAGGATCTGAGTGACCTTGCGTTCCACGAGTTTGCCCGGCTTGGCGTCCTCGACCTGTTCGCAGAGGGCGACCATGCGGCCCGCCTTTAAAAGCTTGGCGAGATAGTTGTCGGCGGCGTGATGGGGGATGCCGCACATGGGCATGCCGCCGCGCTGGGTGAGGGCGACCTCAAGGATGCCCGCGGCCTCCTGGGCATCCTCCAGGAACATCTCGTAAAAATCTCCGAGCCGGAAGAGCAGCAGGGCATCGGCCGGCAGTTCTCTTTTAATGCGCCGATACTGCGCCATCATCGGCGTCAGTTTTGGCTTGGTCGAGGCGGCCATGGCGTGAAGCTAGCTTGTTGTTTTGCGCGGTGAAAGGGAAAATCGTGTGAACAAAAATTTTGTGCACAAGCAAGTTTGAGCTATGCAACGAGGTTAAAATGGGTGTATACACCGTGCGTGCTGTCAACGGGGGTTGGCGGCATTAAACCCAACATGGAAGGAGGTGAACTTCATGGCCAAGAAAAAAACTGCTAAGAAGAAAAAGAAAGCTGCTAAAAAGAAGGTAGCGAAGAAGAAGGTAGCGAAGAAGAAGGCGGCAAAGAAAAAACCCGCCAAGAAAAAGAAAGCTGCCAAAAAGAAGGTAGCGAAGAAGAAGGCGGCAAAGAAAAAACCCGCCAAGAAAAAGAAGGTAGCGAAGAAAAAGGCGGCAAAGAAAAAGCCCGCTAAGAAAAAGAAGGCTGCCAAAAAGAAGGCCAAGAAGAAGTAACCTCGCGGAGGAAGCTTTTTACTCAGATGGCGGGCTTTGGCCCGCCATCTTTTTTTGCTTTTGTGGACTGGTGGCTTCTGCCAGCTTGGGGCATGGCCAGCCTTGTTTTTGACATCGAGACCTCTGCCCTGCCGCGGGAACAGTTCGATGAGGCGCAGTTGGAATACCTGTTCCGCCCGGCGGAACGGCTGGAGCATGAAGCCGAGCGCGAGGCCAAGCGCGAGGAGATTGGCCGGATGTTCAACTTGTGGCCGTTCACCGCGCAGTGTGTCTGCATTTGCATGATCAACGCGGACTCGGGGCGGGGCAAGGTGCTTTATATTTCCGATGATTATGAGGCGGACTCCGATGGGCCGGTGGAGTTTGTGGCTTGCATGGACGAGGCGGAGGTGCTGACGGGTTTCTGGGAGGCGGCCAAGAAGTACGACCAGATGGTGACGTTTAACGGGCGCGGTTTTGATGTGCCGTTTATTTATCTGCGTTCGGCGTTGCTGGATATTCCCATTTCGCGCAAGGACTTGCTGGGGTACCGGTTTGCCACTTCGCCGCATTGCGACTTGGCGGATCAGTTGACGTTTTACAGCGTGGGCGGCCGTGATGGCGCGGCGCGGCGGTTCAACCTGGATTTTTACTGCAAGGTGTTTGGCATCGATTCGCCCAAGGCCGAGGGGGTGACGGGCATGGACGTGAATGATCTGATGGCCGATGAGCGTTATCACGAGATCGCGAAGTACTGTGTGCGCGACGTGGTGGCGACCACGCGGCTTTTCCAAATCTGGAAGGCGCGGTTGGCGGGCACGAAGTAGGGAAGATCTGGCTTGCTCTTCACGCGGTTTCTGCTATAGATAATGCGTACCTGTTAAACCCCGGCGACACTCGCCCGTGGCTGGTGAATAGTGTCATGGATACCAACGAGGGCGGACAATCCCGGGCCGCGGTGGCGGTCAGCTGGCCGGAAAGCGTTTCGGCTTTGGTAAAACCGTGGCCGCATGAGGTCATCTTCGGGGCGTTTTTTTTAATGACGTGGCTGCGCTTGGTGAGCTCGGCGGGTTTCTTCCACCCGAGCAGCCTCACGTTTCTGGCCTTGTTCATGGCGGGCTTTGGGCTGATGTGCTGGGCGCAGCACCGGCCTTCGCCGCTGCGTTGGCGGGTGCGCGTGCTTTGTTTCGCGGGCATTTCCACGGGGGCATATTTGTCATTGCGCGAGGCCATCCCGGCGATGCACAGCCACACGGTGTTTGAGTCGGCCGATGGCATGTTGCGTTCCTTGGACCAGGCGCTCATCGGCGATCGCCTGCAGTTCCTGTTCACGGCTGGTGGTCATCCGCTGCTCATTGACTTGTTCACGGGTTGCTATCTGTTTTTCTTTTATTACTTGGTGGCCGGCCCGGCTTATTATTATCTCACCAACCTGAACCTCTTCCGAAAAATTGGCGTGGGATTGTTCACCGTGTACGGGTTGGGCTACATAGGCTACGTGTTGGTTCCGGCGGTTGGGCCTTATGACTTGCTGGGCGCGCGCGAGGGCGGGTTTTTTGGGGTGATGGGAAACACGTTTGTGGTCAACCACACCAACGGGTTTGACGCCTTCCCGAGCATACACTTTGGGGCGACGTTCTTTTTGTTGGCGTTTGACTGGATGCATCATCGCCGGCGGTTTTGGATGCTGCTGTTGCCGACGCTGGGGTTGTGGGTGGCCACGATGTTCCTGCGATACCACTATTTTGTCGACCTGCTGGGCGGGCTGGTGGTGGCGCTGGTGGCGTTGTGGGTCATCAGCCAATTCAGCCGCGGTCGCACTGACGAGGTACCCACTGGCGAAGATGGGCTCATCCCTGGCGCGCACGACGAGGACGTGCCCGCCGCACAATCATGACCTGTGAATGGGTTGCCAATCCTGCCGATTGGCGGTAGACATCCGGCATGATCGTTGGCGTCCCCCGCGAAACCAAGGCCGAGGAACACCGTGTGGGCTTGTTGCCTTCCGGCGCATACCAGCTCATCCAGCGTGGCCACCGCGTGCTGGTGGAGAAGGGTGCTGGCACCGGCAGTTTTTATCTTGATACCGACTACGCCGAGGCCGGCGCGGAACTGGTGGACACTCCCGCTGCTGTTTTCGAGCAGGCCGACCTCATCGTGAAGGTCAAGGAACCCCAACCCGCCGAGACCCCCCTGCTCCGCCCCGGTCAGATTCTGTTCACCTATCTGCATCTCGCCCCCGCGCGCGAACTCACCGAGGCACTCGCCGAATCTGGCGTTACCGCCGTTGCCTTTGAGACCATCGAGGTCAATGGCCGCCGGCCCCTGCTCGAGCCCATGAGCGAAATCGCCGGACGCATGTCCGTGCTGGTGGGCGGCTATTTTCTCGCCAAGCACCACGGTGGCAGCGGCATCCTGCTGGGCGGCGTGCCGGGCGTGTTGCCCGGGCGAGTGGTGGTGCTGGGCGGTGGGGTCTCGGGCATCAACGCCGCCCGCATGGCCACTGGGCTCAACGCGGACGTCACCATTCTCGAGGTCGATGTTGAGCGCATGCGCTTTCTGGACATCACCCTGCACACCGCCCACACGCTCTACTCCGACCGGGCGCACCTCATGGAATTGCTGCCCCGCGTGGATCTTTTAATAGGGGCCGTGCTCGTGCCCGGTGCCAAGGCGCCCCGGCTCATCACGCGCGAGATGCTCAAGGTTATGCGGCCCGGCAGCGTGCTGGTGGACATTGCCATCGACCAGGGCGGCTGCGCGGAAACCAGCCGACCCACCACCCACAACGACCCGGTTTACGTAGAGGAAGGCGTAACCCACTACTGCGTCTCCAACATGCCCGGCGCTTACGCCCGCACCGCCACGCAGGCGCTGGCGAATGTGACTTTCCCCTTCGTGGAACTCATTGCCGACCGTGGCCTGGCCGGTGCCTGCGCGGCCCGCCCGGAATTAAAAAACGGCATCAACGTCATGGATCGCGCCGTTACCTGTCCCGCCGTCGCCGAGGCACACGGCATGGATTGTGAGGAGCCAAAGCTGTAGCGGTTATTTATTCTTGGCCGCGTTCACGAACTGTTTCAACAGCGCGTTTTGGTGGCGGTCGCCCACGGACAATTCCGGGTGCCACTGCACGGCCACAACCCACACGTCGCCCGTGCCCTCAATCGCCTCGATCACGCCGCCGGGGCCAGTGGCCGACACGCGCAGTCCACGCCCCAGTTCCCCCACCGCCTGATAGTGCAGACTCTGGACCTTGGCAAGCCGGTTCGCGCCCATGATCCCCGAAAGCCGGCTGCCCTCCGCCAAATCGGCCGCGTGTCCGCTCATGTTAAAATGAAGGGACTTCAGCTTGGCGTCATCGCGCAGGTTTAGCAACGTGCCGCCGCGCGCGACATTGAGGATTTGGCAACCGCGGCAGATGCCGAGGATGGGCAACCGCTTCTCCATCGCGACCTTGATGAGGGCGATCTCAAAATCATCACGCGCGCGGTTCACGTCCGCCGCCTTGGCCGGGTCGCCGTCGTACAGGCCCGGATCGACATCGCCGCCGCCGGAGAGCAGCACGCCAGCTATTTTGTTTTTCTCCAGCCAAGCGGCAATGCGCTCGTGATCCGCGCCCGTGTCGGCGGGTTGAATCTCCACCAACTCGCCCTGCGCCAGGGTGAAGGAAACCTGATAGGCCTCGTTGACATGCAGCTCTTCCAACCAAGTGTCATTTGGGGAAAAAGCGATGCGCGGCGCGTCCCGTGGCAGCCAGGCTTTTTTCCACAGCAAAATGCCCAGCGGGAAAGCCAGATAAATCAACAGCACGCAGGCCGCGCCAATGGCCAGCCGTCGCGGCCAGCGCCGGGCAGGCGGGACGGGCCGCACGGCTTCAGGATTTTCCGTCGTCTCCGTCATCCGCGCTGGGGCCCCCTTCGCCGGTGATGAGTTCCAGGTTCACCTTGCCGTGCTTTAAAAAAACCGCCAGTGGGAAAAAAATGCCCAAGGCCGGCCCCGGATCCTCCCGGGACAGCACGTCGTACACATTGTCCTTGTGGTCATCGAGCACACGCTGCGCCTCCTGCAGCCGCGCCACGGGATCCAGGCCCGCCTTCAGTCCTTTAAAAAACGCCTTCAATCCCGCGCGCTTGGAGCCATCGCGGAATTCCGACTTGGCCGTTTCCCAGCCCTCCTTAAGCGCCGAGTCGCCGCGCTCGCTGTGCGACATCTCCTGCAACGTGGCGAGGAAGGCGAGGATCGGCGTCTCGGTGATCACGTCCGTGCGGCGCTCGCTGTCGAGGTCAACTTGGCCGGTGGCGGCGAGTTGGAAAACCAGCCACGGATAATCCCAGCCCGACTCCACCGCCTGGATCAGACCACCCCAAAAGCGCGGATTCACCTCAATGAGACTGGGCGCCGTGTCCTCGTTGCCGTCCCAGCGGAAATCAATCTCCGCCACGCCATGCCAATCGAGCGGCCCCAGCGTGTCGGCGGCGATCTTCTCCATTGCTGGCACCGACACCGTCTCGCGCATCACCCCCGCGCCGCGGTTGGCGGGATACGCCCGCAGGTTGCGGTACGTCATGCACGCCGCCAGTTGGCCGCGATTAAACAGCGTGGTGACACAGTAATCCTCGCCCGGCACGAGCGCCTGAATGATCGGCAGGTCGCCGTCCTTTAACCCAAAATGTTCCACGAACTCGAAAAATGTCTTCTCCAACTCCTCCCGCGTGTCCACTTTTTTAATCCCCACGCCCGAGGCCGACTCTCGGATTTTCATGAACGCCGGCACCTCGATTTCCTCCAGTTGCGCACGAAACTCCTCCGCCGTCCCCGGGATCCAAGTGCGCGGCATCGGCAGCCCCTGCTTCTGTGCGTAGGCCGCCAGCGTGCCCTTGTTGTGCACCTGCATAATCTGGTCGATGCCCGGCAGCGCCAGCTTGATGTGCGGCTCGAACCGCGCGCGATGCTCCGCGATCAGATAACTCTCCTTGTGAATCGGCATCAGTACGTACGGCCGGTCATCCTCCGGCTTGTTCTTTAAAACCACCTCCTCCAGAGCATTGAGAAACGCCTCCGGCTCCTTCGACGGATTGGGATAGCGAAACGATCCCGCGCTGTATTTCGAGAGCGACGCCGGCGTCATCGCGTACTGGTCGCCCGTGATCACCTCCACCCCGCGCCGTCCCAAGCTGCGCACCGCCACCAGCGTCTGCCACCCTCGCGCGAAAGTCACAATCACCCTGCCCTTGATTTCGTTGCTCATTTTTTAAGCCCGTGGTTGTACACCAGCTCCAGTTGTTGGGCCCGCGACAAGGCCACGGGGCTGATGATTTCCCGTTCCAGCGGCACCGGTCCCTCGTTGTATTTCTCGATGGTCGCGCGGTGCGGCCGCCAATTCAAGTCGCCCAGTTTCATGAGCTGTCCCATCTCCTGTCCCGTGGCGGCCTTCCACGCATGGAAAACCAACTCCGAACAGTACAGCTTGTCGGTCGTGATTTGGAATTTAAAATCATATGGCTTGCCCGCGTGCGGTTGGAGTTGCCGGACAAACCCCGGTACGTGCCCGCGATGTTCCGCCTTCACGCGATACACCGCCCAACGCCCATCGCGACTGGCGGCCTTCCACTTTTCCCATGGCGTATAAACCACCCCGGCGCCCACCGCCTCGATCACCTGCCACTCGCCCTCGTGGCGGACCATCGCCCCCGCGTGCGTGAAGTGCGACCGCGTGATTCCCTCGATGGCCGCCATCAAGTCCACATCCAGCGGCAGCGCCTGGAACACCACGTCCCCCTCGCGCGGTTCATACGCCGCCCGTTGAAAAATTGAACACCCGCCCAGCCACAGCATCACCGCGCCCAGACCCATCAATCGTTGAACAGCATTCGTACGTTTCATGTTGGCAAAAAGAGTACCCGCTGGGGCCAGTATCCGTTAATTGAACATTTTAGTCCAAACATCGATTGGGTCAATGGCGGTTTAGCCCCAGAGCTGGCGGTCGAGGGAGCGGTATTGGATGGCTTCGGACAAATGCGCGGGGCCGATGGTGGTGGCGGCGGCGAGGTCGGCGATGGTGCGGGAGACTTTTAATATGCGATCGTAGGCGCGGGCGCTGAGTTGCAGCTCGTCCATGGCTTGGCGCAGGAGTTCCTTGTTCTCCTCGTCCAGCGCGCAATGGGTTTTCAACTCGCGGGGGCCCATGCGGGCGTTGCAGGGGGTCTTTTTAAATCGCGCGAGCTGGAGTTTGCGGGCGGCGATGACACGGTCGCGGATGGCGTCAGACGGCTCGGTGGCGGCCTCGCTGGTCATCTCGCGGAACGCTACTGGCGGCACCTCGATGTGGAGGTCCACGCGGTCGAGCAGCGGGCCGGAAATGCGGCTGAGATAATTCTGAATCTCGCGCGGGCCGCTGCGGCTCTCGGCGGGCATCTTGCCGTCGGGGGTGGGGTTCATCGCGGCCACCAGCATGAAGCGCGAGGGAAACGTCATCGTGCCCGCCGCGCGCGAGATGGTGACGAGGCCATCCTCCAGCGGCTGCCGCATCGTCTCGAGCACGCTGCGTTTAAATTCCGGCAGCTCGTCGAGGAACAGCACGCCGTTGTGGGCGATGGAGATTTCGCCGGGCGAGGGGTTGACGTTGCCGCCCAAGAGGCCGGCGTCGCTGGCGGTGTGGTGCGGCGCGCGAAAGGGTCGCTGTGTGACCAGCGCCTGACCACCCGTGAGCAGCCCGGCGATGCTGTGAATTTTCGTGGTCTCCAGCGCCTCGTCCAGCGTGAGCGGCGGCAGAATGGTGGCGAAGCGCTTGGCCAACATGCTCTTGCCCGTGCCCGGCGGACCGATCAGTAAAATGTTGTGGCCACCCGCGGCGGCGATCTCCAGCGCGCGTTTCACGCCGTCCTGTCCTTTTACATCGGCCATGTCCAGCTCGCCATTGGTGGTGGTCTCGAAGAGCGCCTGCGTGTCCACGTGGCACGGCGCGATGTCCAGTTCTCCCTCGAGAAACGCCGCCGCCTCGCGCAGGTTTTTAACAGGGATCACCTTGAGGCCCTCCACCACCGCCGCCTCCGGCGCGTTCTCTGTGGGCACCAGCACGCCCTTCCGGCCATCAGCTTTTGCCGCCAACGCAATGGGCAACACGCCCTTCACCGGCCGCACCGCGCCGGACAAGGCCAGCTCACCCACGAGCACAAAGTGCTCCAGCCGATCCGATTCAATCTGCTCGGTGGCCGCCAGTTGGCCAATGGCGATGGGCAGGTCGAAGCTCGGCCCTTCCTTTTTAATGTCAGCCGGCGCGAGGTTGATGGTCGTCCAGCCCAGTGCAAGGCGGTAGCCGCTGTTGGTGATGGCGGTGCCCACGCGGTCGCGCGACTCGCGCACGGCGGCATCCGGCAGGCCAACAATCACCGTGCCCGTCTCGCCGGGGCCATTGTTCA
>Ga0114993_10006717_pt1 | contig 10795 bp, 11 predicted proteins | sample ArcticOcean_MG_C_FD_87042 | JGI IMG/M metagenome (GOLD analysis project Ga0114993, IMG submission 87042) | Marine microbial communities from western Arctic Ocean - ArcticOcean_MG_CB2_150 | ecosystem: Environmental > Aquatic > Marine > Oceanic | place: Arctic Ocean: Canada Basin | collected...
CATGCTCGATATTCCCGATGCCACCGCGCTCATGAAGGCTGCGGCCTCGATCCTGGAAAGCGCCACCCGCGTCCACCCGGAAGCGGAAATCACCGGCGTTCTGGTGCAGCCCATGGAAACCGGTCTGGCTGAAGCTTTGGTTGGCTACCGGCGGGACCCGGTTGCGGGTCCTGTGGTGGTGGTCGGTGCCGGCGGCATCCTGAGCGAGCTGTACAAGGATGCTTGCGTACGCACCGCCCCGGTGGACAGGAAAACCGCCAGGGCCATGATCGCCGGGGTGCGGGGACTGGCCATAGTTGCCGGATACCGGGGCCTGCCCGAAGGCGATCTGGAGGCGTTAGCCGATGTTATCGTCCAGGTGTCGAAGCTGGCGCTTGACGATGGACGCAGCGTCCTTGAAGCTGAAATCAATCCTGTCGTCATCAAGGCTAAGGGAAACGGCGTCGTCGCCGTTGACGGACTGATCGTCCTAAAGGGGATTGGGTGATGAAACGCGCCGTTATCGTTATTTGTGATGGTCTGCGCGCCGACATGGTGACCCCGGACCTGACCCCCAATCTGGCGACGTTGATAGGCCAGGGCAGGCATTTCACGTGCCACCGAAGCGTTTTTCCGTCGACCACGCGGACCACATCGGCCTCCATCTCGACCGGTTGCCTGCCAGCCCGCCACGGGCTGCAAGGCAACTGCGTCGCCATCGACGAAGGCGACGGTTTGGTGGCGTTGAACGTCGGCCACCCGAATTTCCGCGACCGGTTGCGCAAGGCGACCGGGCACACGTTGCGGACGCCGACGCTGGCCGAACGGCTTAAAGACGACGGCGGCTCGATTGTGTTTTCCAACGTTTCGCCGGGGGCGGCTTATTTCCAGGACCCGGATGGTTATGGCTATGTGTATCACCGCGACGGCTCGTTCGGGCCGGGGCTGGAGCGATTGGCCGATGCCGATGGCCTCAGCGTCAGCCATGACGCCGACGGCGACACCGCCATGACGGAACGGTTTTGCGACGAGGTGCTGGCCCGCCGCCGTCCACGGCTGGCGGTTTTGTGGCAGTGCGAACCGGACCATACCCAACACGCCGTACCCTTGGGATCACCCGAACACTTGAGAATTTTGGCCCGTGCCGATGCCAACGCCGGGCGCATTGCCGACGCGGTCCGGGATACGGCGGGGGATGACGACGTCCTGTTGATCGTCGCATCCGATCACGGCCATGAAACCATTGGCTGGCATATTCCGCTGGAAACCATGCTAATCGAAGCGGGCCTGAAGGATAGTTTGGAAAGCTCTGACGTGGTCATGGCGTCGAATGGCTTCAGCGCCCATATTTATGTCTCCGAAGAGGCCCGTGGACGTATCGGTGATGTCGTCCGGTTTTTGGAAAACCATAAGGATATCGGAGACATCTTCACTGGCCCGGGTCTCGCCCAAGTTGGCCATCGAACCGATACGCCGCTGGCAATTTCGGTGACCGCCAAATGCACCGGCGCGGTCAACGAATTCGGCGTGCCGGGTATGAACGGGGCGTTCAGGGACAAGTTATCCGTAAAATTGCGGATGGGTACCGGCCAACATGGCGGGCTTGGCGCTTTTGAACAGGGGCCTTTCCTGATCGCCTTGGGCGGCGGCTTTGATGGCGGCGGGGCGTGCGATGAGGAAACCTCCGCCATTGATATAGCACCGACCATACTCCGGCATCTGGATTTGCCCTCGGGCGGCATGGACGGTAAACCCTTACCCAGAGACTGACCGCCAAGGAAGGGACGCCGGGTATACTATGGGTGATGGGGACAATCCCTGGACGTCGCGTCTGAGCTTGCTGGTGCTGACCCATGTGGCGGGCACGGTTTCCATCGTGTCGGTGCTTACCATGGCCCCGGTCGTCACCCATGATTTAGGCCTCAGCGCCGCCCAATTCGGTTTATTCATCACCGCCTATTACGGTGCTCAGGCGGTGTTTTCCATACCGGCGGGCGGGCTGGTGGACCGCATCGGCATCGGCCGGGCGCTGATTGTCTGTCATGCCGGGATGGTTCTGGGCGCGGTTCTGTTCAGCCAGGCGAAAAATTTTCATATGGCGCTGGCGGCGCTGGCAGTCATGGGCGCAGGGTATTCCATTTCCAACCCGGCGACGGCGCGCGGCGTGCTGGAATGGTTCCCGGTCGAACGACGCGCCACGGCCATGGGCATCAAGCAGGTCGGCGTGCCCATCGGCGGTATCCTGGGCGCCGGTAACGGGGCGCTGGTGACGATGGTCGCCTGGTCAGACATCATGTTGGTCGTGGCGGTGTTAATATCCATCAACGGAATTCTTTGCATTCGGCTGGCCCGGTTGCCCAAACATGCCGTTCAGGAGGGAAGCCGCAATCCGTTGACCAATATTCGAGAAGTGATGCGGGACTGGAACATTAACCGGTTCGTCCTGCTCAACGGGCTTTATAATTTTGGCCAGACCAATTTCTTTACCTTTTTGACCTTGTTCATGCGCGAGGCGGCGCTCGCCAGCCAGCCCATTGCCAGTCTTAGCATCGGCATAGCCCAGGCCGCCAGCGCCGTCGCCCGCATCGGCTGGGGTGTCGTCAGCGATACGGTGTTCGGCGGCCGGCGCAAAGGGCTGATGGTATGGCTGGGGGGTGTGGCGGTGGCGGGTTTGTGCGCGCTGCTATGGGTTGGTCCGGGGCAGGGGGTGTATCTGGGGCTTGGATTGGCGTTGCTGTTGGGGCTGACCATAGCCTCGTTCGCGCCGCTGATGCAGACACTGTCAGTAGAGGCGACGGAACCGCGTCTGGCTGGATCGTGCATGGGCTATAACATGTTCGGCACCCACATCGGCGGCATGATCGGCCCACCCGTGTTCGGCGCGATGGTCGACGCCACCGGGTCATACGGTGCCGGCTGGCTGGTCACGGCGGCTGTGCTGGGGTTTGGCGTTGTGTTGCTGGCCTTCGGGTTCAGGGAACGGGGGCGGTGAGGAAGGCAGACCCTTAGAGCGGCTGTTTCTTCTCAATCCGGACATTCGGCCATTTCTTCACCACCTCCACGAGTTTGGCGGGGGAATTTGATTTTGAAAGGAAACCGTTACCGCCGACAAGTTCCGTCAGGGTCAGATTCTCTTCCGTATTGTGATACGTGAAGAACAGGATCGGCGTCGTCAGGTCGGGAAAGCCCTGCCGAATCCTTTCACACGTGCCGAAGCCATCCAAATCGGGCATTTCAACATCAAGAATGATCAAGGCTGGTTTTTTGTCATTTAGGGCCATGATCAAACCGTGGCCGCTTTCATGGCCATCTACCGTAAATCCGGCCTTTCCCAAAACCATGGTGATCATCTTGCGGACGGTCCGGCTGTCGTCCGCGATCAGTACCAGATCGTTTTGATGGCTGGGGTCGTGAGTGACTTCCCCGATGTCAAAGCCGGTTGTTTTGACACCCATTGATCGATTCGTTTGATCAGTTTGTCGGGGCTAAACGGTTTTGCGATGAAATCGTCACCGCCGGCTTCACGGGCATGCTTTTTGCTGTTTTCGTGGGTTGAGCCTGAAAAAAACAAAACCGGCGCTTTCAGGTCGGGGAAGGTCTGCTTGATTAACTGGCAGGTATCGAAACCATTCATTTCAGGCATTTCAATATCGAGAATGCGGGGCTAATCTGCCGCACTCAACGGCACTTAATAGAGGTTCCGGGCGGAACCAATAAAGAAATTTTTGGAATTAGGGGGTCCCTACACCATGAAGACCAAGGTTCTGCAAATTCACCAGCACGGCGGGCCCGAAGTTCTGTCCTGGGATGACGTTGACCTGCCCGACCCGGGCCCCGGCGAGGCGTTGATCCGCCATACGGCAATCGGATTCAACTTCGTCGACACCTATCACCGCACCGGGCAATTGGGTCATAAGGTAACGTTTCCATTGATCCTGGGGTCACAGGGCGCCGGCGTGGTCGAGGCTGTTGGCGATGGCGTTGAGGACCTGAGCATCGGTGACCGCGTGACCTACGCCAACCTTCTTGGGTCATACACCGAGTCCCGCATCGTGCCGGCCAATCGCATGGTGAAAACACCCGATGACATTTCCGATGAACTGGCGGCGGCGGCGTTCCTGCGGGGCTTGACAGCCCAATACCTTTTGAAGCGCCTTTATCCGGTGCAGCCGGGCGAGACTATTTTGGTGCATGCCGCGGCCGGCGGCGCCGGCCTGATCCTGTGTCAATGGGCCAAGGCGTTGGGCGCCACCGTTATCGGCACCGTCAGCACCGATGCCAAGGCCGAGATAGCCAAGGCCCATGGATGCGATCATGCCATTGTCTACACCCGCGATAATTTTTCAGATAAGGTGAAGGAGATTACCAACGGCGAAGGCGTGCCGGTGGTTTACGATTCCGTTGGCCGCGACACGTTTATGGGTTCTCTGGAATGCTTGTCACCGATGGGCATGGGCATTAACTTCGGCACCGCATCGGGGCAGGTTGAACCGTTCCCGTTGCAACACTTGCATAAAAAATCGCTGATCGTCACGCGCCCGACGCTGGCCACTTATGTCGCCAAACGTGAGGATCTGGATAAGGCTTCGCAAGAAGTCTTCGGAGTGCTCAGGGACGGCACGGTGAAGGTCGATATCACGGGGCGCTTTGCCCTGAAGGACGCGGCGCAAGCCCATCGGGCGATTGAGTCCCGCGAGACCACGGGTACGATGATTTTGCTGCCTTAGGTGTTTATGGCTTCCACTGTGCAGCGCTGAATAGTGCGCTCGGCGATCAGGTCCTGGCTGGCGGCATCATATTTTTTGAAATGAGGCGTTTCACGGTGGTTTTCCAGCGCCTGACCATTGGTATAGACCTCGTAAAAATAAAAGGTTTCCGGGTCGGTTTCGTCAGTCAATACCTGGAACTGATGGCAGTTTTCTTCATCCCTGACGGCGGCCGTGGCGTTTTCCAGAATTAGCGGACGAAAGGCGTCTGCGTTGCCGGGCTTCAATTTTATGGTGACGAAAATGGCGAATTGGCTCACGGTGCGGCCTCCTCATTGGCAATTTAATCGACGGCGTCTTGACATATAAGGCCCACCATAAGACACCCTATGGTGACCGGCAAACATACAAAGTGACAATATCCGGGAGGATAACAATGGCATCAGATGAAAACATCATCGGCACGGCGGACATTTGCGACGATCACGAATTCGACGTGCAGGTGTGCGAAATTCCATTCAACGATTACGCCAAACGCAATCATTTCCACGGCCAGGTGGTGACCTTTTCCACCTATGAAGATAACAAGACCGTGCGCGACGTGCTGGCCGAGGGTGGTAAAGGCAAGGTGCTGGTTGTCGATGGCCGGGGCTCGCGCCGGCGGGCGCTGTGCGGCGGCAACATCGCTGCGGAAGCCTTTGAACATGGCTGGGAAGGGCTGGTTTACAACGGCTGCATCCGCGATCAACACGAATTTGTTGACCTTGACTTCGGCGTCAAGGCCATCGGCACGACGCCCATGCGTCCACGCTGGGATGGTATCGCCAAGACCGGCGTGACGCTCTATTTCGGCGGCATCGTCATTAAAGACGGCGATTATATGTATGCCGACGTTGACGGCGTCATCGTCGGCGCCAAAAAGCTGCACGATTAGGCGGGGCCGAAATTCGATGACGAAAGCGCCAAGCGACTTCGCCACCCTGCATCAAATCGTCAAGGCGGCGCGTGAAAACCTAGACCAAAACACCTGGGATTACATCGTCGGCGGCGCCGACACGGAAACCACCGTTAAACGCAACCGCCATGCGCTGGACAAACTGAGCTTTAGGCCCAGGGTGCTGAATGACGTTACCGATCTCGATGTATCGGCAACCCTGTTCGGGCGGAAACTTCGCATTCCGGTCGTTTTAGCGCCGATCGGCTCGCTGCAGGATCTGCATCCTGACGGCGGTGTCGGCACGGCCAAGGCGGCGGCGGAATTCGGCACCATTTCGATTTTGTCATCGGTCTGCAAACCGGGGCTGGAAGCTGTTGCTGAATCCACCCCCGGCGAAAACAGGATTTTTCAACTTTACGTGCGCGGTGACGATGCCTGGGTCAATGACTTTGTCACCCGCGCCATCGCCGCTAACTTCACGGCGTTCTGCATGACCGTTGATCTAGACCATTACGGACGCCGGGAACGTGACATCGCCAAGGGTCATATGTCCACATCCCGGCGCACCATGGCCGATAATGAGGATTTTCAGAAAAGCCTGAGTTGGGATCACGTTAAGCGGTTCAAGGATAAGCACGATATTCCCTTGATCCTGAAGGGTATTGCTACGGCCGAAGACGCGGGGCGCGCTGTGGAGTTGGGCGTTGACGGAATCTATGTCTCAAATCACGGCGGCCGGCAGCTTGACCATAGCCGGGGCGGCGCGGATGTTCTGCCGGAGGTCGTTGATGTGGTCGGCGGCAAGGCTCAGATCATCGTCGACGGTGGCTTTATGCGCGGCGCCGATGTGGTCAAGGCGATGGCGCTCGGCGCCGATGCGGTCGCCATCGGCCGGCTGGAGGCTTTCGGCATGGCGGCGGCGGGCCAGGCCGGGGTGGTGCGCGTTCTGGAACTGCTTGAGGTGGAGATTCGTATCTGCTTGGGCCTGTTGGGCGTCACCGGATACGACGGCCTGGATAAAAGTTATCTGCATCAAGACGTGTCGATAACCCCGCCGCATGTGTTGAGCGCGTTGCCCCTGCTGGACGAGGAAGAGTATTAGGCTTTGTCCTTGCCGGTGATGAATTCGTATATGCGGGTGAAATCGGAATCCGGAAAAGCCTCGTTGCAGCCGCGCCACAGGGTAACCACGGCTTCGGCGACGTCCACCGGCGTGCCGGCGATTTTGGCATTGTCCAGAAATAATTGCACATCCTTGGTCAACAGGGCGGTTTTGAACCCGGCGTCATAGGTGCCGGTGAGAATGCGGTTGGGGAACTTGTCGCTGGTCGCCGTGTTTCGCCCTGTCGAAACATTGACCACGTCAAGCAGGGTTTTCATGTCCAGTCCCTGCGACAGGCCGAAGGCGACGGCTTCCGAGGTCGCCGCCATGGCGGTGCCGGACAGGAAATTGTTCAACATCTTCATGGCCTGACCCTGACCCGTCTCGTCGCCGACGTGGAACAAGTTTTTGCAAAACGACATCATTACGTCCCGGTGGCCTTCCAAAATATCTTCCGGACCGGCCCACATAACGGTGATGGTTCCAGCCCTGGCCCCCGATTGCCCACCCGATACGGGCGCGTCGATATAGGTGACGCCAACGTCGCCGAGAATTTCCCCGGCCTCGCGGGCGGCTTCCAGGCCAATGGTGGAGAGATCAATAACCACCGATATGGCACGTTCGGCCATCGCCGCCAGTTCCCGCGCTACGGCCAGCGACACCGAACCATCGGGCAGGCTGAGGAACAGGGTGTCCGTCTCCGCCACTAGTTGGTCGAGGGAATCCATTGCCCTGGCGCCCTCGGGCGCGCGCTCAGGGGTGCCGGCCTTGTCGAAAACGCTTACATTAAATCCACCACCGGCGATATTGGCGGCCATGGGACCGCCCATTTGGCCCAGACCGGCGAAGCCGTAACGCATATCCGGCATTATTCGGCGCTTCCGTAATTCATGCGCGAAACATCGATCCCTTCCTCCTTGAAGACTTCGCGGGCGATGCGGAAGGCCTCGATACCGGCGGGGGCGCCGCAGTAGATGGAAATCTGGATCAAAATTTCGCGAATTTCAGCCAGACTGACGCCGTTGGTCAGGGCGCCCAGGAAATGCAGTTTGAATTCATGCGGCCGGTTGAGGGCCGCCAACATTCCCAGATTAAGGATGGAGCGTTGCTGTTTGCTCAAAACGCCGCGGCTCCAACTGCCGCCCCAGCAGTATTCTGTGATCAATTTCTGGAAATCGCGGTTAAAGTCATCGGCCTTGGCGAGCGCCGCGTCCACGTATTCCTCGCCCAGCACTTCCTTGCGCATTTTGAGACCTTTTTCGAATTGTTCTGACATGGCTAAAGTCTCCTCACACTCCCTCGGTTAAAAAACATCTAACAAAACGGCGCGCCGTCTATAGCGGGCAGGCCAACAAAATGCCCGATCATCATTAACGCCGATCAAGAGACGTTCAACACATTATCCGTTGAAAAACAATCATCATTCACTATGCCTTAGGTTCGGTCGTAATGGGAATTGACATGGCCTCGTGAGGCCCCTACGTTTTCGGATAACAAGGGCCGAAGGCCAACCAAGAATAATATACTAGGGGGGACCGTGGCGACACTTCTCGAGATCGAGAATCTTAAAACCCAATTTTTTACCTCTGCCGGGACAGTGCGGGCGGTCGATGGAATTACCTATACCGTTGATGAGGGCGAGACCGTGGCGTTGGTCGGTGAATCCGGCTGCGGAAAATCGGTTAGCGCGTTGTCTATCCTCAGGCTCATTCCCTGGCCGCCGGGTAAAATTGTCGAAGGGCGCATCACATTCGATGGCGTCGATCTGGCAACCCTAAGCGAAGAGGAAATCCGCCAGATCAGGGGCCGCGATATCGGCATTGTGTTTCAGGAACCTATGACATCACTCAACCCGGTGCTGTCGATCAATGAACAACTGTCCGAGACCCTGATCACCCATTTTGGCATTACCAAGCAAGAAGCCCGGGCAAAGGCGTTGTCGCTTTTGGAAATGGTTGGAATTTCCGACCCCGATCGGCGCCTGGATCAATACCCCCATCACCTGTCGGGCGGCATGCGCCAGCGGGTGATGGTCGCCATGGCGCTCAGTTGCGAGCCTAAACTGATTATTGCGGACGAGCCGACGACGGCGCTGGACGTGACTATCCAGGCGCAGATTTTGGAGTTGATGAAGGAACTGACCAATCGTCTCGGGGCTTCCATGATTATCATCACTCACAACCTTGGTGTCGTCGCGCGTTATGCCGACCGGGTGAATGTCATGTACGCAGGCAAGATCATCGAATCCGGCACCGCCAAGGACATCTATCACAACCCGCAACATCCCTATACGCTGGCGCTGTTGAATTCTATTCCGCGCATGGATCAACCCCGCAAGGATAAACTTGACCCGGTCGAAGGCCAGCCGCCGGATTTGACGCAGCTCGACGACGGGTGCTCGTTCAGGCCCAGATGCCGCTTCGTGCAGGAGGGTTGCGCGAAATCCTTCCCGGACCTTGAAAATGTAAGCGAAAGCCATTTCGCCGCCTGCTTTGAAAAAGGCAACCTGGTAGAAAAAACGAAGGTGGATTCATGAGCCCGGAAAACGGCGCCGTAACCGAAGGCAATACCCAGGTTACAAAAGCGAAACTTGGCGAGGTTCTGGTCGATGTCAAAGACCTTAAGATGTACTTCCCGATTACCGAGGGGGTTGTCATCGGCCGTGTCGTTGCCGAGGTCAAAGCCGTTGATGGCATCAGCTTCCACATCAATAAGGGCGAAACGCTCGGCCTGGTGGGAGAATCCGGTTGCGGTAAGACGACCACAGGGCGCTGCATCCTGCAACTGGAAAAGGCCACCGCCGGCGAAATCATATACGAAGGCCGCGACCTGACGAAGCTGCCGCAAAAAGAAATGAACGTGGTTCGTGAGAAAATTCAGGTTATTTTCCAGGATCCCTTCAGTTCTTTGAACCCGCGCATGAAAATCGGCGATATTATCGGCGAGCCGATCAAGGTTCACGGCATTATCCCCGACCCCAAGGAACGTCAGAAACGGGTGCGGGAATTGCTGATGCTGTGCGGTCTCAACCCCAAGTTCGAAGACCGCTATCCGCATGAAATGAGCGGCGGCCAGCGCCAACGCGTCGGCGTCGCTCGGGCATTGGCCCTGAATCCTGAATTCATCATTTGCGACGAGGCCGTCTCGGCCCTCGACGTGTCGATCCAGGCCCAGGTCATCAATCTTCTGGAAGACCTGCGCGACGAATTCGAATTGACGTATTTGTTCATTTCCCATGATTTGAGCGTTATTCGCCACATCTGCCACCGGGTGGCGGTAATGTATCTGGGGCACATAGTCGAACTGGCCGAGTGCGACGAGCTTTACGACAATCCCCTTCATCCCTACACTCGTGCTTTGCTTGCCGCGGTGCCTATTCCGGACCCAACTTTGGAGGCCGAAAGAGCGCACGAGGTCGTGAAAGGGGAGGTTCCAAGCCCAATCAATCCACCAAGCGGATGTGTATTCCATCCCAGGTGTACCCTGGCGGTGGACAGTTGTTCAAAAGACGTTCCCGAGTTTAGGGAAATCAAACCGGGCCATTGGGTGGCCTGTTCAGAGGTGTGATCATTCTGGTATTCTGGAATGGCGCATAATTTAGGCAGAGAAGCATCTAATAAGCTTCTCAATTCACTGGGAGAGGAGACTTACTAATGAGAAACGTCTATTCGAAATTTGCGCTCTCGCTCGCTGTCGGGGCCGGTTTGGTCCTGGGGTCGGTCGTTGGCGCAGGCACCGCCCATGCCGTTAAAAAGGGTGGCGTCCTGAACTTCGTTGTCGGGTCGAAAATCCCGTCTTACGATCTTCACCGCGAAACCACGTTCGGGGTTATTCATCCGATTCGCCCGTTTTACAGCCTTTTGATCCGGGTCAATCCCGATAATCCTTCGTCGCCTACGGATTTCATTTGTGATCTGTGTGAAGGCTCGGTTCCCAAGGGAACGAACGGCTTTAAGACATACACCTTCAAAATCCGTAAGAACGTGAAATTCCATGATGGTACACCGTTAACGTCCGCCGACATCGTTGCGACCTACAAAAAGATTATCTTCCCGGCCAAAGGCGTGCCTA
>Ga0114993_10006718_pt1 | contig 10795 bp, 12 predicted proteins | sample ArcticOcean_MG_C_FD_87042 | JGI IMG/M metagenome (GOLD analysis project Ga0114993, IMG submission 87042) | Marine microbial communities from western Arctic Ocean - ArcticOcean_MG_CB2_150 | ecosystem: Environmental > Aquatic > Marine > Oceanic | place: Arctic Ocean: Canada Basin | collected...
CAAAGCATCCCGAGAGGCCCGTCCCGGCGACCCGTATACAATGACCGCGGTGAAGGCCGACGGGGTGTTCCGGCCCTGGGGAGACGGGACGACGACGTGTGTGGTCGCTGACAGATGGGGAAACGTGGTGTCCGCGACGCCCAGCGCAAATGTTGACAAGACCTATACTAGCGGCGGTCGGACAGGTGTGACGTATGGCAATCGGCTGCGGAGCCTGAACACGACGCCCGGACATCCGAATTGCATCATGCCGGGGAAGCGGCCCCGGATTACGCTGACGCCAACGCTGGTGCTGAAGGATGGGAAACCGATCCTGGGGATCAGCATCGCGGGCGGGGATCGACAGGACCAGACGGCGCTCAATCTGCTGGTCGATTTTATTGATTTTGGGATGACGCCAGCGGATGCAGTGACCGCACCCCGGTTCTGTACGTTCCATCACCAGAATTCGTTTGATCCGAATCCCCAACGGGATCAGACGTTTGCAAATGTCGGGAATCTCGAGATCAACTCAACGATAGACGAGGGTGTGAGGGTAGAGCTCGAGAGGCGCGGCCATCCTTTGCTGGTGGTCGAAGGGAAAGCGATTTCGGCGCCGAGCATGCTGCATATCGATAGCGACGGGACTTTCTATGTGGCCGGAGATCCGGGTGCGAGGAGACACGCGGCTGCGATTTGATCTGTCCAATAGCTGTAGGACCGGTCTCCAGACCGGGAACGGCTGGTTAGGCATTTAGTTACAAGCCGTTATTACATACAACAAAGTACCTGGTATGCCAACGTAAGGCCCTCACCCTGACCGACGCTGCGCGTCGGCCGTCCCTCTCCCGTCTAACGGGAGAGGGTTTTGTTTGAGGTACGCTATGTTAAAAATCGACTACACACGGCAGGTGCAGTACGAACTGATGCACGGAAGAGAAGCGACTGAAGCGATTCGTGAGTGTCCGGTGGGATATCTGCCGATCGGGTGTCTGGAACGGCACGGGGATCATTTGCCGATGGGTCTGGATGCGATGAAGGCGCACGGTGTGTGCTGTCTCGCCGCGCAGGCGATTGGTGGGGTGGTGTTTCCGGCGCATCACTTCGCGGGCATCCACCGGATGAATGAAAAGCAGATCCAGAGGTCTACAGGTCTGTGGGGGAACGTGTATACCGATGAGACGGCGGAAGGGCACCTGGTAGATATCATCAATCAGTTGGGGATTGCAGGAATAAAAGTGGTGGTGCTGTATTCAGGACATTACCCGGTTTGCCAGGTGGATATGGTTGAGTCGATCGCGAAGCGGTTTGAAAGGCATGAGACCTTGACGGTGATTCCGTTTGCCGAACGGATGATTATGGAAGGAGATCACGCTGGAGCAAGTGAGACGTCATTTATGTTGTATCTGGACAAGAGCCACGTGAATATGACAGCGATCGGTGAGGAGAACTTCAAGGATCACGGGTGAGGCGGGGAGAAATCGCCGGAACTGGCTTCGGTGTCGAGAGGTGAGGAGGAGGTGGGGAAGGTGGTCGAGTATTTGCGGCAGGCGGTGGAGTAGGCGAGAGAGTAAGGCAGGATTGAAAAATTGTTCATTGCAAATTTTAAATTTCAGATATTTGCAACCGGATGGATGTTCAGTTTGACAAGCCTGTTGGCCAGGGCTTCCATTTCGAGGTCAGAGAGATTGTAGTAAGGGGCGGGGCGCCAGCGGCTGTAGATACCGAACAGTTCCATGACGCCGTGGAGAGCGGCATCAAAGCCACCGGGACTTGACTTGAGAAGGTCGAAGAAAGGGTGATCGTAGTCTTGAATAATGGATGCTGCAGCAGCGAAGTTATTGGATTGGATGGCTGACCAGTAACTGTGTGTGATTTCCGGTTTGAAAGATAAGAAGGTCGACATGAATCCGTCACAGCCATACGGGTGAAGGTCGAGATGGTTCTGTTTCTGCCCGCCCGAAAAGACCGCCCACAGGTCACGGACCAAGAGTGTCATTTTTCTTGCGAACGGTCCGAGCGTGTCGTCCTTGATAGCGACGACGTTTTCCACTGTGTCATAAATCAGCTCCAAAGTCTGTAGCCCGAATACTTCACCACGTGGGACGAAGATGTTTGTGACGAGCATGACGGGGATGATGTCGGCGATTTTGGCGTAGTGATCGCGAAGGGTTTCCGGCGTACTGGACGCGGCCCAGTCCGGTGGGAGCACCATGTGAACGTCTGCGACGATGTCTTTCGCATACTCGGCGAATGCGATGGCCTGGTTTGTGCTGTAGTGGCGGTCGGCGGTAACGGTCAGGGCTCGGCCGGAGGTATGATCTACGAGGACTTTGGAGATGTCTGCTATTTCCTGGTCTGACATTGTTGTGAGATGACTGTCGCCAGCGGTGAGGAGCATCGTCTTGCTCCCGGCCGAGATGTTGAAGTCGATCGTGTTACGCAGGCCGTTGAAGTCAATTGTGCCGTCACGGTGAAATGGCGTTCGGATCGAGGTGATCGGGCCGGTGAGGGACTCTCAGATTTTGGAGCGATCGGTCATATTTCTTCCGTTTAGGAGAACTTCAAAGGCATTTACCGCAGAGGGCGCAGAGGGATGCGAGGGGTGCAGATTCACAAGCGATGGCTAGACCAATGTGCGATCGCCTCATTTACGGGCATCCAAAGCGAGAGAACCCATTCAGTGAATGGATATGTCGGCGTTCGCCAGGATAGTACGGGTTTTTTGGGTGGCTTCCGGAATGAGGTCGGGCTTTAGGTGTTCGATCAGGCCGTAGCCATCCGGGAAAAGACTTTCGAAATGTCGGAAGCAATGGGCGAGGTCGAGTTCGCCATCGCCCGGGACGGTTTCGTCGAGGTGAACGACCAGGCCTGGGCCGATGGCGATGTCTTTGATGTGCATGACGGGGGAATCCGGTCCGAGGCTGCTGAAGATTTGGTCCAGGCGATCGTGGCTCTCGTATACCTGGCTGAGGGATTCGAAGTGGTTGACGTAGTCCATGACCAGGCGAACGTTTGGGGAAGCGATTTCGTCGATCATGCGGCGGCAGGTATCGGGGTCCTTCAGGATCGAGACGACGTGGGTTTCCATGACTGCGATGACACCGTGCATTTCCAATGCTGGAACGATAGCCTGCAAGGTCTCGATCAAGAGGTCCCAGGCTTCGGGAGTGTGATTGTCACGGTGCGAGGTCCAGCTGCCCTTCGGGTTCAGGCTGCCGGGGCGGATCAAGTAATGTTGGGCAGATAGAGCGGAGGCGATTTTGGCGGTGTTCGTGATTTTATCGACAACGGTCTGGCGAACGGATGGGTCGGGGTCGAAGAGGCATTCGCGGTACGTAACAGCGAGTTGAGACAGGTCGATTCCGTGGTCGGAGAAGAGGGCAAGTTCGCGGTCGATATCGTCGGGTTGGATCTCGTCACAGAGATCGCCGGGGAAGTGGAAGCCGGCGCCCGTGAAGCCGAGGTCTCGGATGGCTTCGAAATGCGCGGGTTCGTGTGTGCGGAAGTCGCCGGGAAGCATGCCTACGATGCCAAGTCGCATATGATTTATCCTATAAAGTCAGAGGCTTCCACCGCAGCGAACGCTGAAGGGAAGGAGGAGGTGCATGTCTCGCACCATACACAGATCTGGGTCCTTGGGGAGTCTACGAACTTCTAGAGCCAGAGAACCAAGGCCCATATCCACGGGGCGAAGTTTTGTGACAGTAGATTACCTAACAAAACAGTGGCTAAAGCGTGATCAATGGAATACTGGTCAGCCCTCGTAAGTTCAACGATGGAGCTCGTTCCTGACTCAGGCCCTTCCTCTGGTTTCCCCTGCGTGCTCTGCGCCTCTGCGGTGAGGGCTTTTCGGTTTTACCTCGTGAAGATGGTGCCCCTTACGTAGTCAGCGTCGTCTGAAGCGAGAAAGGCGAGTATTTTTCCAACACCTCCCGGGTTGCCGAGTTGGGCGGTGAGGATGTCGATGTCTTGCCCGGTTTTCTCTGCCTGGGCTCGTACCGCGCCCATCTTTAATGGTGTCTCGAGCGCGCCCGGGCAGACGGCGTGGACCCGTATGTCTCGATTGGCGAGTTGAGCGGCGAGTACGAGAGAGAGCCCGTGGACGCCGCCTTTGCTCGATCCGTATGCGACCGACGAACTGCCGCCTTTGACGCCAGCGCCTGATGAGATCAGGATGAGGACCCCTTTGGATGCCCTTTCCAGGAGCGGAACGGCGTTTCTGGCGATCAGGAAGCTGCCTTTGAGGTTGATGTCAATGACGCGGTCCCAGGTCAGCGATTCGAAGTCTTCGATCGGGACGAGAGCACCTTCGAGGATGCCGGCAGCGTGGATGACGCCGTCGATATGATCGTGTGACTGTGTGATCTTGGTGAAAAAGGTCGTGACCTCCGCTTCGTCCTGGATGTCGACAGTGTAGCCTGAGGCAGTCACTCCGATAGCAGTAAGTTCCTCAACACAGCTGGCTACGCCGTTGGTGTCGAGATCCAGAGCGATTATGGTGGCACCAGCTCGTGCACAGCAGAGGGCGGCGGAGCGTCCGATACCGGATGCTGCTCCGGTTACGAGAATGACTTTGTTGTCGAGGTTGGGCACGATGATTCCCGATTTGGTTGAGGTTTAAGTCGAAATGACCGTGTCAAAGTAACCGCGATGGGAGAACTGGACAAATATATCGAGGATTGATGAAAGAAGATCAAGGATTGAAGATCTAAACTCGGTGCCCAACCCGGCCTTTTCCCTCTCCTCCTAGCGAGAGAGAGCCCGCCCCGGTATGGCTCTGAGCCGGGGGCGGTCGCGAAGCGAGCGGGTGAGGGCCGTGATCCTGGCATCGATTTGTGAGGGTCTAAATCAAGTTTATCGAATTCGCCACCGGGGGGGACCTTACTTGCTCGAGTTTACGGCGTAAGGCAGCTGATTCTCTTCCTCGAGCACTTCCGATGGTGGCGGCTTGAAGACTTAAACAGGAACGGAAACAAGTAGGCTATGTTAACTCCCGAAGAGATCGCTCACTTTAAGACATTCGGGTATCTGCTGTTGAGGCAAGTATTCGACGTGCACGAAATGACGACGCTTATCCGGGCAGCCGAGGATCTATGGGCATCAGATGCGACGCGGGAAACGGATAAGGAGCGTCGGTTCGATGCTTTTTTTGAACGAAGTCCGCTGCCCACTTCGATCGTTACGGATGATCGGATCTATCCCGTTGTGGAGGATCTGCTGGGCAGCGGTTTTCTGTGGGTAGGGTCGGAAGGCAACATCAGCAACCGCAGTGAGGTGAATTGGCACCCGGATCGGAAGTACTATCGCGAAGGTGAGGGGCACTGGATAGACTACCTGCAGCTCAAAGTTATGATGTATCTCGAGAAGGTGACTCGAGAGACAGGATGTTTACGGGTGATTCCAGGGTCACACCGGATGCCGCTCCACAAGGATCTTGCTGCGCAGGAGATCGATCCGAAATCGAAACCGTTTGGGGTTGAAGGGAAGGACCTTCCGTGTGCGGCGCTCGAGTCGGAACCGGGCGACGTGATTCTATTCAATCATTGCATCTGGCATTCGGCATACGGGGGAGGAAAGGACAGAAGGTATGTGGCGATGAAGTACGCGGCGAGGCCCTTTGAGAAGAGCCAATTGGTCTCTCTAGAGAGATATACACCGAAGGTGTTTGAGCCGCACTCCGCGTTTGTGAATCATAAAGACGGGCGAATCAAGGAGTTGGTTGATAGCACGTCCGCAAAGGGTGAATTGACCGACTGACTTGCATCCCGGTGGTGTTCTTACTCTCAACTGTCACACGCATAACTATTTTGAAAATGCGATCTCTATTAGCAACTTGCAGGACGAATTTGCAAAGTTCGTAGGACTCCACAACACCGAGGTGCCTATGGCCAAGAAGTCTACTCAGGAAAAAGCCGGTGCTGCCGTCCAGGAGAAACCCGATTCCGATCAGGGTGAACAGCGTACGATCACGTATAACTGGAAGCATCCTTCGCGGGTGTCGAAAGATCAGACACGGACGTTGGAGAATTTACACTCGAATCTGGCACGAATGATGGCGTCCTCGTTCTCAACGATGGCACGTTCGGTCGTGGATTGCGATATCGCATTTGTCGATCAAACGACGTATGCGGAATTCATTATGTCGCTGTCGAACCCATCATGCTCCTACACATTTACGATCGAGCCCCTTGGTGGCCCGGCGATTTTGGATTTTTCGCTGCCGGTTGCGTATAACTTCATCGATCGAGAGTTTGGAGGGAGGGGTGGGAATCCGCCGAGCAAGGCACGGTCCGTAACGGCGATCGAGCGAACCGTGATGACGCGTGTCGTGACGCGCACGCTGGCCGACCTGGAAGCGACGTGGGAAGCGCTCCTGAAAATTCAGGTGTCCGATGCGGAGCTCGAGACGAATCCCGAATTCATGCAGGTCGCTGCACCTTCGGATACCGTTGTCCTGATCGCGTTCGAGGTGAACGCTCAACATGCCTCAGGGCTTGTTCATCTCTGCTATCCCTACTTCACCCTGGAACCGGTGATGGCATATCTGAACGTTCAAACCTGGACTTCACGCGAACGAGGTAGGGGTAGAAAAGGAGGCGATGAGGAGGCACATCGTCTGCGGAGCCTGGCCCAGGTGGAAACAAACCTGCGCGTCGAACTAGGGCGAGGTGAGATTCCCGCAGAGTCGCTGGCGAATCTGCAAGTGGGTGATACGATTGTTTTGAATTCGCGGACGGATGATCCAGCCGTCCTCTTTGTAGAAGATGCGCCGCTGTTCCTTGTCCGACCCGGTTTGGACGAGGCGAAGCATCGACACGCGGTGCCGGTCGAGCAGGCAATCCCGATCGAGGAAAGGATCCATCATGTCCGATGATACGAATGCTGGTGATAGCGCCTGGCCAAGAGATCTGGCGGCGCGCGTCAACCGATAGGGCCGTGCAACGATGGAAGTGGTCGTTGAGTTGGGACGCGCACGCGTGCCGCTCGAAGATGTGTTGAACGCCGAATCCGGAACGATCTTCGAAACCCCAAAACTGGCCGGTATGCCGATGGAGATTATGGTGAACGGCACGTTGTATGCGCGTGGTGAAGTGGTGGCAGTGGGCGATAATATGGCAGTTCGCGTTGTCGAACTCATTCCCCCGGAACAGCGATAGGAGACACACGATGGCGAAATCGCCAAAAAGGGGTCGGGTGATTTTTCCTGTAGGGGTGGCTGCGTCGGATGGGTCGCCTTCTGCGGTGAAGGCTCGCGCGCTCAAGTCGCTCGATCTCCCTCCGCCTGTGAGCACTCTCGGATCGTCAACCCCTGAACAGGATGTAGCCAAGGATGCGGCTGTCGAGTATGCATCCGAGGACGGAATGGTGCCGATCGATAAGGGCACGTTTTTGATGGGAGATGACGAGGGTTCCCGAGACGAGCAGCCTCAGCGCCCCGTAACGATTGATACCTTCTGGATCGACCGGGTCCCAGTCACCAACTTGGATTACCGAGTGTTTGTCGAGGCCACCGGTAGCCGGATGCCTCCTCATTGGGTTAGAGATACGTATCCGGAAGATACAGGACACCACCCGGTCACCAATGTTAGTTTCGAGGACGCGAATGCATATGCGCGTTGGTCGGGCAAGCGCTTACCGACGGAGGCGGAGTGGGAGAAGGCCTCGCGAGGCACGATCGGGCAGACGTATCCGTGGGGCGATGCATTCCGGAAAGATAACGTGAACAGCAGCAACGACTACGGCGGCACGACCTCGGTGGACGCTTTTCCCGGCGGATCCAGTCCCTACGGGGTTCTGGATATGGTTGGAAACGTGATGGGATGGTGCCAGGACTGGTATTACGACGAGTAATACAAGAAGGGCTTGAACGACAATCCAAAAGGGCCCTCGGGCGGCCAGTATCGATCGATCCGAGGTGGGTTTTATGCAGGGAACAAAGCCGACGTTCGGTCTTCGGCTCGACATTGGGCGCCTTCGGCTAACAGGCAGGATCATATCGGATTTCGATGTGCGAAGACCCCGGTTCTTCCCGGGCAGGCCGCAGGCAGACGGATCCGTCACCTGCCGTCAGACATGAAGTGCCAGAGGAGCGAAAAATGACACCCATTGCCGAAGATCAGACCCTCGCTGAGATCGCGAGACATCATCCGGAGTCTGTTGCCAAGGTGATTCGAGCCCGGCTGAACGAAGAAGGGGTGGAAGGTGCCGTTGGCGAGGCGTCCATCCTGATGATTACACTCGGGCGAGAGACGGCCGCCGGGATCATGAAGTTTCTGCTCGATTCGGAAATCGAAGTGATCGCGCGCGCAATGGCCGAGCGACAGGTCGTTACGCCCACAGAACGGGACAGCGTGCACCACGAGACCAAGGCGCGTATCCTGGCCGGAACGCATCTAGCTTATGGGGGCCTCGACTATACAAGTGAAGTTCTGGAGATAGCGATGGGGCCGCGCAAGGCTCGTGCTATGATAGATCGCTCTATTCCAGAGGCGTCCCGTCACCCAGCCTTTGATGGATCTGGACCCGAATCAGGTTGTCCCGTTTATCAGCAAGGAGCATCCACAGACGATCGCCTTGATCTTGTCGCGGCTGGATCCTGAGAAGACGATGGCCATTTTGATGGGGATGCCCGAAGAACTCAGAGGTGACGTGCTCTACAGGATGGGGTCAATGGAATCGGTTCGAGCCCAAACCCTTCGAAACCTGGAGGAGACGCTGGCCGATGATCTCCGTTCAGTGATTACAGGGCAGGTGAAGGTGGGCGGGACAGAGGCGGTGGCGGAGGTTCTCTCGTATGCGGGAGAGCATCGGGAGGGGGTTGCTTGCGAAGCTGAAGGAGCAGGATGCCGAAATGGCGGAGGAGATAGGCAGTCAGGTGGGGAAAGATGAGGCGGGAGTGGGCAGTGGGGAGTAGTGTCTCCTTGCAGGAAGTGTCCTCTCCGGGGAGTTGTGGAAGAGACAGCCAGAGATAGGACAAGTAGAGACAGTCAGGTAGTAGAGAGGAACACACTGCTCAGTTGACGTTGTGTTAAGATGCTGAATTTGTCGACAAAGGTGGAATGACGTTATGAACGAACACGAAACGAACGCCAGGAATCTGGACGTTGAGGTGACGATCGAGCTGGGGCGGACACGGCTTTCGATCCAGCCGCTGCTGGATTTACGGGAGGGGTCGTTGATCGAAATCGATCGACTGATCTCGTAGAAGGATGTGGTGAGAATCAATGGCGAACTGTTTGGGAAGGGGGAAGTCGTGGTCGTGGAGGAAAATTTCGGCGTGCGGATGATTGAGGTGGAGAATAAATAAGGCAGTCAGATAGTCATGTTGAAAGGAAGATGCGTAGTCGCAGGCTTTATGCCTGCGGGCCTGAGTAGTCAGAAGGACAAGTAGAAGCAGATGGAGGAAGTAGACGGCGACGCCATCTCGTCAAGGTATGGGCGTCAGTTGGTGGTTATTTAGAATTGTGGAACACTCCAGGGATAGCGTCTCTGGAGTGTTTTTGTTAAGTGAATTCACGAAGATGTTCTCAAGGACTTATGTGTTTGACGGATCCATCCGAAACGGAAACAACGCATAGGTCGGTGTGGCGGATCGGCGAGTATCGACGTCTCTGGTTGGGTACCGCTGTAATGATGCTGGCGAATCAGGCGGAACATCTGGCTGTCGGCTGGGCGGTGTTGGCGAATACGGATTCTGTTTTCCTGGCGGCCGCGTCCTATGCCGTTCGGAAAATTCCAGGCAGTCTGATCGCGCCGGTGGCGGGTGATGCGAGTGATCGGTTGTCCCCACGCCGCCTGCTGGTGGCAACGTCGTTGTATAAGAGCGTTATCGTTCTGCTGCTGGGCTGGCTGAGTTTGGACGATTTTGAGCTGATCTGGGCTGTATTCGTCCTGGCGGCTCTGAGCGGGGTCGGGCGCTCGTTCGAAACGCCGGCGACGCAGAAACTGATTACAGATATTGTTCCGAAAGAGATGATCCTGCAGGGAGTGGCGCTTCAGGGAACGGGCACGAGAGCTGTTGGTGCGTTGGGAGCATTGCTGGGTGGGTTTGTTATTCACTCGATTGGGACACCGGCCGTGCTTTTTGGAGGAGCCGGCGTTCTCGTGATCGGCGCGGCGATTATCTGGACTCTGCCAGCTCGCTCACTCGAACGGGAAGGAATGTTGCGAGGCAGCTTCCGAGACGACTTCAATCCTGGAGGCGATGACTCCGAGAGAGCGGTTGCAGGGGGACCTGTCTTTTCGGAAGCATTCAAAGGGTTAATCTGGCTGATGAAACGCCCCGTTGCCCGTAGTCTGTTGTGGGCCGCTTTCATCGTCGAGATGTTCGGGTTCGCCTACAACGCGCTGCTGCCGTCGATCGCGCGTGATGTGTTGAATCTCGGTGCTGACGGGTTGGGTGAGCTCACGTTTGCCGCTGGTATGGGTTCGATGTCGGGAGCGGCCGTACTCGCCGCTGCGAACGCTTTTCATCGCAAAGGGCTTCTGTTTATCGGGATCACATTCGTGTATGGTATTTTCCTGGTCGGGTTCGCGATGTCGGGAATCTTTTCGATTTCTCTGGTGCTCATCGTGGGTGTGGGAGCCTCTGCCGGGATGTTCGATACGATGCAGATGACGCTGCTTCAACAGCACGTTCCCAATGACGTCAGAGGGCGAGCGATTGGGGGATGGGTTTTTGCGGTCAACTTTGCGTGGATGGGTCAGATGGTGTTGGGATATGTTACCGAGTCTGTGGGGGTGCAGTGGGCCCTGGCAGGAGCTGGAGGATTGGTTATAGCCACAGGGCTAGCAGCAGTTCTGGTGTCGCCGG
>Ga0114993_10006730_pt1 | contig 10783 bp, 5 predicted proteins | sample ArcticOcean_MG_C_FD_87042 | JGI IMG/M metagenome (GOLD analysis project Ga0114993, IMG submission 87042) | Marine microbial communities from western Arctic Ocean - ArcticOcean_MG_CB2_150 | ecosystem: Environmental > Aquatic > Marine > Oceanic | place: Arctic Ocean: Canada Basin | collected...
GCCACGCTTTTGCATCTGTGGATCTTCGATCACCGTAAAGTCGACGATGGCGCGAAAGTGCAGGAGTTGGTTGGTGACCACTGGTCCGCCCGATTGAATCCGCAAGTATGGGCCTTCAACTTTCACGAGCGAGGTTTTCGGTTCTTCCCTTGCCTGCTTGTAGTGCCAGCAGCCAGCAACCAAGGGAGCCAGAGCACGGGCAAGCAGAAAGCCTCCGCAGGTGATGATCGCGAGGACCAGGAGGCTCTGCCATCCGCTGGCGATGGCCTCCAGCGATCTTACAAGGGGGCCCGCGACAAGAAATCCGGGGATGCCGGCTACAAGGTTCAGAGTTGGTTTGCAGAGTAGTTGTGCGACGTCCTGCAAGTAAAGAGTGAGGCCGGGATGATCGATCTCGATGTTGAATTCGTTTGGATAGTTGTCCGTCAGGGTGACTCCAGCGGTCAGAGTCAGAATGACATCAGACCGCGCGCGTCGATATGGGGATCGGAGTCGGCGATTGTAATGGGCGCGAAGATGCCGCGATCGTGCTGGGATCGAATGGGGGCCGGTCGCGAGCCGACGAGTCAGAAGGGCGCCCGCCGGTCGGAAGGTGGTGCCTCTCTTGCTCGGGGTCCTGAGTCTCGGCTCCCGGCCGCCTCCCGCCGCGTCAAGTCATCCAAGAGGCCCTGCGCGGCAATCCAGAAATTTTCAGCACCCTAGAGGATGCCGCGGGTCTTCAAGTTATTGAGGCGGCGGGCGGTGTCGGCGAGGCCGTCGGCGGTGGCTTGGTTGTAGGTGCGACCGTCGGTGGTATCGATGCCATGGCCGGAGTCGAGATTGCGGAGGTCTTCGAGAGCGGGGTCGTCGTGTTTGAAGAGTTCGACGAAGACGTGTTGAAGGGTGCCTGTCCTGGCGGCGGCAGTGAGGAGGGATCCGATCCAGCCGTCATCGGTGCTGAGGCAGCCGCGGGTAGTTTTGGCGGAGGCGTGGAAGCAACCGAGTTCGCCGTTAGCTCCGATCTGTGCGATGAGTTCCTCGTTTTCGGGGATGCTGAGGGCGGAGTCCCCGCAGTGCGCGGCGTCGGTGAGGGTCTTGAAGAAGGTGCTGCCCCCACCCACTGCTGCGTTGGCGGCCTGGAGGAACTTCCAGAGACGACCGAGATCGGTGAAGGTTTGGAACTCGCCGGGGCGGAGAAATTCGACGTGCCAGGAGTTGACGCAGGAATCGGCGAGGCCGGCTTCGGTGTAGGCGCGGTGATGAAGCTTGGCGTTCTGTTCGACCGCGGCTTCGAAGTCGGCGCCTTCCTTGCGCTGGGCCCCCTCGACCATCCAGTTTTCGATCGAGGTGGAGGAAACGAAGGTGACTCCGTGTTGTTTGGCGGCTTCGAGGCCGAAGAGCAGTTGATCGACGATGGCGGACTCGTCGTCGGGGTTCATGGGATCAGCGCCGCCGACCATGAGCACGAAATAGAGTGAGAGGTCGAGATCCTTGAGGCCGTTGGCGAGTTCGTTGAGATCTCCTTCGGCGGTGCCCGGGATGACGGGTAGTTGGAGAGCGTCGAGTTTGACCCTGGTGAGCTCAGAGAGCTTCTTGACCTCGGAGAGGATCACGATTTCGCCGTCTGCCGTGCGGGAAAGATGGCCGTCGTCATCCGGAACGAGTCCGCCGACGAATCCGGCGTGAGTGGGAACGATTCCGAGTTCGAGGTCGGTTTGATTGGTAATGTCGTGAGCCATCTGTTCTGAAGTTGGCTAAGTTTCCAAAGTGATCGATGATCAGTAAACAGTAAAAGTGAGGAAGGATGGGAAAGGGGAGGGAAAAATGTGATTGAGAGAGAGGGAGAGAGAATGCTGTATAGCGATCTATGAGATGGAGAGCGTTCGCCTTGGGGTTCGGGGTTTTGGGGTTTGCGGGGACCGTTTTGGCTGAAAATTGGCCGGGTTGGCGGGGTCCGCTTGGATCTGGCGTGGTGGTCGAGCGGGAAGGGCCGACCGAGTTTGCGAAGGAGCGGAGTTGGAAGAGGAAGTTGGGGGCGCGGGCCTGCTCGACGCCCGTGGTGTGGAAGGGACGGGTTTTTGTGACGGGGTTGATGGGCAAGAACGACAGCGTGCAGGCCTTTGATTTGAAGACGGGTAAAGAGGTCTGGAGCAAGGAACTGGGTCCGGCGAAGCTGGGCCGGACGCAACGAATTGGGAGCAGCGCGAACTCCTCGCCGATCATCGACGGGAAGAATCTCTTCGTCTACTTCAAATCGGGGACGGTGGCCTCGCTCAACCTGGAGGGGGAGGTGGCTTGGAAGATTAATTTCGACGAGACCTTTTTTCCCGACAAGATTCTCTGGGACAAGGGAAGCTCTCCGGTTTTCGCGGGAGAGAACATTGTGATCGCCTCGCTGCAGCAGGGAGGAACTTCCTACCTCGGAGCTCTCGATAAGAAGACGGGCCGGAAAGCCTGGATGACGGAGCGACCGTTCGACACGGTGGGGGAAAATGGAGACACCTATTCCTCTCCCTTCGTGGTGGCCATCGATGGGGTTGAGACCATCGTGACCTGGGGTGGCGATCATTTGACCGGGCACGATGCGAAGACGGGAAAGCAGATCTGGTTTTGTGGCGGGTTCAATCCGAAGACGCAACGAGTGTGGCGGACGATTGCCTCGCCGGCGCACGCCAACGGGGTGGCGGTGGTGGTCTATGGGCGTGAGGATTGGATCGCGGGAATCAAGATGGGCGGGAAGGGCGACATCACCGAGAAGGCGTGGCTTTGGAATCACAAGGGATGGGGTTCCGACACCTCCACCCCCGCGGCGCACAAGACGAGGGCGCTGGTGTTGACCGATCGCGGGAAGGCGCGGGGGACCCTCACCCTGGTGGATGTGATGACCGGCAAGCAGGACTGGCAGGCCACCCTCCCGAAATCGGTGCAGACCTATTGTGCCTCGCCGGTGGTGATTGGGAGGACGGTCTATGTCGCGCGCCAGGATGGCATGATCTTTGCGGCGCAGTTGGGTGAAGCGGGGATCAAGAATTTGCGCGAGTTCAACCTTGAGGAAGGAGTGATCGCTTCACCGGTGGTGGTGGATGGGAAGTTGCTGATCCGGACGGACGGGCACCTGGTGTGCCTGTGGTAGCGCCGCGCTGCCATGGAGGGCGGTTTTCTCGGCAGGCTTATCGAAGAACTTCCTGAGGCCCATCGAGATGGACCAGATGCCCCCGAACGCAATCGCGAGGGCGCTGAGACACAGGGCGAGGTCGTAGAGTCGGGAGGGCTTCAGTTGCGTGGGGCTCCAGTGGAAGCGCATGACAAAGGCGGCGAAGAGCACGAGCAGCAGGATGACGGCGGTGATAAAGCCTCCCACCAGAATCATGAGTTTGGGTTTCTCAAAGATGAAGTAGAGAATGGCCCAGATGGCGGTAATCACGAAAGAGCCAATCGCGATTGCCTTCTGGCGCCGTTTTGGATCCTGAAAATCTCCAACTCCGATGTGGCTGAAGGCATCGGCGAAGAGACGAGTCCAGGCACCAAGGGCGGCGAGGAGGGTGGAATACAGAACGACCACGGCGCCGACCATGAAGATCCATTTTGCGGAGGGTCCAAGACTCTCGGTGTACATCAGGGAGAGCGCTCCGAGGAGTTCTTGGCCATCCTTGAGTTTGCCGTGCAAGACGTGGAGAACCGCAGCCCCCAGGATGTAGAAGAGGATCGTGACCAGAGTGTAACAGAGAAGAGAGAAGAGGGCGTCGAGGGTCATGATCCGAATCCATCCCCGGGCGCGCGCCAGCCATGCGTCGTGGGCTTTCTGGTCGCTTTCGGGAGGGCGGGGTCCGGTGTAGGAGGCGTAACCCTTCTCGATGAGCCAGTAGTTGTAGGCCATGATTTCGTCGCCGCCGACGCCGGTGATTCCAAAGGCGGCGATGGCGGAAAAGAGGATGAGCTTGCTGGGCATTTCGAAGGAGAGCCCGGAGCTAATCTGGCTGGCGGTGATCGAGTAGTCGGTCCACTGCAGGGCGATGACGGAAATGACCGTGAAGATGGTGAAGAGCCCGATCATGATCAGGCACCAGCGTTCGATGAGTGCGTAGCGACCGCGCGAGATGAGGAAGGCGACGGAGAGGCCGGCGGCGACGGTCCAGAAGATGACGCCAACTTTTCCTCCTTCGGGGCCGATGGGGATCAAGGTGTTCATGACCACGGCCACCAAGCCGATGATGCCCCCGACTTGAAGGAACTTGAGGGACATGGCGAAAAGCCAGGCCCAGATGGACCAGCTGGCCTTGCCAAATTTGGGGCCGGGAAGATCATTGAAGGCGCCGATGGTGGTCTTCCCGGAATAGATGGCGTGTTTCCCGAACTCGAGTTGCAAGGCGACCTTGACGAGGCATGAGAAAATGATGATCCACAAGCAGACGAAGCCCGCTTCCGCGCCGAAATTGGTGGTGGCGATGAGCTCCCCGGAACCAACAATGGACGCGGAAAGGATGAATCCGGGGCCGAGGTGGCGAAGCTTCCCTTTGAAGGTCGAAGGCGGTTCCAAGACGCGGTCGGCGGAGAGTTCGTAGACGTTTTCGGCCATGTGAGGGGGAAGGTTGCGCAGAATACGCTGATTGCAGAAGCTCGAAATGAGGGAGGATGGAGATTTCGATTGTCGGAGGGCGATTGCGGAAAACTTCCGCTCCGAGGAGTAGCGATTGATGGCGCGCAACCCAGAATTCACCAAGCAACGTCGCCCTTGTGAGGTGAGGATGAGCGCCTCCCTTCATGACGCGGAATTGCGAGACAAGATCGGGGAGGTGGAGGGGAGGACCGCTCTGGATCGCGGGCAGGGAGGGGGCTCTTCATTCGAGCTCCAGCTTGAATCGTCCGAAGCGGCTAGGTGCGGAGGACATCGGGACGCTGTCGCGAAAGCGGAAGAGAATATCGGAGTCGATCAGGATCTGCGCGGGGATGATGCTGAAAAACTGGGTGAGGTCGCCTGAGGTTTCCCCGGTGACCTTGACCACGCCGAATGATTGAGGGTCGCGGGTGAGTGCGAAGGTGAAGAAGTCGTCGGGGCCGATCGTGGTGGTGCCTAATTGCATCGGAAGGTCGCCGTTGGTGGTGGTGGGATCGCTGTTGACGAAAAACTCGGCGAGATTGCTGCGGGGATCTCGATCAGGATTGCCGAGGGGGCCGCTCAGAATTTCATCCGCAATCTGGGAGGCGTCGAATTGAGTGTTGCGCCAGGCATTCCAGGGGCCGTCGTCGATCACGATTTCCACGATGTCTCCGCTGCGCGAACAGTAGTAGAGTTTTCCTTCGCCGTCCTCCCCGAAGGAAGTGATCTCGGGACTCGAGACAACTCCGCTGACCAACTCGGAGGTGCGTTCCGTGAGTTCGGTCACGGTAGATCCGCAGTAGCGCATGGACCAGACCCGGTCGGATCGGTCGTCGGCAAAAAAGTAGAGTCCCTGCAATCCAGCCTGAGGGCCCCGGTAGACATGGCCCCCAGTGATGGAGGTGCCATAGATGCTGCCGTTGTTGACCCTTTCCGCTGATCCCGAACTGCGCACGTATTCGAGGATGGGCTCCACATTGTCGGAGGGCCGATTGCCGCCGACGGAACCGGGGGTTTGGAGAAAGCCTTCGCGAAGTCTCCAGCCGTAGTTGCCATCGGCATCGTCAGGGGTGTGGGCGGCCCGGAAGTCGATCTCCTCGCGCGCATTCTGTCCCACGTCCGCAATCCAGAGATCGCCGGTGAGTTTGTCAAAGCAGCAGCGCCAGGGGTTGCGCAGGCCGTAGAGCCAAATCTCGTCGTCGCCGGTTTTGTTGACGAAGCGATTGGTGGGTGGGATGGCATAGTTGCGAGTGGAGTCGGCGGGAAAGTCGTCGCCATCGACATTGAGGCGCAGCATCTTCCCGAGTAAGTTGTTGGTGATGTCCTGGGCGTTGCCTGTGCCGGAGGTGTGTCCACTGCCGTTGTCGTCGAAACTACCGCCGTCTCCGGTTCCGAGGTAGAGATAGGATCCTGCATCGCCCGCTCGAAAGGCGATCCAACCGCCGTTGTGGTTGCTCTGAGGTTGTGCAAAGTCGATGATGGGAGTGGCGCTGGCGGGGTCGACGCGGTCGGGATCGTCGAGGCCGCCGGGATGGAGATGGGAAGCCGTGTAGCGTCGAAGAAAACTCCGACGACCTCCCACGTTATCGCTGAAATAGGCGTAGACGAATCCATTGCTGGCGAAGTTCGGGTGGAAGGCGAGACCGAGGAGGCCTTCTTCATTGGAGGTGTTGACTCCTGAGATTGAGAGAAAGTCGCGGGCATTGAGTCTGCCGGTTGATTTCTTGAAAATCTTCACCCGGCCGATGGCAGATCCGTCGCGTTGTTCCACGATGAAGACGCGATCGGGGTCTCCGGGAGGGGAACAGACAAAGAGCGGTCGAGTGAGTCCGGAGACGAGGAGCTTTCCCTTTACCTGACCCCCGAGATCGGTTCCATTCCAAACTGGGGCCGTGTTGGTAGAGTCCGTTGCAGCGGAAACCCACTCGGCGCGACCAGCGGTGCCGTCTTCGACCACCCCGTTGTAGTTGGAGCGCCCGTTGTTGGCCCCGCTGGAGTCTGCGGTTCCGGTTCCGCTCCCTTCTTCGAAGCGGTAGTTGGCAACGAGATCGGGAAAGCCATCGACAGGGTTTCGGCCGGGGCTGGGGTTGATGAGAATGCGGTGACGATAGCGCTGAATGCATTCCTGGGAGAGGGCCACTTTCCAGATACGCAGTTCATCGAAGTAGCCGTTGAAGGAGGGAAACGCTGCGCCGGCATCGTGCTTCTCGGCGCCGAGCACCAGGGCGTGATTGCAGTCGCAGTTGGAGGCCGCATTGATAGGGACTCCGTTGTTGGGGAAACTGAGGTCATCATCGGAAACTGCGTCGACGGTGGCGTCGAGTTCACCATCAACCACGATGCGTTTCGATCCGTCGGAGATATCGCGGATGCAGGCGACGTGATGCCAGGTGCCATCGAGGACATTGCGGGTTCCCACGAGGGTGTTTTCACCGTCGGGACTGGGAGCGGCGGGGTTTTGGCCGGTGCCGAACATGATGCGTCCTTGGGCAAGGGAGATCCCGTAGTCGTGGTCGCCGGTAGGAGCGCCCTGGGGCCAGATGTCGCGGTCGATGACCATGTTGCCGTTGATCCAGAGATTGGCGGGGTGCGATCCGGCGGTCTGACTGTCGGCGGGGTTGTCGGCGAGTTCGCCGCGGAGCCAGAACTCGATGGTGAAGGATCCGGCTCCGATGTCGGCGGGAGCTGATCGATCGGGGCCGCCGGAATTGTTGTCGACCGGGATGGTGATGCGATCGGTCTGCCCGGAGCCCGTGCCGGAAAACCTGATCGCGAAGGACGAGTGGGAGTCTTGGGCGAGACCGGTGGCGAGGGTGAGAACCAGGAAACCACCGCAGAGGGTGTGGGAAGAGAGGATGCTCATGAGAAGGGGAGAGAATGGTGGTCTGCGTTGGAAGGGCGAGCAAGCAGGAAGAATATGGTGTGTAGGCGCGGCGAGAGCTCTGATGAAGAGCCAGGGCCCAATCCTTGCCAAGCCGGTTCGTGATCGTTTGTCTGGGACTCGACTCACTCGCCCTGTTGCATGGGATCGGATCATGCACCTCAAAGGGCGTGAACATCTTCGTTCTCCAATCGGACTCGATCACACCAAAAAGTCGCCGGGAGGGCATTGCGAGGCGGGAGAGTCACAAATGTTAGATCAGTCACTTCCTCAGGATGAGCATGCGAGCTGATTTCTCGCTCGCGCCGGGTGGGGAGGCCTGCTTGGCTGGATAAAGCCTTGGTCCATGAGTTCCATCCTTCGCCGCCTGTTGGCCGCCATCTTGACACCCCTGTGTTTCGGATTTGCCGTGCGCGGGGCGGCCCCGGTTCATGTGTTTGACGCTGCAAGCACCAGCAATTTGAAGAGCGGCCTTTCCCTCACGCAGTGGTCTGATGTCGGCCCCGGATTCAGCTATGGCGGCACGCTTCGGAATATCAACATCAACAATGTGTCAGGACTGGCGCAAACGGCGGGGTTCTCCACATCCGGAACATTGCTCACCGCCTCCTTTGACTGTGCGGGAGCCAATTCGAGTGGTGGCAAGCCGCAGGGGCAGTCGCAAAACTCGTCGATTGGCAACGGGTTGCAGGACGGGAGTGTCGAGATCTGGTTTCGCACTGATCTCAGCGACGCTGAGCGGACCAGTTGGCAGGTGCTTTGGGAGTCTGGTGCATCCACCAACGGGTTTTCCATTCTCCTACGCACCAATGGGATCTTTCCGGCCGAGATGCGGGTCTTGAAGTCGTGGTCCAGCAGCAAGATTGTCGACATGACGATCGAGTTGTCTGGCTTTGAAAGTGGCGATTTCATCCAGGCGGTGGCGACCTTTGATGGGGATACGGTGGTCGATGGAAATGATGCGGTGAGACTCTTCGTGCGGGATGCCGCCGGGGCGATCGCGCGAGTCGACGATACGAGCAACGACTTCGAGTCCTTGGCGGGATCGAATGACTCGTGTGTCTTCAATGCGGCGAATGAGAACTCCTTCGGAATCTATGGGAGTTGTGGAGGCAATGTCGGGAACGCGATCGCGATGTCTGGATTCAAAGGTGAGATCGCCCTGATCAATGTCTACGCCACCGCGATGAGCCCGGCCGAGGTGGTCGCGGCTTATGAGGCCATTGCCGACTTGGGCGATGACGATGGAGATGGCATGACCAATGTCTGGGAACTCGCGAACGGGCTGAATCCCAACAGCGCGGCCGACGTCGGTCAGGATGCGGATTCGGACGGGTTGGATAACCTGGGTGAGTTTGATGCAGGAACGAATCCCAATGCGATGGATACTGACGGAGACGGGTTGAATGACGGTGCGGAGATCAGTCTGGGAGCGAATCCGCTGCTGACCGACAGCGACGGCGATGGGTTGGAGGACGGCGATGAAGTCACTCCCAATCCCTATGTGACGAGTCCCGTGAACGTGGATACCGATGGCGACCTCGTGAGGGATCCCCTGGAGTTGATGGTGGGGAGCGATCCGCAGGACCCGGGCAGCACGGGCATGGTTTTGATCAGTGAGTTCATGGCGAGCAACGGGTTCTCCCTGAATGATGAAGACGGCGATAACTCAGATTGGATCGAGATCGTGAACGCGACGGGATCGCCCGTGAGCGTGGGCGGGATGTTTCTCACTGATGACGTGCTCAACCTGCCGAAGTGGGGTATTCCGGCGGGGCTCGTGCTCCAACCCAGTGAGTTTCTCGTGGTCTATGCGTCGGGCAAGGATCGAAGGACCTTGGGGCAAGAATTGCACACAAACTTTGTGTTGGCTGCGGGTGGGGAGTACCTCGCGCTGGTGGCTTCAAATGGAGCGACCATCGCGCAGGAATTTTCTCCGCAGTTTCCCGGGCAGAAGAGCGACATTTCGTATGGATTGGACGGACTCTATCTGACCGTGTCCACCCCGGGAGAAGTCAATGCGGGCTCCGGAGTGACGGGCTTCGTGGCGGACACCAAGTTTTCGCTCGATCGGGGGTTTTACACCTCGCCGATCACGGTCGAGATCACCACCGCCTCACCGGGGGCGATGATCGTCTACACCACCGACAGCAGCACGCCCACCCTGAGCAACGGGACCCTGGTGCCGGGACCGCTTGCTTGGGTCAACATCGCAGCCACGACGGTGCTGCGCGCCGCCGCTTTCAAGGATGATCTGGCACCCACCAATGTCGACACTCACACCTACGTCTTCGCCGCAGATGTTGTGACCCAGTCCGACAACCCGAACGACTACGAGTATGCGAACTGGAACAATCTCACTCAATCGCGCAGCGCGGACTATGGGATGGATCAGAGTGCGATCGTCGGCGTGCTCTACAGCCACGAGGAAGTGATCAGCGCCTTGCAAAGTTTGCCCACGATCTCGATCGCCACCGATGCAGCGCAACTCTTCGACCAACAAGTGGGTAACTATGCCAACAGCAAATTGGGAGGGATGGACTGGGAGCGCGAGATCTCGATGGAGTTCTTCGGGTTTTCCCACGGGCAGGATCGACAGATCAATGGCGGGCTGCGTCTGGCGGGAAATGCCTCGCGGAATGCAAATCGTCATAAACACAACATGCGGGTTGCCTTCCGTCGGGAATATGGAGACGGGACACTCAGCTTTCCGCTCTTTGCTGATTCGAAGGTGACGACCTTCAACAGTATTCAGCTGCGTGGAGGCAACGGTGATTCGTGGATCCATCCCGGAGTTCGCGATCGGGCGACCTATCTCCGCGATCAGTGGCATCGGGACATTCACATCGTGATGGGAGGTCCGTCCCAGGCGCAGAGGTCCGCTCATCTCTATCTCAATGGGATGTATTGGGGTGTTTTTCATGTCTTCGAACGGATCGAAGACGACTACATGGTGGAACACTTTGGAGGAACGGAAGCTGACTGGGACGTGCGGGATCACATTTCTGCCTTTGATGGGAGTGAAACAGCCTGGACGGAGGCCCGGGCGATCGCCGACGACGCGCTTGGGATGGCCTCCCCGCCGAACTATGAAGCAATCCAGCAACACCTTGATCTCCCAACCTTCATCGATTGGTTGCTGGTGCACTTTTACTCCAACTCCGATGACTGGGACCAGAACAACATCCGGATGGGGCGCAACCGGGTGACGCCTGACACCTGGAAATTCTTCTGTTGGGATCAGGAACGCACCCTGCTCAATACCCTCTCGTCACCGACCGTCAATGGAGCGGTGGCGATCAACAAGAACACCAACACCAACACCA
>Ga0114993_10006731_pt1 | contig 10782 bp, 9 predicted proteins | sample ArcticOcean_MG_C_FD_87042 | JGI IMG/M metagenome (GOLD analysis project Ga0114993, IMG submission 87042) | Marine microbial communities from western Arctic Ocean - ArcticOcean_MG_CB2_150 | ecosystem: Environmental > Aquatic > Marine > Oceanic | place: Arctic Ocean: Canada Basin | collected...
CCCATTAACAGGAATAATTCTAGAGGAAAAGTAGATTCTTTTATAATTATTTTAAATCCAGCACGTTTTATCAAATCGGAAATACTTGAGAAATTAAAATAATTAAGATGCTGAATGTGTGCTGAATTTTTTAAATTGTGAGAAAGTGTAAGCCACCATTCCTTTTTCTTAAGCTTTTTTTGAACCAATTTCTGTAAAGGATTAAAATCGTTAGGAACTTCAACCACAATTATTCCTCCTTTTTTTAGAAGTGAATATGCTTTTTTGATTATGTCTATTGGGTTGTTTACATGTTCTAACACATCGAAAGTATGTATTGCATCAAATTTCCCAATTTCATTTGGAGTCACCTCATGAAAAAATTTTTGAATTGTATGTATGTTTTGTTTATTTGCATAATCACTCGCAAGTGGGGATGGTTCAACACCAATAACATCCCATCCTCTACGCTTTGCACGTCTTAAAAAGAATCCAGGTCCAGAACCTATATCAAGAATTCTTTTTGATTTTTGTGAGATCAGTTTTTCTATTGTAGCTAATTTTTCGTCAAATACTAAATTCCAATAATCCATCTCATCCTCATTTTTTGAAATAAAATCAGGTTTTATTTTTTGATAATATTCATTATTATAGAATAAATCTAATTCTTCATTAGAGGGAACTGGTGTTACATGAATAAACTCACAGTTTCTACAATCTATCACGCTATATTTTCCAAATTTTTTAATAGTTTTTCCTATATGTTTAACCAAATTTATGATTAGTTGAAATGATGTAGGTTATATGAAACTTTTAGTTAACAGTTTTAATTTATAGTCTAATCCATTTTCCATTATTTTTTAGGCTTTTGTTAACAGCCTCAATAACTGAAACAGAATGTATTGAATTACTAAATGTTGGTCTTATTTTTTCAAAATACTTAGGTGATTTTTTAGATTCAAAAATTAAATTACAATCTTGGAAAAATTGTAAAAAGCTTTCAATCCCATATCCTTTAAAAAAAACATTATTTTCAATAGTATAATTTTGATTAAAATATGGATTAATATCTTCAATGCCGTCACGATCAGTAATGAGCTGTAATCCTCTATTTTTTTGATCACTTTCAATTCTACCTTTTGTTCCAATGAATTTTATAGATTGGTAAGAAACTGCAGATGTACTATTTGGATCAATCCAGTTACAGAGAAAAGTGGATGAGAATGTGTTAGTACCTTTTTTCCATTCAATAATTACTTCAATCGCATCAAAAGTATCAATTCCATTATTTTTAAGGAAATTCTTTTGCCCAACTGCCATAACACGAAAAGGTTTTGCGCCAGTAACAAAATAAATTATATCTACATAATGTACACCAAGATACTGAAAAATATTTGTTTGTTGAACCCAAGATTTGAAAATTTTTAATGGAACATTTTTTTGTTGACTATATTCAACATGAATGTGTGATAAATCACCTAATTTTTTGGAGTTTATTATATCATAAATTTTTAAATTAGCCAAATCATATCTCTTATGAAAGTCTACAACAGCGTGAAGATTATTTTTCTTAGCTAGACTAGTAAGTGATTGTGCATGATTACTAGTTAGCGTTAAAGGTTTTACAACAATCACATGTTTTTTTTGCTCTAAAGCAAACTTTGCCATTTGATAATGTAGATGATCAGGTGTAGATATGATTACAACAGTGTTTTTACCAGATTCTTTAATTGCATTTTCATATGCAATTTCATTAGAATCATTCTTTAAATACCAATCATATTTTAGTTTGACATTAGAAATTTTTTGAACAACATCGACTTTTTTTTGAAATTTCTTGTATGAAGAAGAATGTTTTGAAACAACGGTTATTTTATCAATTATTTTCTGTCTTGTACCTTCTATTAATGATGGAAGGATTGTTCCAAATCCTTTTGAATTTTTTCCAGAAACGTAAGCCCCCGATCCAATAACTATAACGTTTATCAATTCATTACCTCAAATTTAACACTATTAATTCCTCTTTCCACATTATGTATTGCCTCTTCTCTAGTAGGGCCTGTTGCTATGATATGACCTATTCTATCGGGGTGATTTTTTATTGGTTTAATTACACATCCTACATTTACATTATCTTTAAGATAAACATCATAAATTCCTGGTAAATTTTTACACTCTGTTAAACCACTAATAGATGTAATTTTTCCGGGTGGAGGAAGAAAATAACGTTGAGCTGCTGCCCTTTCGTATTTTTTTTCCAAATATTGTTTTTCAATTGGCAATCCAAGACTCATCTGTATTAGTGGTTTCAAAATATCTATCCCTGTTGCGAGAGGAACCATATCTGAAGAAAATCTTCCACCACTTGTTCGTGCTGCCATCTCTAAAATTTTTGGTTCGTCATTATCAATTATTACATCACCTTTTGCCACCCCCCAATTAATTTTTAAAGCCTTTATTGCATTCTCAGTAGTCTGAATAATTTTTTGTTGCATTTTTTCTGATAATATTGAAGGTATTGTATGACCATTTTCAATAAAAAATTGTTTGAATCGTTGCTTATCTGAATAATTTCGATCTGCAAATCCAGTAGTAATAATTTTCCCATTTATTATAATTGCTTCAGTACTGATTTCCGCTCCTTCTAAATATTCTTCAAGAAGTACTGTTTTTGAAGAAGAATATGAAATTGCCTCATTATACAATCTTGGCACATCCTCATATTTTTCAACTTTTGATACACCTCTAGCACCAGCGCTATCAATCGGTTTTAATACAAATGGTAATTCCAATTTTTTTGCTTTTTCAACAGCTTCCTTACTAGATGACGCATGCACAAAAGTAGGTGCAGGTATTTTTTCTTTTTTAAAACATTCGATTCGTTTTAATTTGTTAGTAGCAGTACAAGCTGCAGTTAGATCAATTCCTGGAAGATTATTTTGTTGTGCAACATCTGCAACAATATGAGGTATATCAATAGCATGAGAAAATACACCATCAACATGTTCTTCTTTTGCAATTTTACACATTTTGTCCACATCTTTTATATCAGAAACAATGTATTTGTCAGCAAATTTCAAGCCAAATGCATTAGAATCTTTATCAACTGCTATCACAAATATTCCAAAGTCATGAGCATGATCAATTATAATTTTTTGTTCTACACCTGCCCCTAAAAGTAATAACTTCAAATCACTGTTCAAATAATTTGTTTCCTTTTAGATGTAACTACTAAATAATGAAATGTATTCATAGATCTCATAATTTTATAGCAGATTATTGTAAGACTATGTTATAATATAGATTTAGTATAGCTATATTTTATCTAATTTAGTTTAGAATTTTCAATTAATCTTATACTTTTAATCATCTTTGAAAATTCGTCTGTATCCATAGAAGATGGTGCATCTGGTCCCTTAGAATTTTTTAATTTTATATGTTTTTCAATCATGATATTACTAGATCCTCGATATTTTTTTAATGTGGTATAGATGATTGGAGCAGCTACACCTAGCGTATGATCAGAAAAACCATCAAATTGAATAACATCTTTCCAATTAATTTTTTGGAATAATAAAGGGTATTCAGATATACAATAACAAAAAGTCATTTTATTCTTAGAAAATATTTTTGTAATGTATTTTTTATCTCCACCCATACCCATACTGATAATTGTTGGTTTTTTTGTTTCAGCTACACACTTTAAAGTTTCTTTCGAAAATGGATCTTTTTGTAAACAAGTTCTTGACGCAATCTTGTATTTTTTTACATTTAGTGATTCTAAATACAGTACTGCTTCAGGATAAAATGCACTACAATAGAATTCTATATTATAATCATCACAAACATCTTTTAATTTTTTTGCAGTTTTGAATGTGATTTCTGATTTTTTTATAAAATCCCAATCTGGATGATTTGTGTCGTAAAGATCAGTCGCTCTCCATATTTGAAATTTTACTGCATCTGCTCCAGCATCCTTACATTTACTAATTAATTTGATAGCTTTTTTGATACTTCCTTCCCAGTTTGACCCAATCTCTGCCACGATATTTACTTTCATATTATTTTTTTTCCTATGATTGATTTAAGGTTAATTAAAGATAGTATAGTTAAACAGAATATGACTGTTGGATGTATAGTTCAAACGAGAATGGGTTCTACTAGACTTCCTGGCAAAGTGTTAAGGGAAGTAAGTAAAGGAAAACCAGTCTTACATTATGTAATTAACCAATTAAAATATTGTAAATCTTTTGAAAAATTAATTATCGCAACTAGTACATTGCCAGAGGACGATAAAATTGTCCAATTCTGTATGGATAATAGTATAAACTACTTTAGAGGTGATTCAAAAAATGTTCTTGAAAGACATTATAAATGTGCAGAAAAATTCTCACTTTCAACCATAATTCGAATGCCTTCTGATAAACCACTTCTTGATCCTGAGGTTGTAGACAAAGTAGTTAAGATATTTAATAAAAATTCTTATGACTATGTTACTAATTTTTTACCATCTACCTTTCCAGGTGGAACTGAAGTGGAAGTACTTTCATTTGCCTCCCTAAAAAAATCATGGGAAAGAGCAATACTACCATCAGAAAAAGAACACGTCACAAATTATATTTATAATCACAGAGATGATTTCAGGATTTTCAATGTGGTAAATTCAGAAAATCTTTCTAATTTTAGATGGGCGGTGGATAGAATAGAAGATCTTAGATTAGTTAGAGAAATCATCTCAAGAATACATAAAAGCCCAATTTTAATAAAAGACATTATTGAATTACTAAAAAATGAACCAAGTCTTATAGAAATAAACAGGCAGGTAGATGAAAATGAAGGTAATACAAGATCTGAAAAGAAGGACAAAGAATTTCTAGAATCTAAAAGTGGATTGAAATAAATATTAGTTTAAAAATTGGTAGATAATTTGACAATACTTGTAATTGATAGCTCTGTATTTGTCGCACAGTCATTAATTCCTAAATTGAAAAACTTCAAATTTATTGAGATATTTATACAATGCTATAAAATATTTAGAATTATAATAAAGTCAAATAATAAAAATATAAAATATTGATTAATTGTCAGAAAGAGTTCTTGAGGAGTTGAGTATGCTGATATGACTCCACAAAGTACAGAATTTAGAAAAAAAATAGTAAATCAAAAATCTCCATTACTAATTACTTTTTGTTTTCTAATCATTGTATCATATGTTGCTTTTTTTCATCATAATTTTTGGATAATTGATTCTGATGGAATAATCTATCTGACAGCTGGGGAACAAATACTAAATGGTGATGGAAAAAATGTTCACTTAGTAAATGCTCCAATTGGTGGACCAATCATGTATGCAGGTATAAATTCATTTTTTAATGATGGTTTTTTTACAATGAAATTGGTTTCGGTTTTAAGTTCCACAGGAATGGTATTCCTTTCATATAATATAATGAGGAATGTTTTTGATTCAAAAACTGCTTTAGTAGGACAACTTTTGTTTGCTTTTTTTCCATGGGTTGGTATCTTTGCAATTCAAGCCGAAAATGAAATGTTTCCACTGTTTTTAATAATGCTCTCTTTGTATTTTGTTACAAAGAAACATCTACGAACATATGAAATTATTATCATTGGTTCTTTAATTGGCATTGCCTTTATGTTTAGAACACAACCTGTAGTTGTTTTATTCACTGTCATAATTTATCTGCTAATAAGAAATAGCAACATTCGTATCAATCTTTATCATGTTGGGTTAATTTTAGCATTTTTCATAATTTTTTTAAGTCCTCTAATTGTATATAATTTTTCTGTGCATGAAAATTTGATTGATGTTGATTCAAACTTCTATATGGCTATGCGTTACAAATATCAAACTCCTGAGTGGCATGATGAGGTTGTGCGATCAATTGGAAAGGGAACGCTTGAAGGAATTTCAGTAGATTTTAATCTATTTTTAAAAAATTATTTTTATAATCAGTTTTCAAGTATGCCAACTAATCTTTTTGGGTTTGATAATAAAGTAAATTCATCCTTAATTCCATTTATTCCATATATTGGATTAATTCCTATTCTTGGTGGGACAATGTATATTTTAAAAATTAGGCCCAATAAAATTAATTCAATAATATTAGTTTCCGTATCTAGCCTAACTGCATTTGTAATCTTTTTAGTGGGAGATTTTGATACGCATTTCTTTGCAATAGTTATGGTACCATTACTTATTTTAGGAATTATTAATATTCGAAATGCTAACAGAAACTTTACACCACTATTAATTCTCCCAGTAGTTTTTACAGTAACTCTTTCTATAATTCATCTAAGAGCACCTGAACATTTTTTACTAATTTTAATCTCTATTATAGCCATTAGTGCAATTTTCATTATGAAAGTAATTCCAAAAATAATTAGATTAAAGACAAAAAATTACGATGATTTATTTTCAGGAAATGTGAAAATAATCATAATAATAATTATCGCATTAATTCTAGTGGGAAACCTTGGTTATTCGTATGTAACATTCAAAATTTCTTCCTCAGGAGTTCCTTTTACTAATATTCAAGATGAAATTTCATTTCTTTCTCAAAACCGTCAAATTGAACAATTTGGATTAGATTGGAAACCACTTATAGATGAATTAAAAAAACAACCTGGCATTGAGCAAAGTGTAATAATGTCTAGTTATTTGTATTTACCTTATCATATTCAAAGCAAATCAGTTTTTGTATCTTTTAATGAAGGGTCAGAAAATGATTCCGTTGAGAATTATATCTTAAGAAAAAATTGGAACGATATTGAATTGATGAATTCTAATATTCGTAGCAACCCAATAGATCGCCATAATATCATTAAACCTATACCAGATTACATAATTTACACTCCAACACCTTACTTGAAGACAGAAGGTTGGCAACCTCCGGCTCAATTAGAATATCTGAAAATTCTATCAGATCCAAACAACAAGGAAATTCCATCTAATTTTGAATTAATTTATGAATCACAAATCCCTCAAGAAGTATTTGTCTATAAAATTAATAGATGATCATGACCATTATTTTATTATATATCCATGGTAGGCTTCTTTTATGAAAACTGCTGTGATTACAACTGCGGGTTTAGGAACACGTCTTTTAACAGCTACAAAAGCCAGTCCAAAAACCTTACTTCCGTTGTATGATAGATCATTTGATAGAAATTCAGAACCATTACTTCGACCACTAATTGAAATTATTTTTGAAAATCTGTATGATAATGGTTTTAGGAGATTCTGCTTTATAGTAGGAACAAAAAACAGACAATCAATTTTAAATCATATGCTACCAGATCAGGAATATATAGAACTGCTAAAAAAACGAAATAATAAATTTGACAAAAGGTTTAGTAAAGCATTACAAAAATTCTATAAAAAATTTAAAAAATGTGAGATTAAATGGATTTCACAAAATTCACCTATGGGTTTTGGTCATGCATTACTTGCATCAAAGAAATTTGTAGGCGATGAACCTTTTCTATTACATACGGGAGATGCGTATTTCCCTAATTACTCTTTTCTAAATGATTTTATAAAATCCTCACAGTTTGATAAAAAAATTACAGCCACTTTACTTTTTCAGCATAAAAAATCTTTAGAGGGGTTTGGAATAGCACAGACGAGAAAAAGAATGTCACTTGATATTGTCTTTCATGTAGCTGAGAAGCCAAAAAAACCTAAAAGTAATTTAGTAATTTTACCAATGTACATTCTTAAGCCAGCTATTTTTGAAGCGTTAGAAAAAACTGGTTTAGGTCATAATAATGAATTACAAGTTACTGATGCAATCAGTACATTACTAGATTGGAATCACAAAATTACTGCCTATAATTTCCGAAATAAAAAATGGTTTGACATAGGTACAACAAGGCAATATTTCCATGCACTAAATTACTCATTTAAAATATCTGTAAAATAATGTTTAATTTTAAGAACTTTTTGGGATTAAGTTTTGTTTGGTAATAATTTCTTTAAGTTCTTTTTTTGATACTAGTTTTACTTTATCTGATGAATATTCTGTAGTTAATGTGGCTTTCTTGGAATTTGGGATTTTTTCTGAATGATCTTTAGTAAGTTGGTTTTCATAAATTACATAATCGTTATCTTTATTTTCATACGTGTTTCTTATTTCATGTTCATTGATTAAAATTTCATGATGTTTCTCTCCAATTCTTACAGGTATTCTTTTTTCTTCATTTTTACTGTCCATTAAATCCAATAAAACATCTTTCACATCACCCACTTTGTATGCATTAAGTTTTGGTATATGGATATCTCCACCAACAGTATTTTTTATTACTCTAAAAATCAAATCTAACGCTTGATCTATTGTAATATTAAATCTAGTCATATTTGGATCAGTAATTGTTATTTTATCTCCAGACATTATTTGTTCAATGAACTTAGGTATTATTGAGCCTCTACTTCCCAATACATTTCCATATCTTACACACGCAAATTTTGTTTTACGTTCTCCTTTGTAATAATTAGCTGATACAAATAATCTTTCCATCAGTAATTTTGTAGCACCATAAGTATTGAATGGTGAAACTGCTTTATCGGTGCCAATGGCTAAGGCAAATCCCACATTCTTGTTTAAACATGCTTCCACTAGATTCTGAGAACCTTGAACGTTTGTTTTAATGGCTTCAAATGGGTTATATTCGATAACAGGTACTTGTTTTAATGCCGCAGTATGTACTACGATATCAACACCTTCAACAGCATTTTCCAATCTTTCTTTATCTCTTACGTCACCGATTAGAAATCTGAGACGCTCATCGTGAAAATGTGATTCCATTTGACTTTGTTTTAATTCATCCCTACTGAAAATTCTGATGGTATCTGCATTTGTTTTAAGTAACTTAGTAGTGAGGGCAATGCCCAATGAACCGGTACCTCCAGTAACTAAAATTTTTTTATTTTCAAACATATGCATTGATTTGAAATTGGGTAAAATAACCTTACGCATAAAACTTCATACCTAAACATAATCATAAAACTTCAAAGTACTATTATTTTATCATCTCATAAACATATTCCAAACCAGTAAATCCATTTTTTAATAAAAATTCTTGTGATCTTACATCTTTTGGACTCGTATTTGCAAGATAACGCTTTCGCTGATTTAATTTCATAAGTAATTTTAACGCGGGTTTAACAATCTGATCATATTCATAATCATTGTTGACAGATATTCCAATTTCATCTTGTTTTGACAAGTAAATTGCACCAACCTTTTTTTTCTCATATTCAATAATATACCAATTAGTATATGGTTTTGACATTACAAATTCTACATGTTCATCATAACTAGGCATTTTTTTATGCGAAATATTTGCATTGGGGTCTTTATTTTTTAGAAGATCATATAAGAATAATGTATCATTTTTCGTTACTTGATTTAACTTAATATTTGAGTTCATTCCCAACAAATGATTTTTGTCCATATTACACAGTTAAATTTTTCGCAATTATGATATTATGAAAATTTATTCGTTAATCGTATAACTTTTTCAATGTCAGATTCTTTAAGAGTTGAATGACATGGAATGTTAACTATACTTTTTCCTATATTTTCTGTATTTTTTAATTTAATTTTTGACTTATAAAAACTAAATGTATGTATGGGTTTGTAGTGTGTTCCAGTTTCAATTCCACATTCAAACATTTTTTTTCTAAATTCATTCCTATTTTTTACTAGAATCCAGTACAAATGATATGAACAGTTTTTATCAAATTGCATTTTTGTATTTAATTTTATTTCTTGTGAATATCTTTTTGCAATTTTTCTATGAATATTATTTAGTATGTCTAATTTTTTTAATTGTACAAGACCTATAGCTGCAGAAAATTCATTCATATAATAATTATTTCCAATCTGCTTAATATCATAATTAACACCATTTCTATTTGTAATTCCACACCACCTCTTTGCTAATAATGACTCTCTAATTTTTTTATCATTTTTTTCATTAATTGCAATTAATCCTCCTGTTGGCATAGCCAAATTCTTTACTGGATGAAAACTAAAACAAACTGCATTTCCATGTGAACCAATTTTTGTATTTTTGTATTTACTTCCTGCAGCATGAGCTGCATCTTCTACAATTTTTAAATTATTTTTCTTTGCTATTGATTTTATCTTATCCATTTCACATGATAATCCTCCAAAATGAACAGGTAAGATTATTTTTGTTTTATGTGTGATTGCTGATTTTAGATGTTCTAAATCAATATTTAGTGTATTTTCATCTATGTCAATAAAAACTGGTTTTCCACCATTCATTATTACTGCATTTGCAGTTGCTACAAATGTCATTGATGGTAAAATCACTTCTCTATCTTTGATATCATATAATGACAGAGCTAAATTCAGTGCTGCAGTTCCACTGTTTACTGCAATACAATTTTTTGAATTAGTATATTTTCTGAATTTACTTTCAAACTCACTTACTTTTCCAACTCCTGCTCCATTTGCCCAAATCTTACTTGTTAAAACATGTTTGATTGCTATTTCTTCTTCTTTACCTATAGAAGGATCAAATAGCTTAATTATTTTCTTCATAATTATTAAAAATCATCTAAAATTAAATCTGTTATCATCTATTTGTCTTTTTTTAATAATTGATTCTTTAAGTCTAAAAGTATCAAAAGATAATTAAGTAGATTTCACAAATATAAAATATGGATGATTACAATATAATGATTTCAGGATTAACACGTGAATATCCCGAATACAAATATTCTACAAATGAAATGGTGGATCTGTTAGGAAACAA